>Ga0163108_10003820_pt1 | contig 10689 bp, 8 predicted proteins | sample Fk1155metaG_FD_109644 | JGI IMG/M metagenome (GOLD analysis project Ga0163108, IMG submission 109644) | Marine microbial communities from the Central Pacific Ocean - Fk160115 155m metaG | ecosystem: Environmental > Aquatic > Marine > Oceanic > Photic zone | place: The Central Pacific Ocean...
AACGTGGCGACCAGAGAATCTAAGAGTAAATTTTTGATAAATCTCGCATCGAATGAGTACTTCAAATCTGTGGATGCAGATAATCTAGAGGCCGAAGTGATTACGCCTACATTCAAAGATTTCAAAAATGGGAAGTATAAATTTATAAGTTTCTATGCAAAAAAATCTAGAGGAATGATGGCGGACTTTATTGTGCGGAATAAGATTAAAAGTCCCGTGGAATTATTGAAATTTGATACTGATGGTTACTATTATTGCCAATCTTCTTCTACAGTCGAGGAACCAGTATTCCTTCGTGATTGAGTTGGTTTGCAATTCTATGGGATTGCCAATCTTCGAATTTTTTCTACGTACTTATCCATTGAGTGATCTTCGATAGCTCCTGGGAATCTCCTAGCTATTTCTTTTACGTATTCTTTAGGGTCTTTTCCTGAAGGGTCTAGGTAAAGTAATAATCTTTTCCAGGAATTAACTCCTGCATAGATTTTGCCTTCCGAGTTTAAATAGTAGAGCTTTCCAACATGTTTGTATCGCAGCATTCTGGGCGGTATTCTTGATACGATATCGTGTCTATTTACGATCCTGAAACTTCGACCACAATCAAATTTATTGTAAATGTCTTTAAAGTTTTTACAGCCGACTCGAGGAGCTCCAAAAGTGTAAACAGAATGCACGGGATGCTTCTTAATAAATAAATACGCGGCAGCTAGATTAGCGATGGCTCCTCCAAGGCTATGCCCAGTCAGTAACACTGGAGCATTTTCATTTCCCACATCGGTTATCTTGGATTCGATATTTTTGATTTCGTCAGCTATCCCGATGTTAAATCCTCTATGGACCCGATCGCCTTGTCCGAAAGGGCCTTCAATAAAACTTGCATCGATATTTTCCTGCCAAATTTCGGAATCACGTTCGCTACCGAGAAAGGAGACAATGGTAAAATGATCTGAAGCTGCTATAAAACCTCGTACATTTGAATGGTGAAAAGGTAAAAAATTGGGAACTTTCCATTCTTCAACAATTTGGTGGCCTATTAATTCGGGTGACTGGTAAGCAGCTTGCGATGCGAGGGCACAAGCAAGAGCGTTTTGAATTTCAAAGCCTTTAGATTGAGGCGATATCGTGAACATGTGTTATGAACCTGTTCTGATCAATTTTGCTTTAAGTTTTATCTTTTATCAGTGGAGCCTTAGGGCCTCCTAGGAGTTCTATCATGGCTTTTCCCATTCCGTCTCCGATCAACCAATAACTTTCAGCATTACAGCACCAATGGTATCTGATTGGTCTGGGTGAAACTGGCCCATCTCTAAAGAATCCTCGGGTCTCAACATACTTTGCATTTTCTTTGAATTCATTGGATTCTGCTACTGATTTTTGTGCGGACATGATCATTAGTCTACGATCGATTTTTTGCTCCCAACCGCCGAATCCACTTCCGGCAATGACAAAAGGAAGTTCAGGCGAATTCAGATCTTTGCGAATGTCGCGGATGAAATTTGCCATGTTGGATTCATATTCTTTTGAGTCTTTCATGCTACAACCATCGTTCCATCCCTGATGCCATCCAAATCCTGCCAATTCAAACTTGAACCCCTTAAGTTGAGAGAACTCAGAATCTAAATCGTCTAATTGCTGCTTAGTACTTGAAATCAAATGATCGTATTGATCTCCGATGCCGGGACCCCTTTGCTTGTTTTCATTCTTGCCTGAACTGGGTGGTCTCCAGGGGCCAGCCAAACTTGTGCCTCCGGGGCCGAACTTAAGAAGGAGTATTGGGTTATCGAAATGATCTCCGACTGCCCAGCCGAACCCAAGTTCAGGCCCGATTGCCCCTCGTCCTGCATATCCACCAATAGTTAATTTCCCTTTTTTACTTAGCCAACTGATCCAAACGTCATCTCGTATCTTCCAGTTTCCCTCTGGGTCTTTTAGGTGCTGGTAATTTTTTGCGGTTGCTGGATTTTTTGTGAGTTGTTCTAAGGTTCCTTTTTGATTTCGGTTCCCCTTGATGAGCCCATGTCCTTCCATATTCGATTGCCCTGCCAGAATGAACACCTTGATTATTTTCGAAGAGGTTGAAGTATTAGCCTCCTTTGCAGATGCATATCCCTGTATAGAAGCGAGAATTGACGTAATTAGAAGCGATTTTAGCAAATTCATACTGTGACTAGATAAATGTAAGTTATTTGAGTATCGGTGTTGCCGTTAATTGTAGTGGCTAGGGTTGATTCTAGGAAGGACCAAATTTTCTATGCTAAGGATAATGTTAGTCAAAGACAATTACTGTTTGAATAAATAGGCTATTTATATTTATAGTTTCTTAGGTGGATTCGAGCACAATTATTATTTTTACCGTAGGGACAATAGTCGGAACGATTTTTATTATTTGGTTGATTAATAGATCTTCTAGGCAAAATAAAATCCTGAGAGATAAGATATTTAATTCTACTTTTCCAGATGAATGGGAAACAATTCTTGAAAGGAATTTTAAACTTTATAAGAGATTGCCGGATGATGTGCGGACGCGGCTTAATTCTTATGTGAATGTCTTTATGAATGAAAAGTCTTTTGAGGCTTGTGGTGGATTAGAGGAATTAACAGAAGAGATGTGCGTTACCATTGCAGGTCAGGCATGTTTGCTTTTACTTAATGGCAGGTGTGGATGCTATGATGCCTTGTCGACAGTTCTAATTTATCCAGACATGTATAGTGCTGAAAGTTCTGCCAATAAGGATGGAACGGTCGGGGAGGGGGGGAACCGTTTAGGTGAGTCATGGGGTAGTGGGACAGTCATATTGTCTTGGGTTCATACTTTGCGTGGACCTGCCATCGCGAATGATGGTAAAAATGTTGTGATTCATGAGTTCGCTCATCAACTTGATCAGAAAGACGGTTCGGCGGATGGGGCTCCGCTATTGGGATTCACAGAAGAGAATAGGGATTGGGCGAAGTCCTTTGGTTCAGCTTATGAGCGGCATGGTAAGAGGCATCGAAGAGGAAAAAAATTGGTGATCGATGCATATGGGGCAACAAACCCTGCTGAATTTTTTGCAGTTGCGACTGAGACATTTTTCGAAAAACCTAAGAAGCTTCAGCAACGCTATCCACGCATCTATGATCATTTGAAGAGCTTTTATTCGCTCGATCCGCTCACTTGGTAGATTCTGTCTCAGACAATCCTGATTTTTCTTAAAATGGTGTCTTTTTGACCCTATTATTCATCAATCCTGAATTTTAAGGAATATAATATATTTTTAAAATATTTCTCTATATTCTCCTATTTAGTGCCGTAATTCTCATTTATGATAGAAAAAAGGCACTCAAAAATAATAAAATTATAAAATATGATTTGATTTATCTAAATAATTAATTAATTTGAATAATCATACTATTCAGATAATTGACATGGCAAAGATACTTTCAGATTGGGTAAATGAAGAAGTTTCCGAAGTAAAGGGACGCTCAGTTCGTTGGCTTTCGGAGCGACACTTCTTCCGAGATCCAATGAGATCTATTCAGTCAGATACTGATTATTTTTTCTCACCAGCAGACGGTGTCATTATTTATCAGAGACGGGTCAGTCAGGAAGATTCAGTCATTGAGATCAAGGGACAAAATTATACCCTCAAAGAAGCGCTTAGAGATCCTAATTATTCTGCAGAATTTAGCTTAGTGATCGGTATCTTCATGACCTTTTATGATGTTCATATTAACAGAATTCCATATCCTGGAATTTTAAGTTATCGTGAACTAGAGCCGATTGATAGTTTCAATAAGCCGATGCTGGCGATGGAGAATTCCATTGTTGATGATCTCACAATTGATCATGACGCGGCCGAATACCTTCATTGCAATCAGAGAGTTTTAAATAAGGTCGATAGTTTGGATTTAGGTTTGAGTTATTATATATTACAGATTGCTGATTACGATGTTGATTCTATTACGCCATTTGATCTGAGTGATCATCGTGCATATCAACAAAACGAGAGGTTCTCTCAGATACGATACGGTTCTCAAGTAGATTTAATTATTCCTTTGGACGGATCCACAGGATTCGATCTTTTACTAGAAGAGGGCCATCATGTTGAGGCTGGAGTTGATCCCTTATTGAAAATTAAACGTCCCTTTGTAGTCTAATGTTAAGCTCTAAAATACAGATCAATAAACGCTCTGCAGCGACCCGGAAAGTTATTCCAAAACCATTATTGGATTCTTCTGCTCCTTCAAGGCCTTGGAACTTAAGCCATTTGGATGTTCCGACATTTCTGATGTGCCCTCCGATTTCGTACAGCACAAGTGAACCGAATAATATTTGGATGGAGGATCTCACGGAATCTGAGCGTAAGGTCGAGCCCAAAAAAGCATACAGGCAATTTCAGGCTCTCTATCAATTTCTTTCTTCTAGAGGGGTAGTGCAGTTACTTCCTATTCCTCCAGATTGTGCATTACAGGATCTGGTTTTCACTGCGAATCTGGGATTAGTGCTTGAACATCTTCCGTCCAAAGACACGGTTGTTTTGGCTAATTATCAATCAATGCCTCGGATCGGTGAGACCGAAGTTGGAGTGAAGTTCTTTCAATCTATGGGTTATAAAACTATCGTTCCTAAAACGAAGTTTGAGGGGGAAGCCGAACTTAAGCACCTTTATGACAATGTGTATGTGGGTGGATATGGCTTACGCTCCGAAAAAGAGACATATGATCAGTTGGAGGATCAGTTTGGGATGAAGATAATCAAGGTCAGAGAGACGGACCCTTATTTGTACCATCTGGATTGTTCGATTTTCCCACTCACTTATGAGAAGACGGTAGTTTGTACCCAGTTACTGAATTCAAGCGAAATAAAAGAATTAGAGGGGCACACTGAAATTATAGATGTGTCACGTGAGGAGGCCTTGCCTGGGCTTTGTAATTCTGTTCGATTAGGAAACTTTTTACTCAATGGATCGCATATCCATGAATTGAAGAGAGGCACTGAGGCGTATCGACTTGAATTAGATAAGAACCGAAGGCTCGAAGACATTGCTGCGGACAATGGATTTGAATTGGCGCTATTTAACTTGAGTGAATATCAAAAGGGGGGGGCAGCTCTTTCATGTATGGTCATGCATTTGAATAGGGTCTCCTATCAGCACCGCTTATTGTAGTGTGGGTCATCGAGTGGGGTTTCTTAGCCTAATTTTGCGCCAGGATTCTGACCGCCATCTCATCCAAAAAAGTATCCCTTGGCATGATATGTAAAATAACGCCAGGGCCCAAATGACGAGTGATCCCTTTTCTCTAAAGAAACTCACTGCAATAGTTCCGCCCAAACCAAGGACCAGAACGCTAAGCAGAACATTCACAACTGAAGGCCACTTAGTGTCACCGGTTCCTTGAAGTGCGTGAAGGTATGTGATGTTCATGGAGTCGAACCATTGTGCAAGACTCACAAATAGCATGCCTCCGCAGGCAATACTGATTACCTCAGGTTGATCAGTGAACATGGAAACTATTGGTTTACGGAAGATATATAAGATAATTCCAGAGCTGAGCATGAAGAGCGAATTAATTTTGAAGCATGTTCTTACATGTGCGCGGGCCCTATCGTGCGAGCCTCTTCCAACAGAATTTGCAACTAAAGTGAGAACAACTGTGGCGACGCCTTCGGCAGGCATAAACGTTAATTGCATGCATCGCATTAGGATAGTTCCTGCAGCGAGAGCTTCTTCTCCGTAATATGAAATCAGGACCCCCACAAGGACTCCCCATGATAGAATGTCTACGGCTCCTTGGATGCCGGCCGGAAGTCCCGTAGCCCATAACCTTCTTATTCCTTCTAAGGATTTTGGAGCCTTCCTAGTATTAAATGCTTTGTTTGATTTGGCCGATATGAAATGTATAAACAAAATAGAACATTCTATCATGGTTGCTAACACGGTTCCCCAAGCGGCGCCGTCGAAGCCATAATTAGGAAAGGGGCCGATTCCAAGTACGAGACCGTAGGTGATAGTGAAATTTAATATTAGTCCAATTACGCTACAGATTAGAACAGGCCCGGGCCTTTTCGTTCCTATGTAGAAATTGGCGATTGCATTAGTTACTAACACTCCTGGCAAAGCCAATAGACTGATCTTGAAATATCTAGATTCAAGATTGCCTAATGAGCCGTGTTCGCTTCCAGCGAATATCTCAAACACTGAGCCTAGTGGCCAAAGTAAAATGGCGGAGATCGCTATTGCTAGAGAAGAGTAGATTCCAATCCATGCAAATTGACCGCAACTTTTTTTGTCACTCGCGCCATGGCTTTGACCTACGAGAGCAGTAACAATTCCTAAGAATGAATATGCGAAGCTAACAATAACGAAAATACCCATTGAGGGCAAGGTGATCGCAGCAAGTGAGCGGCTCCCCAGTTTACCGACAATCCATGCATCAGTGGCCTGCATCGCGGCAAAAGTCAGGTTTAGTAATATCACAGGCATCGCTAGCCTTAGTGTTGTCGATAGTGAGGGGTCGACTGATTTAGTGATATTCCCGTTACTTAAGGGTTTTTCCTTATGAGAGGACATTAGAATTCATTAAATTTGTCTCATGCATAGGACTCTGTGCAAGTTCGATTGTTAAGATTGGTTAAATAATAAGTCTTATTAACAAGTTATGGTATATTTATAAAATATGGAAATTATAGTTGAAGGGATTTAAAATTAAGATAAGTTTATAATAACCATAAATAATAAAATGAGAATATTAAAAGGCCTAATTTATATAGTCGCAGCGTCAATTCTGTATGGATGTCAAAACAACAACCAACAAGCCGTCGAGTCTAAGGATCCATTGAACAATGTTGTGAAAATGTTGTGTTGGTCAGAGTATTTTGATCCAGCTGCCATTGAAAAATTTACAAATGAAACAGGAATAGAGGTTGAGTATATAACTTATGATGATCCTGATGAAGTGGAAGCGAGATTGGCTTCGGAACCTGGACGATTCGATGTGGTTGTGACAGATGACCTAGCTATAAATATTTTAGCTAAATTACGTTTAATTCAAACTCTCGATAAATCGGCTCTGCTAAATCTTGGGAATGTCTCAAGTGAATATCTAAGTAGAAAATTTGATACTGAGAATAATTATTCAGTTCCATACCTTTGGGGGACGACTCTCATTGCGTACCGGTCCGATAAGATCGATCCTCCGGTTAAGAGTTGGAAATCTTTGTGGGATCAGAAGTATAAAGGGAAGGTAATGGTTTTAGGGGACAGAACGGAAGGGCTCGGGATTGGGATGATTTCACAGGGCTATCCAATTAACAGTTCTGATCCAAGTCACATTCAATCAGCATCAGAAATTATTGTTGAAGGGATAAAAACCAATGCCGTTCGATTGGGGAGTGATGCAGAAATTAGAGAAGGGCTTGCCTCTGGCGATGTTTGGATCGCATCATGTTACAGCGGAGACGCGGCAATGGTCTCTGCGGAAAATGAAAATATTTCATTCTTTATTCCAATTGAGGGGGCCCCATTATGGATGGATAATTTCTCTATTGCGAGTGATGCTACGAATGTCAATGGGGCTTACTTATTTGTTGATTACATGCTAAAAAAGGAATCAGCAGCAATGAATGCTAATTTCACTTGGTACGGCACGACAAATAGCGCAGCAGTTTCACTTCTTGAGGAAGAGCTTTTAGCGGATGAAACGATCAATCCACCCGATGAAATTCGCTCTTTGTGTCAGTTTTACTATGTGCCTGATGAGAATCGTGATCTTTTATTAAATGAAGCATGGAGCAAGGTCGTTGACGCATTGCGAACCAAGTCGAAAGGCGATTCTGATGTGAAGGTTGCTGCAAGTGTTGAGGATTGAGTTTTGAGAGTGTTTCTCTGAGGGTTCTTAAAGAGGTTATTGGGGGGTTCTAGCTGATTATCATTTGAATCAATTCATATGACGTCAATTCGAATCAGGTTACTTATTGTTCTTTTGGCCGTTGGATTAATTCCGATGCTCATAGTGATGCTTGTAACAAATTATCAGACGAGAGAATCTCTTGAGTTGTCTGAGCGCGAGAAGATTGCTGCGGTCACTTATGAGGTCGCCAGGCAGGCTAGGCTTGTGATGGCTTCAGCAACCAATGATCTAGTCGCGCTGCAAGGGAATCGGATAGTGACAGATTCCTCGATCCCGATGGATGTAAGAGTCGAAGAAATGCGGCGTCTTGTCGCGGCGTATAAAATGTTTGACGACATTACTTTATATGATTCAAGGGGTCTGATAGTTCGTTCCACTACTAGCGAATTTCATCCAGAGCCTGAAGAAAAGACGTTGTGGTTCAAGGACTGCCTTGCAGGACAGAAAGTGGTTACGTCGCGTCCTCACCATGTTGAAAATGAGGATGGGTTACATCTCAAAGTTTATATTCCACTAAGTATTGCCAATAGCGAAGAGAACTTTGTGCTAAGGGCTCGATTGAGATTTGATCCAATGTGGAATCTTATAGAAGGTATTAAAATAGGTGAACGAGGCCAGGCTCTTCTTTTGGATCCGCGGGGTCGGTTGATTGCTGGCAGGGATAAAGAAAGGATATCCCGCCCTTATTTCAAAGGAGGAGTTACTCCGTTCTGGGATCAGAACAAAGGTTTTGTGAAGATTCAAGGGGAAGAATTTTATTTCCAAAGCGAAGTTTTACCTAAAAGAGATACAGGAGTTGGAGAGGCTTGGGTCATAGCTTGTCTGAGACCAAGGACTGAGGTCTTGGCTTCTGTTAAGCAGGCAGTTGACTTGCAATCGAAAATTGCCTTTACGGTATTTATTGTTACGGGCCTATTAGGTGTATGGCTGGCCAAAATGATTAGTAATCCAATTGTTAATGCGTCGACAATTGCCCATAAGGTGGAGGAGGGCGACTTGAGTGTTAGGATGCAGGAAGAAGGTGCAACAGAAATTAAGCAACTAGGAGCATCTTTCAATGCAATGATTGATCAGGTAAAGAATCACCGAGATGGACTTGAAGCGATCGTGAATTCACGCACTGAAAAGCTTCGCTTATCCCAAAGAGAACTTGAAGGGACTTACGCTCAACTCCGTGCGTCATATGAGGCAGCTAGAGATGGAATCCTTTTGGTGGGTAAGGACGGATCTTTGATAGCTGCCAATCAGAGAGTAATTGATTATTTTCAACTCTCAGAAGGTGTTGATCAGATTGATATGGAAAGCTTTGAGGAGCGGCTCAGTAATCAATTTGCTGATGGGAAGAATTTTATAAAGGACTGGAAAGGTATTAATAAGGATTCATCAAGGACCGCAGATTTGGAATGGGTTTTAAATGATCCTGTTGAACGAGTTCTTTCCGTGTACTCCTCTCCTGTTTTTATTCCTGGAGGAGGGCAAATTGCACGTTTTTGGAGCTTTCATGATGTGACTGAACAGCGCGAATTACAGAAGGGGCTTGAGCAAGCGCAGAAGATGGAGGCCGTTGGGCGATTAGCTGGTGGGGTCGCGCACGATTTTAATAATTTACTGACAGGTATCATTGGAAATCTTAGCCTCGTCGGATCTGGTGATGACGGGCGATGTGAAAGTAAGAACAGAGAATTCATTTCTGCGGCTGAGCGAGCGAGTCAGCGTGCGGCCGAACTGGTTAAGCAGCTCCTTGGTTTTTCTAGGCAATCGCACCTTGAGCTTGATTATTGCGAAGTGAATCATGTTTTAGAGGAAGTTCATAGTTTATTGAAGAGTACAACTGATCCTGCCATTACTATATCAATGGACTGTTCAGATGATCTTTGGACAGTCGAAGCGGACAGTACTCAGGTCGAACAAGTAGTTATGAATATGTGCGTTAATGCGATTGATGCCATGAGTGAGATTGGAGGAGACTTAGTGCTTGAGACGGCTAACAAGAGCATTAATCAGTTGATGCTAAGTAAGTGTTCTGGACGAGAAGAAGGAGACTTTGTTGAAATAACAGTGAGGGATAATGGTGTGGGCATGTCCTCAGAGGTGATGGCGAAACTCTTTGAGCCTTTTTTCACTACTAAAGAACAGGGAAAGGGAACAGGCTTAGGGCTGGCAACATCATATGGTATAGTTAAGCAGCATGGTGGTTGGATAGAGTGTGAATCGGAAGTTGGAGTTGGTAGTAACTTTAGTATTTTTCTGCCCAGAAAGGATGCGCGTAATGAGGGCCTTAAGTCGCTAACCAATGAAGATGATACTGATGTTAATGGTACCGAGATGATCCTTGTTGTAGATGATGAGGATGTGGTTCGTCGAGTAGCCGAAGGAGCATTAAAATGTTACGGCTATAAGACTTTGTCTGCTTGTAATGGTAAGGAGGCTTTAGAAGTTTTGGAGGAAAACGAAGATGAAATAATGTTAGTTCTGCTCGATCTTACTATGCCGGTCATGTCTGGAAAGGAAACTCTTGCAATTATTAGGGAAAGATTCGCGGATGTTCCTGTCGTTGTTTGTAGTGGCTACATGGTGGATCTTGAAGGGTTTGAGGATGAGACTGGTTTAAGGCCCGACTCTGCTATTCAAAAGCCATATAATGTAAAGGATTTAGCAAAAAGAGTAAGAGAAGTGCTGGACGGAGCCGAAGTGCCGCTCATTGCATAGATTCCTTAGTGATTATTTCTATGTATTATGATCTAAACATTACGTAGAGCGGTTTAGAGGCTTTACCTATAACGAATGAAGCTGTATTAT
>Ga0163108_10003822_pt1 | contig 10687 bp, 9 predicted proteins | sample Fk1155metaG_FD_109644 | JGI IMG/M metagenome (GOLD analysis project Ga0163108, IMG submission 109644) | Marine microbial communities from the Central Pacific Ocean - Fk160115 155m metaG | ecosystem: Environmental > Aquatic > Marine > Oceanic > Photic zone | place: The Central Pacific Ocean...
CTAATTTATTACGATTTACTTTATTTTTTAAAAATTCACAAATCTTGGTTCAGAATAAAGATGATTATATTTTTTTTAAAAAAAAAATATGGACTAGAAAAAAAAATTTACATTTTAACACTGCGTCTGGAATAAATTTAAACAAATATAAAATTTCAAAAGAACCAAAAGGTAAAATAATATTTTTATTTGCATCAAGAATTTTGAAAGACAAAGGCATCGTGGAATTAATAGAAGCTTCAAAAAAACTTAGTAAAATTACAAAAAATTTTGAATTGTATATCGCGGGAAATATTGATAGTCAGAATTCTTCCTCTTTTTCACTTGAAGAAATTAAATCTTGGGAAGCTTATAATTATTTAAAATATTTAGGGTATGTAAATGATATGAATGAACTATATAAAAAAGTTCATATTGCAATACTTCCTTCATATAGGGAAGGATTGCCAAAAGGTTTATTAGAGGCTGCGGCTTGCGGAAAGCCAATTATAACAACTAATGTTACTGGATGCAGAGATGTAGTTATAGATGGAAAAAACGGTATACTTGTAAATCCAAAAGATTCTGATGATTTATTTTTAGCAATGAAAAAAATGGTGAAAAATAAAAAAAATAGATTGTCTATGGGTAAAGAAGGAAGAAAGTTTATTAAAAAGAATTTTTTAATAGACAATACAGTCAAAAATTTAATTCATTTATATAAAAACTGTTAAAATTCTTTTAAGCTGCTTTTATTCTCATACTTGCGTTCACAGCTATGCATATTCTTGGATTATTTCCATGATATGTTCTAACGCCATGCCTTAAATAACTAGGAAAAAGATTCATTGAACCTGTTTTTGGTTTAATTAAATATTCCCCAGGTAATAAACCAGGGAAAAAAGACATTAAGTGTGATAAATTTGGATTAAAAGCCTCAAACAAACCGCATTTATTATCATCAAGTTCATCTCCTGCGTCAACATAATAAGTCCCTGACCATGTAGACATAGGGTGTATATGGGCAATGTTCGAATGTCCTTTTCTATTTACATTAGCCCAACCATAAATATGAAAATCCATTGGAAAAGTTTCTAAAAATTCTAGTTTTTTAGTTGAATGTTCTATTAATTTCAAAAACAAATTGTACAATTTTTCTATACTTTCACCACCCCATCGAAAAAAATCCCCTTCTGATTGCCAGCCGCCTTGATTACTTTTATTTGTTGTTGGAATTTCTTTTTCTTTTTTTAAAATAATTTCTTTTAACTCTTTGTTCATTTCATCAGTATTTGTTGTTTGGTATTGTGCAATAGGAATAGAAAATAAATTCTCATGACTTATTTTTTTTTCATCAAAATCAATTATTGGTTTATTATCGGACATCTAAAATAAACCTTGTATCAAACCTTTTTCATCAATATAAATTGACTCAGCAGCTGGAATTCTTGGTAAACCTGGCATTAACATAATATCGCCGCAAATAACAACAACAAATTCTGCTCCAGCAGAAACCCTTATTTCTCTAACTGGTAAATTATGTTCTTGTGGCAACCCTCCGTTTTCTGGATCAGCAGTAAAACTATATTGGGTCTTTGCAATACAAACTGGAAATTTTTCATATTTTGTTCCTTTAAGATCTTCAAGTTGTTTTTTTGCAGTAGTGCTAATTTCAAGTTCTTTTGCACCATAAATTTCAGTAGAAACTTTTTTAATTTTTTCTTCTAAAGATAAATTATCATCATATAAAGTTTTAAAATTTGATTTGGTTTTGTCTAATGTGTCCACAACTTCTTTAGCTAAATCTAGAGCGCCTTCCCCACCAAATTCCCAATGTTTACTTGTCACAGCTTTTATTCCAACTTTTTCGCAAACTTTTCTTACAACGCTCATTTCATCTTCTGTATCAGATACAAATGCGTTGATTCCAACAACAATAGGAACGCCATATTTTTTTAAATTCTCAATATGTTTTAATAAGTTTTCAGATCCTTTTTTTACTGCTTCAACATTTTCTTTACTAAGATTTTCTTTATCTACTCCGCCATGCATCTTTAAAGCTCTAATAGTTGCAACTAAAACAGTTGCATCAGGTGCTAAATTTGCTTTTCTGCATTTAATATCTAAAAATTTTTCAGCACCAAGATCAGCGCCAAATCCTGCTTCTGTAACAACATAATCAGATATTTTTAACGCAGTTTTTGTAGCAATAATTGTATTACATCCGTGTGCAATATTTCCAAATGGGCCCCCATGAACAAAAACTGGATTATTTTCAAGACTTTGAATTATGTTTGGTTTTATAGCATCTTTCAATAAAACTAACATTGAACCTATAACATTTAAATCCTTTGCAAGGACAGGTTCTTTATCGCTAGTGTAGCCAACAAGTATGTTGCCTAATCTTCTTTCTAAATCTTTTAAATCGTCAGCTAATGTAAAAATTGCCATAATTTCTGACGCAGGGGTAATATTAAAGCCATCTTCCCTTGGAAAACCATTTCCAGGACCTCCGATACTACATATAATTTGTCTTAATGCTCTATCATTCATGTCCATTGTTCTTTTCCAATTAACTCTTCTTGCATCAATTATTGGTTCTTTTCTCCAATTAATATGATTGTCGATTGCTGCTGACAATAAATTATGAGCAGTGCTAATTGCATGAAAATCTCCAGTAAAATGCAAATTTAAGTCTTCCATTGGAACTGCTTGTGCTTTACCACCACCTGCAGCCCCTCCTTTCATACCAAAACAAGGGCCTAAACTTGGTTCTCTGATACAAACTGAGGAATTTTTTCCAATTTTACATAGAGCGTCCCCTATGCCTAAGGTAGTTGTTGTTTTTCCCTCACCCGCAGGAGTTGGGGTGATCGCAGTTACCAAAATTAATTTTCCATTTTTGTTTTTATCTAAAGAATTTATATAATCAAAACTAAGTTTCGTTTTATAATGTCCGTATTGTTCAAGAAACTTTTCTGGAATATTTAATTTTTTTTCTGCAATTTCCACTATGTTTTGAAGTTTTGCTTCTCTAGCAATTTCAATATCACTTTTATATTTTTTATTTTCTGCCATATTTAAAATTAAATTAACTATATATAATATATGAATTTAGATAATTTTAAAAATAAAACAGCAAAAATTCTTCTAGATATTAAAGCAATAAATATTCAACCAAAAAAACCTTTTAAACTTACTTCTGGAAGATTAAGCCCTGTTTATGTTGACTGTAGAAAAATAATAAGTCATTTAAAAGAAAGAAGGGCAATTATAAATATGGGATCTAAATTAATAAAAAAGAAAATAAATTTAAAAAATATAGATTACATTGCTGGAGGCGAGACAGCTGGGATACCATATGCGTCCTGGATATCAGAAAAACTAAATAAGCCAATGGTATACATCAGAAAAAAACCAAAAGGGTTTGGCAAATTATCTCAGATAGAAGGTGAAATTAAAAATAAATCGAGAGTTTTGTTAATTGAAGATCTCTCTACTGATGGAAAAAGTAAAATTAATTTTTGCAATGCAATAAAAAAAGCTGGTGGCAAAATAAAAGATATTTTTGTTATTTTTAATTACGACATTTATCCAGATACAATTTTAAAAAAAAATAAATTAGTGATTCACTTTTTAACTAATTGGGAGTTTGTAATTAAACATTTAAAAAAGAAAAAAAATTTTAAAAAAGAAGAAATATTAGCAATTGAACAATTTCTTTCAAAAAAATCTTAATTTTTTTTCATTAAGTTAATTTTTCCTTTATTAGTTGTTGAATTTTTTGCAAATAATCTTTTTGGTATTCTTCCTGCCAAAAAAGCATTTCTACCAGCATCTATTGCTTCTGCCATTGCTTGCGCCATTAATTCTGGATTCTGTGCTTCAGCTACCGCAGTATTTAATAAAACACCATCACATCCCAATTCCATTGCAATAGAAACATCTGATGCCGTTCCAACTCCTGCATCTATAATTACAGGAACATTAGATTTTTCTACAATCAATTTTATATTATGTTGATTTTGAATTCCCATGCCTGAGCCAATAGGAGCAGCAAGTGGCATAACTGCTGAACAACCAATATCCTCTAGTTTTTTACAAATTATTGGATCATCGTTGCAATATGGTAAAACGTGAAATTTTTTTTTTACTAATTCTTTAGCAGCAGGAATAAGATTCTCAACATCTGGTAATAAATCTTCATCGTTTCCTATTACTTCTAATTTTACGAAGTTTGTTTTTAGCGCTTCTCTAGCTAATTCAGCGGTTAAAACTGCTTCTTTGACCGTGTAACAACCTGCAGTGTTTGGAAGAATAAAATATTTTTTTTTTAAAATATCAATTATATTTTCGTTATATTTTTTTAAACTAATTCTTCTAATTGCTACTGTAACAACTTGTGTTTTACTAGCCTCAAGCGATTCCAACATGATTTGATGGTTGGGATATCTAGAACTACCCATAAATAATCTTGATTTAAATTTTTTATTTCCAATAGAAAGAAAATCTTTCATAAAAGATTATTTATCCTCCTTTTAGAGGGTGAACTATTTCAATTATGTCCCCAGATTTTATTTTACAATTTTTCCAATTTATTTTTTGGATAACTTCCTCATTTACTGCTACTGCTATACTTTGGTTTTTATTTATATTTATTTCACGTAAAACTTTTGATAAAGTTCCCGAGAGGACTAAAGTATTTTTTCCATTAATTGTTAATTTTCTTTTCATTTTTTTTAGATTGCAAACCTTCCTGGTTTAAAATTATTAAAGTCACTCTCAATTCTACCATTTAAATAATAATTCTTTATAATGCTTGATGTTAATGGAGCTAAAAGTATACCGTTTCTATGATGGCCAGTTGCATATATTAAACCCTTTATTTTTTTTGACGGTCCTATAATTGGTGCATCATCTCTACTTGTAGGCCTTAACCCAGAAGTCGATTCAATAATTGATAAATCTTCAATTGCAGGCAAAACTTCTCTTGCATCTTTTAATAAATTATAGATACCGCCTGCAGTTAAACTTTTATTATAACCCATTTCTTCAACTGTTGCTCCGATAATTAAATAAGAATTATTTTTAGGAACTAAATAAACATTATCTCTCCACAAAATATGTTTTAAAAGTGAAATGTTTTTAGGTATTTTAAGACAAATTATTTGACCTTTTACTGGTCTTATAGGCGCTTCCTTTATTTCTATATTTTTAATTTTACTAGTCCATGCTCCAGAACAAACAATTATTTCTTTAGTTTTAATTGTTTCGTTTTTTGTTTTAACACCAATTACTTGATTTTTATTTGTAATAATTTTTTCAACTTCAGTATTTTCTTTAAAAATACAATTATTTTTATTTTTTTTTAATATTGTTATTAATGCATCAAGAATGTAGCGGTTGTTAACATGATTATCACTTGGAGAAAAAAATCCTGATAATATATTATTAGATACATATGGTTCTTTATCACGAATTTCATCGCCAGAAAGCCATGAAATATTTATTTTATTATTCTTAAGAAAATTATAATTATTTTTTAGTTTTTTTTCTTCATAAGAATTGCAAGCAACCATTAAAGTTCCTTCTTTTCTATAATCGACGCTTTTTCCGGATTTATTCTCAAGTTCTTCAACAAATTTAGGCCAAAAAGAAGAACTTTTTTCAAATACTGGCAATAATTTTTTCTCACAAGGTTTTAAATCTAATCTACCATTTAACATCCCTGCTGCAGCCCAACTTGCTTCTTTTGCTAAATTATTTTTTTCAACAATTATAACTTTTTTTCCAATATCTGTCAGACGCCAAGCTATTGACAAACCTATAATTCCGCCTCCTATAATTAAAATCATTGTCGTGTATTAAAGTTATGTTATTATTAATGGCTTTTAATAATTATATATTCTTTTAATTATAATGGACTATAAAAAATTCTTTTCAAATTCTATAAATAATTTAAAAAAAAGTGGTGAATATAGAATTTTTAGAGATATATCCAGAGTAGCTGGTTCATTTCCAAATGCTAAATTTGATGACTTAATTAAGAAAGAAAATGTTGTTGTGTGGTGTAGCAATGATTATTTGGGCATGGGTCAACATCCTTTTGTTTTTGAAGCAATTGAAAGAACGATGAAAGAAGTTGGGGCAGGTTCAGGAGGAACCAGAAATATTTCAGGAACAAATTATTACCATATTGCTTTGGAGAATGAAATTTCACAGATTCATCAAAAAGAATCTTCTTTGCTTTTTACTTCAGGTTACGTTGCAAATGATACATCATTAAGTATTATTGGTTCTAAATTAAAAGATTGCGTAATATTTTCTGATGAAAGAAATCATGCTTCAATAATAAATGGTATTAGAAATAGTAAAGCTGAAAAATTTATTTTTAAACATAATAACATCAAACATCTTGAGTCGCTCTTAAAAACAGTAAACATTGATAGACCAAAAATAATTGTATTTGAATCTGTGTATTCAATGGATGGGGATTTTACTCCTATTAAATCATTTATAAAACTTGCAGAAAAGTATAATGCTTTAACATATCTTGATGAAGTCCATGGTGTTGGCCTTTACGGACCTAATGGTGGTGGCGTGGCTGATGAACAAAAAGTAATGCAAGACATAGACATTATTAATGGTACTTTAGCAAAAGCCTTTGGCTTGTTAGGAGGATATATATCTTCCAGTAAAAATATTGTTGATTTTGTAAGGAGTTATTCACCAGGTTTTATATTTACAACATCTATTCCACCAGCAATTGCTGCTGGAGCCATTGCAAGCATAAGATATGTAAAAGACAATCAACAATTAAGAAATAAATTAAAAGAAAAATGTTTATTAATTAAAGAGAAACTACTTGCGGCAAATATCCCCTTTTTGAAAACTAAAAGTCACATAATTCCAATAATTATTGGTGATAGTAAATTATGTAAAAAAGCTGCTGATGAATTATTAGAAAAGCATAAGGTTTATTTGCAACCAATTAATTACCCAACTGTGCCTAGAGGTAAAGAAAGATTGCGAATTACTCCTTCTCCATTACATACTGACAAAATGATTGATGATCTTATAAATGCACTTAAATTTGTTTGGAAAAAATTAAAATTAGAAAAAGCTGCATAAAAAAAAATAAACTTAAATAAAATAATAAAATTATTATTTATTATTTATAATAAAAAAAAAATGTTTGACTCTTCTTTAATGAAAAATAAAAAAGGATTGGTAATGGGTGTTGCTAATGAAAGATCTATTGCATGGGCAATAGCAAAAACCTTATTTAATTCAGGGGCTGAGGTTGCGTTAACATATCAAGGAGAGGCCTTAAAAAAAAGAGTTACTCCATTAGCAAATGAAATTAAATCGTCTATTATTTTAGAATGTAATGTAGAAAATGAGAATGATATTTTAAAAACTTTTAAAGAAATCAAAAAAAAATGGAAAACTATTGATTTTGTAGTTCATGCAATAGCGTTTTCTAACAGAGAAGAATTAAAAGGGAAATATTTAAATACATCAAAAGATAATTTTAAAAAAACAATGGATGTTTCTTGCTATTCGTTTACAGCTATTGCTAGAGAAGCACAAAAAATAATGTCTAACGGTGGGGCGTTGTTAACATTATCATATTTTGGTTCTGAAAAATTTATGCCACATTATAACGTAATGGGTATTGCGAAATCTGCATTAGAAGCAAGTATAAAATATTTAGCAAAAGACCTAGGTAAAAAAAAAATTAGAGTAAATGCATTATCGCCTGGTCCAATTAAAACGCTTGCAGCTTCAGCAATTGGAGATTTTAACTATATTTTAAAATGGAACGAAAATAATTCTCCATTAAAAAGAAATATTACTGTAGATGATATATCTGGTTCAGCGATATATCTTTTAAGCGATCTTTCTTCAGGTGTAACTGGAGAAATTCATCATGTAGATTCAGGTTATAATATAATTGGAATGAAAGATACTGATTCCCCTGATATTTTTGAAGAAAAATAAAAATGCCCGGAAATAGTTTTGGTAAAATATTTAAATTTAGTACATGGGGAGAAAGCCATGGCCCAGCTATTGGTTGTACTCTAGATGGTGTTCCTTCAAAAATTCTTATAAAAGAAAAAGAAATTCAATTTTATTTAAATCAAAGAAGACCTGGTAGTAGTAAGTTTGTAACACAGAGAAAAGAAAGTGATAAAGTTAAAATTTTATCTGGGATTTTTAATAATTATACAACTGGAGCACCTCTATCCTTTATTATTTATAACGAAAATCAAAAATCAAAAGATTATGAAAAAATAAAGAATAAATTTAGACCGGGGCATGCGGATTATACCTATGAAAAAAAGTATGGAATTAGAGATTACCGTGGTGGTGGAAGATCATCAGCTAGAGAAACTGCAATGAGAGTTGTCGCAGGTTCTATAGCAAGAAAAATTTTATCTGCAGAGCTTGGGAAGAATTTTTTGATACGTGGTGCCTTGATTCAAATTGGTTCATTGCACATTAATAGAGATAACTGGAATTGGAATTTTGTAAAAAAAAATCCTTTGTGGTGCCCGGACAAACACATGTTAAAAATTTGGGAAAACTATTTGATGCAAATTAGAAAAAACGGTTCTTCGGTTGGTGCAATTATTGAATTAGAAGCTGTTGGTATACCGGTAGGACTTGGAGAACCTGTCTATGATAGGTTGGATGCTGATATTGCAAAAGCTTTAATGAGTATTAATGCTGTCAAAGGAGTAGAAATAGGAAGTGGTTTTGCATCTGCTTTTATTCCAGGTGAAGAAAGTTCAGATGAAATGACTTTAGAAAAAGGAAAAGTTAAATTTAAATCTAATCATGCAGGTGGTATTTTAGGTGGAATTTCATCAGGACAAAATATAATAGCAAGATTTGTTGTAAAGCCAACGAGTTCTATTTTAAAATCAAAAACAACAATAACTAAGAAATTAAAAAAAACTTCTGTTTCAGTAGGTGGCAGACATGACCCATGTGTTGGCATTAGAGCTGTGCCAATTGGTGAAGCTATGTTAGCTTGCGTTTTAGCTGACCATTTTTTAAGAAATAAAGTTTTTCAATCTTAAAATATTAAGCTAAATCTAAATCAATTTCTTTTTTTGAATAATTACTTCCTAGAGTTTGTAAAGCGCAATATGCAATATCTGTTGATAAAAGATTTGCTTCTTCATATTGCTCATCAGGTTTACCGTGTGGTAGGAATATATCTGGAAAAAATAAAGATCTAAATTTTAGGCCACTATCCAATAAAGTTTCTTCACTTAAAAACTTGGTTACATGAGAAGCGAAACCTCCAATAGATCCTTCCTCAACTGTTATTAAAGTTTCATGTTCTAGAGCTAATCGTTTTATTAATTTTGTATCAAGTGGTTTGCAAAATCTTGCATCTGCTACAGTTGTTGATAATCCTTTTGCACTTAGTATGTCAGCTGCTTTAATACATTCGTAAAGTCTTGCGCCATAAGATAAAATTGCAATTCTATTTCCTTCTTTCACTATTCTTCCCTTACCTATTTCTAACGGTACACCTTCTGAAGGAATTTGTACTCCTATTCCATCACCTCTTGGATATCTAAAAGCTGAAGGACGGTCATTAATTTGAGCAGCTGTTGCAACCATGTGTACTAATTCTGCTTCATCTGCTGGCGCCATTAAAACAAAACCAGGTAAACAACCCAAATAAGCTATATCAAAAGAACCTGCATGAGTTGCTCCATCTGCTCCAACTTGTCCCGCTCTATCCATTGCAAAACGAACAGGTAATTTTTGTATTGCAACATCATGAACAACTTGGTCATAAGCTCTTTGTAAAAAAGTAGAATATATAGTGGCAAATGGTTTGAAACCTTCGGTAGCAAGTCCAGCTGCAAAAGTTACAGCGTGTTGTTCAGCTATTCCTACATCAAAACTTCTACTAGGAAATTCTTTTTGAAATAAATCTACGCCTGTACCTCCAGGCATAGCAGCGGTAATTGCTACAATTTTTTTATCTTTCTTTGCTTCGCTAATTAAACTATTTGCATAAACTTTAGTGTATGCAGGGGATTTTGATTCTGATTTTTGTTGCACTCCAGTTGCAACATTAAATTTATTTACCCCGTGATATTTATCATCTGATTTCTCGGCAGGTTCATATCCCTTACCTTTTTTTGTAACACAATGAATTAATATTGGACCATCATTATATTTTTTTGCATTTTCTAAGACAGGAATTAAACTCTTCAAATTATGTCCATCAATTGGGCCAACATAAAAGAAACCTAATTCCTCAAAAAGTGTTCCTCCTGTAACAATTCCTCTAGCAAACTCCTCAGCTTTTTTTGCAGCTTTACCAATCCTATCAGGAAATGTTTTTGAAACTATTTTCCCTCCAAGATGTTTAAATGATTGATACGTGCCGGATGAAATTAATCTTGAAAGATAATTGCTCAGTGCTCCGACAGGTGGGGCAATCGACATATCATTATCATTAAGTATAACAATTAGTTTTGATTTTTCAGAACCAGCGTTGTTCATTGCTTCATACGCCATACCTCCACTCATTGCACCATCACCTACAACGCAAATTACGTTATTTTTCTTCTTCATTAAGTCTCTTCCAATTGCCATTCCTAAACCAGAAGACATTGCTGTTGATGCATGAGCTGCGCCAAATGGGTCGTATTCACTTTCTGTTCTTTTTGTA
>Ga0163108_10003826_pt1 | contig 10683 bp, 7 predicted proteins | sample Fk1155metaG_FD_109644 | JGI IMG/M metagenome (GOLD analysis project Ga0163108, IMG submission 109644) | Marine microbial communities from the Central Pacific Ocean - Fk160115 155m metaG | ecosystem: Environmental > Aquatic > Marine > Oceanic > Photic zone | place: The Central Pacific Ocean...
ATCTGTTCCTAAGTCTCCAAGAGTCAATTTGTTAAGCTTACTAGAAGCTTTTCCAAAATTAATTCCTGTAACCCAATTGAATGAACTGTTATTAACTAATTCATAGTTTGCAGTTAATTCAATTCCAGAGTTATTAGTTTCCCCTATGTTCAATAGAGTTGTTGATACTAGGTTTGGTGGAACTGGAACCGTTACGTTAAGTAACTGATCTTTTGTTGTTCTACTAAACCATTCAAGTGCACCAAAAAGTTTTGAGTTTTTAGTTGCAAAATCAATACCAATGTTAACGTGTTGTGTTTTTTCCCAAGCTAAATCAGGGTTAGCATTACTCTGTGGCGCATAACTTGAAACATATGCTCCATTATAGTAAAAACTACCAGCAGGACCAAATCTCTGTAGAGAAAGGTAAGAAGATCCAGGCTCGTTACCTGTTTGGCCAAGACTAACTCTAAACTTAAGGTTGTCAAAACCACTCATATCAAACATATCATCTAAACTAGCTCCTGCTCCAATTCCATAAAAGAATCCCCATTTGTTATTTGTTCCAAATTTAGAAGAACCTTCATAGTTTAAATCTGCATTAACAAAGATTTTATCATCCATATTAAGATTGATTCTTCCAAAAGCAGCAATTAGTTTATTTGAATTTGCCCAACTGTATACTGACCCTAATCCGTTAGCAAAATCTTGTGCTGCTGCTAGATTATGGTAAGTAAATACGTCTGTTAAAAAGTTTCCTCCTTCAGCATGGTATCCTTCGTTAAACCATTCTTGATGACGATAACCAGCAAGTAATCCAAGATTTGTAGTACCAAAGCTAGTTGCGTAATCAAGAGTTCCTTCAAAGATATCCATTGTATATTGTTGGTTATCTGTTACAGCAAGACCATTTCTATCAGAACCTCTGAATCGAGCAGTTTTTTTGTAATAAGTACCTCTTTCAACGTCAGTGATTTGTTTCGTATAAGATAAATATCCTTTTAATCCACCGCCAAGGTCAAAATCACCTTTTACAGTTCCGGTAAATACGTTATCATCTCCTTCATTAATAGTTTGTTCAGCTATTGATAAAGGATTGAAAAAATCAAAAATAGTTCTTTCAGTATACCCTCCATAAGCATTTCCTTTATCATAAACAGTCATTGTAGGATTAGCAGTAGTAGCATATCTAAAAACTTGCTTGAAACCAAAGTTTCTATGCATGTTTGTATTAGCAACATTTACACTAAACTCCGCTTTGTCATTCAAAGCTTTTTGAGTTAAACTCATATTAGCATTAATCCTATTTTGTCCAGTTTTGATTCCAATACCATCTTGATTTCTGTAGTTTAATGAAACTCTATACATAGTTTTATCACTTCCTCCAGAAATTGCAAGATTATGAACATGAGTATATCCTGCATCTGTTACAAGATCCATCCAGTCTGTTGTGCCTCCCAAATTGACAGCACCAGGAACTTTAAGATATTCAGCAGCAGTCATAACATTTATTTTTCTTGCTATTTGATCTACTGATCCAGAAACATTGTACTCAACTTTAGAAACCCCTCTACTACCTCTCTTAGTAGTAATAAGAATTACACCACTAGAACCACGTGTACCATATATGGCAGCTGCAGCTCCATCTTTTATTACATCAATTGATGCAATATCATTAGGGTCTACAGAATCCATTGATCCACCAGCTACTCCATCAATAACAATCAAAGGAGAAGCATTAGCTCCAATAGTAGATATACCTCTCAACCTGAGAACATATCCATCGTTAGGGTCACCGCCCGGCTTCGAAACTGTAAGCCCAGCAACTTTACCTTGAAGCAGACCCATAGGGCTTGTATTTAAACCCTTATTAAAATCTGATTCTTTTACAGTTGTCACAGCACTAGTAACTTCTTTCCTTCGTTGATTACCATAACCCGTAACAACGATCTCATCCAAAGAAGCAACATCAAGCACAAGTTGTATGCTAATGTTTGACTGAGAGCCAACCGTAACCTCTTGTGAAGAATACCCAACATAGGAAACAACAAGTACCGCACCTTCAGCTGCTTCAATAGAATAATTTCCATCGAAATCAGTAATAGTACCGGTAGATGTTCCTTTAACCACAAGGTTAACACCAGGTATTCCTTCACCATTTTCATCTGTTACCGTTCCAGTAACAGTTTGAGCGAAAAGCACGCTCAGTCCTGACATATATACCAGGAAAAATAGTAAAAGCTTTTTCATAGTTTGCTTTAATTTGTTATACATATAATTTAACAATCAAATAATTTTGTGAATGGGACAAAAAATCCCGTACGCGCATTTTAATAGATTGTCGACAATTGTAATTAGTTAACTGCCACAAAATTGACATAATTTTAGCTAAATCAAAATAAATAGAAGAAATTTTTTAATTATGATTTGTATGATTAAAATAGAAAAAAAATAAAATCATATACAATAAAAAAGGGTAGAAAAATCTACCCTTTCTTTTAATTACTTTAAAAGTAGATTACTCTTCCAATTGAGCAAATATACCTCCTTGATCAAACCACTCTAAATCAGCAGAAATTTTACCTTCATCATTAAACTGTAAAACACAATAGTACTTTTGACTTAAAGTTTTACCGCTTGCTTTATGAGAAAAATCCCAAACTCCATATACTCGAACAGCTCCATCTGGAATAAATGCATCATCCACTCCTGGATAATATTGTCTATCTCTAAATTTAAAGTTTTCAAATTCAGCGTGCCATCCTCTCATTCCTTCAGACATAACTTCCTTAGAAAGAGAGTCAGAAGTGTTTGGAGGTGACCATATAAGATTATCAGCATAATTATCAAGCATTGCGTCAAGATCTCCATTTTCAAAATGATTGAAAGCTGCATCAGCTATCGCTTTATTATTTTCAAATTTTGCTACCCCATCATCAAAAGCACTTGTGTCAGGTGCTGGAGGGGGTGGCGTACAACTTGCTGCTGCAAAAAACACACATACCATAATTATAAAATTTTTCATAATTGTAAATTTATTTTAGTTATTAAATTATTCAGCGTTAATCTGAACCTGCATTCCATTCACGTCAAACCAATCTGTAAATCTCACGATTTTACCTTCTTCATTGAAAAACATAAGACCATACCATTTATTGAAAACAACTTTTCCAGATTCTGTATGAACCGCTCTCCATGTACCATAAATTCTTATATTGTTTGGAACACTAGTAGCGTTTCCTGTTGGCCATACGGAACCACTCCAAAAAGCAGGTTGACGATCTCCTCCCATTCCTAAATCAATACCTTCTTCAAAAGTTATATCATCAAAATTTTGATGATACCCTAATATAGCTTCTTTAAAAGCTGTTTTGTCTACCCACTCATTACCATTGTACTGAGGTGGGCTCCACATAGCAGAATCAGCAAATAATGCCATCTGCGCATCTAAATTTTCATCAGTAAAACCTTTAACAAATGCTCTAAAAGAAGCAACATTTCTATCATAGATTTTTTGATTTTTTTCTGCTCCTGAATCAACTTCTGTTTTACCTGAATCTTGACAACTCATTAAAAAAGATGAAACAAAAAACAAAATACATATTCTCTTCATAATTTTATTTTTTTTTAATACACATAATTTTTTAAGAGAAGAAAGTTAATCAGATATATTCACTATTTCTAGAATAAGTGTGTATATAATAGAAATTTTTATATCTTATACTAAAGATGAAATTGAGAGCATTTGATATTAGAATAATTTTCAATAAGTAAACAAAATTTATAATGATCAAACTAAAATTCATTACCATTATCTATTTTTCTCTATGTGCTTCTTTTCTATATGCCCAAAAAAATTATATTATTCCTGAACCTTCAAAAATTGAATTTATAGAAAGCAACAAAGTAGGATTCAGGCTATACAAAAAATCTTCTATTCAGCTAGAAGGAATTACTAAGAATAGCATATCCTATCAAGAACTTACCAGCTTTATTAATCAATTAACTGGATTTTCTTTATCAGAAAAAATAAATAAAAAATCTAATATTCTTTTAAAGGTTTCTGCAGGGTTAGAACAAATTGGAAATGAAGGATATAAAATATCCATTTTACCCAAAAATAATTTAACCATAGAGGCAAATACAGAAAATGGACTGTATTATGGTGTGCAAACTCTTAAACAGATATTATTATATACCAAAGAAAAAAGAGACAATGAAAACTTTACTTTATTCGAAGATAAAGTAATAACCTATGTTGATGCCCAAGAAAAAAACAATGATTTTAATGCGGCTAACCTAACAACTAAAGGTTATAAAACTATTAAAGACCCTGGAGATTTTGTCACAAAGAATAAGACCGATAATGCAAGAGGAGATTTTACAGATCTTCCAAGTGCTGAAAGATTAACAATCGATGCGTATGAGATATCTCCCATGACCATTGAAGATCATCCCCGATTTCAATACAGAGGAATGATGCTTGATGTTGCAAGACATTTTATGCCTAAAGCATTTATTAAAAAATTTATAGATATTTTGGCGATGCACAAAATGAATGTTTTTCATTGGCATCTTACTGATGATCAAGGGTGGAGAATTGAAATAAAAAAATATCCTAGACTAACTGAAATAGGATCAATTAGAAAAGAGACATTAATAGGCCATTCTTATGAAACTCCAACCTCACTTGGAATTATGAAAAAAAACCCAAAATTTGATGGAATCCCTCATGGAGGATATTATACTCAAGAAGAAATCAAAGACATTGTTCAATATGCTAAAGATAGGTTTATTACAATAATTCCAGAAATTGATATTCCTGGTCATACATCTTCTATGATTGCTGCTTACCCTGAATTAGGATCTTCAACAGAAAATATCGGTGTAAAAACTTTATGGGGAATACAAAATGATATATTAAATGTAAAGGAGAATACGTTTCAATTTTTAGAAAATATGTTTGTCGAAATAATAAATTTGTTTCCATCTGAATACATTCATATTGGAGGGGATGAAGCAAAAAAAATTCAATGGAAAAATTCAGTGCCCATCCAAAAAACAATAAATGAGTTGGGGATTAAAGATGAATCAGAACTTCAAAGTTATTTTACTAAAAGAATAGAAAAGTTTTTAAATTCTCAAGGAAAAACAATCATTGGATGGGATGAAATTATAGAAGGCGGCCTTGCTCCAAATGCTACTGTAATGTCTTGGAGAGGAGAAGAAGGGGGAATAATTGCTGCAAAAGCAGGACACAATGCTATCATGACACCAACCACTCACTGTTATTTTGACTATTATCAAGACAAACCCAGTAAAGAACCCCTCGCTATAGGAGGATTATTACCACTAAAAAAGGTTTATCTATATGAACCTTTACCAAAAGGATTATCAGCAGAAGAAAATAAGAGAATTTTAGGGGCACAGGGAAATTTGTGGACAGAATACATTAAAACACCTAAAGATGTGGAATACATGATCATTCCAAGAATGACCGCCTTATCAGAAGTAGTTTGGTCTCCAAGAAAATTGAGAAATTTACAAGAATTCAAAAAACGCCTTAAATTTTTTAAATACTTCTATGACAATTCCAATATCAATTATCGAAAAAATGATTTTAAATAATAAAATCATTTTATTTTATTAAATTTGCACATCATCAAGAATTCCTAATGAAAGGAGTGCCAACCGACTAATTCGAAGCACGGTGGCAAAACGATGTGGGGTTACAATCCAAACAATCGATACTTTCAAAAGAATTCTTGCTAAAAATAAATTTTAAAACTATGAATAAAAAACTATATAATAGCGTGGATAGTAGTATATTAAAGTCTATACCAAATCCAGATAAAAGATCTTACGAAATAAAATTAAAACAACCTGAAATTACTTTTTTAGGGGTATATGATCAACCTGATTTTGCAACCTTATACATTCTTATGTATCCTGGAGAAAAGGTGGTTGAACTAAAATCTTTAAAAAATTATTTTCATCAGTACCGTGATATTGTTATTTCATATGAAAGATTAATAAATCAAATTTATGATGACTTAAAAAAAGTATATGAACCAAAACGTATTCGATTAGTTTTGGATTGCAATCCAAGAGGAGGAATTTCATCTAGATTGACGATTGATTCTGATTGGGCTTCCTTAGGAGGTAAAGAAAAGTATACAAATTATAGAGAAAAATTATGGTGAAATGATAAGGGATAATCAAAACTTTTATTTAATTATTGGACTAATACTTGTTGCTTCATTTTCTAGGCTTATCCCTCACTATCCAAATTTTACTCCTATTTGTGCTATTGCTCTATTTGGTTCAAAATATTTTAAAAATCGATTTATTGCCTTTGCCATTCCTTTATTATCTCTGTTTATTAGTGATTTAATTATTAATAATTTTTTTTTAAAATCTTATTTTAATGATTTTGTGTTTTTTTATCAAGGTTTCTACTGGCAATATGGAAGTTTTATTCTTGTTGCCATATTAGGAAGAGTTGCTCTAAAAAAATTATCTGTATTAAAATTATTTGGTATAAGTATTGTTTCATCGATGATTTTCTTTATCATATCTAATTTTGGTGTGTGGTTAACTAGTGTCTTTTATCCAAAAAATATTCTCGGTTTGATTTCATGCTATTCTGCTGCTGTTCCATTTTATTATGGAACATTTTTTGGTTCTTTATTTTATTCTACATTTCTTTTTGGTTCCTATGAATATTTAAACAAAAAAGCATATAAAGTTTTAATAAGATAATGAATTCTTTATTAGATTCTCTTAACGAAAGAATATTAGTATTGGATGGTGCGATGGGAACTATGATTCAAACTTATAGGCTTGATGAGAGTGATTATAGAGGAAAAAAATTTAGAAATCATAAATATCCATTAAAAGGAAATAATGATTTGTTGTCAATTACCAAGCCTGATATAATAAAAGAAATCCACAAAGGATATTTAGATGCCGGAGCTGACATTATAGAAACTAATACTTTTTCATCAACCTCTATTGCTATGGCCGATTATAAAATGGAAAATTATATTTTTGATTTAAATTTTGAATCAGCAAAAATAGCAAAAGAGGTCACTGAAAAATATGCTTTAAAAAAATATGTAGCTGGATCCGTTGGCCCTACCAATAAAACTGCTTCGATGTCTTCTGATGTAAATAATCCTGGTTTAAGAGACATAACCTTTGATGAACTTGTAAAATCCTACTCAGAACAAATTAGTGGACTCATTGAAGGAGGCTGTGATTTACTCCTTGTTGAAACAATTTTTGATACTTTAAATGCTAAAGCAGCTTTATTTGCAATTGATAATTATTTTGAGGATAATAAAACTAACGTCCCAGTAATGGTAAGCGGAACAATAACCGACCAAAGTGGGAGAACTCTTTCTGGACAGACAGTAAATGCGTTTTTGATATCTGTTTCTCATTTTCCAATTTTAAGCGTAGGTTTTAATTGTGCTTTAGGAGCAAGTCAACTTACACCATATATAAAAAGATTAAGTTATTCAACTAATTTTTATACCTCAGCACATCCAAATGCTGGTCTTCCAAACGCCTTTGGAGAATACGATCAAACTCCAGAAGAAATGTTATCTCAGATTAAAGTGTATTTGAAAAATGATTTAATCAACATTATTGGAGGTTGCTGCGGAACAACTTATGAACACATAAGGTTGATAGCCGAAGAAGTTAAAAAATATAAACCAAGAAAGGTTAATTAGAAATGAAGTGTAATAATTTAAAACTTTCTGGTCTTGAACCATTTGAACTTAAATCAAATATAATTTTTGTTAATATTGGAGAGAGAACAAATGTGACAGGATCAAAAAAATTTCTAAAGCTTATTAAAGAAGACAATTATACTGAAGCAGTAGAAATTGCTAGAGAACAGGTTGAAGGTGGAGCCCAGATTATTGATGTTAATATGGATGAAGGCATGTTAGATGGTGAAAAAGCAATGGTTAAATTTTTAAATCTTATTCAATCAGAACCAGATATAGCAAAGCTTCCAATTATGATAGATAGTTCAAAGTGGAAAATTATTTTAGCAGGATTAAAAGTTGTTCAAGGTAAGTGTGTTGTTAATTCAATAAGCCTCAAGGAGGGAGAAAAAATATTTATTAATCAAGCTAAAATTATTAAAAAATTTGGAGCTGCAACAATTGTTATGGCATTTGATGAAAAAGGTCAAGCTGATACATTAGAAAGAAGAATTGATATCTGCAAAAGATCCTATGATATTCTTGTTAAGAAAGTTGATTTTAATGCAGAAGATATAATTTTTGATCCCAATATTTTTCCTGTTGCTACAGGTATTGAAGAACACAGAAATTATGCCTATGATTTTTTTAAAGCAACAAAATGGATTACAAAAAATTTACCTTGTGTAAATGTGAGTGGAGGAGTGAGCAATGTTTCATTTTCTTTTAGAGGAAACAATTCTGTTAGAGAAGCTATGCATTCCGTTTTTCTTTACCATGCTATAAAAAATGGTATGAAAATGGGTATAGTGAATCCCACTATGCTAGAAGTTTATGATAATATACCTAAAGATCTATTAGAATATATAGAAGATGTTCTGTTAAACAGAAGGAAGGATGCTACCGAAAGATTAGTAGAATTTGCTGATTCTTCATCTCAAGTTTCAGTAAAAAAAGAAAAAATTGAAAAATGGAGAGATTTCAAACTTCAAGAAAGAATTACCCATTCGTTAGTTAAAGGAATAGATAAGTTCATTGAAGAAGATGCAGAAGAAGCTAGAAAAATTTCAGACAAAGCCATTATAGTAATAGAAGAATATCTAATGAATGGAATGAATGTAGTTGGAGATCTTTTTGGCAGTGGAAAAATGTTTTTACCTCAAGTGGTTAAATCAGCTAGAGTTATGAAAAAAGCTGTCACTTATCTTGTCCCTTTTATTGAAAAAGAAAAAGATTCTGGAAGAAATTCTGCTGGAAAAATTCTTATAGCCACAGTAAAAGGAGATGTTCATGATATTGGAAAAAATATAGTTGGAGTTGTATTAGGATGCAATAATTTTGAAATAATTGATTTGGGAGTCATGGTTCCGCATGAAAAAATAATTGATATTGCAATTAAAGAGAAGGTAGATATTATTGGATTAAGTGGATTAATCACCCCTTCTCTAGATGAAATGGTCTATTTAGCCAAGGAACTTGAAAAGAAGAAAATTATGATTCCAATATTAATTGGAGGAGCTACAACATCAAAAACTCATACGGCTGTCAAAATTGACCCAGAATATTCTGGTCTCGTAATTCATGTAAATGATGCCTCTAAAGCTGTGCCGGTTTCTACTAGTCTTCTTAGTAAAAATAGAGAAAAATTTAAAAAGAGTATATCAGATGAATATGACTATGTTAGAGCAAAATTTAAGAATAGAAAAGTAGGAAAAAATTTTTTGTCCATATCCGATGCAAGAAAAAACAAATTCAAAATTGATTGGAGAAACGCAAAAATTAAAAAGCCAAATTATTTAGGAACTAAAGTTGTTAAGTTAAAAGATCTATCAATATTAAAAAAATATATTGACTGGACACAATTTTTTAGATCATGGAGTTTACATGGCATCTATCCTAATATTTTCGATAACAAAGTTAATGGAAAAGAGGCTAAACAATTATTTGATGATGCTAATGTAATTATAAATAAAATAATTTCTGAAAATCTATTAAAGGCTAAAGCAATATTTGGAATATTTCCTGCTAATTCAGAAGAAGATGATATCAATGTATACAAAGATGAATCTAGTGATAAAATCATAAATAAATTTTTAACATTAAGACAACAAAAAAAAAGAAAGGATGGGCTCCCAAACATTGCATTATCTGATTTTATTGCTCCCAAAAAATTAGGAATTAAAGATTATATTGGCTGCTTTTGTGTAACAGCCGGGTTTGGTTCAGATGAATTATGTAAAAAATTTGAAAAAAATAATGATGATTATTCCAGCATAATGGTGAAAGCAATTGCAGATAGGTTTGCTGAAGCATTTGCTGAATATTTACATAAAGAAATAAGATTAAATTATTGGGGTTATAGCAAAAATGAAAGAACAACAAATAAAGATCTAATCAAAGAAAAATATATCGGAATCAGACCTGCGCCTGGATATCCAGCGTGCCCTGATCATCTTGAGAAAACCACGATATGGAAACTTTTATCGGTAGAAGAAAAAATTGGGGTTAAATTAACAGAAAGTTTAGCTATGTGGCCAGCAGCATCAGTAAGTGGATACTACTTTTCTAATAAAAATTCAAAATATTTTGGTTTAGGAAAAATTGACAATGACCAACTAATTAGTTATTCCAAAAGAAGAAAAATCACTTTAAGTAAAGCTAAAAAATGGTTAAGCCCAAATTTGTAAATAAAGCCGACCAATTTATCATAAATAAAAATTTTTTTTTTTATTATCAATAAAATCAGATTTATTTGTAAAAATTATGTGTGGTATAATTGCATATGTAGGTAATAATAATTCTTGTGGTAAAATTCTTTTTGAGGGATTACATACCTTAGAATATAGAGGGTATGACAGTTCAGGTATAGCATTACTTGGTCTCAATAAGAAAATTAAAATTTTCAAAAAAAAAGGAAATGTTAAAAAAGCGGAAAAAGATTACTTAAAATCTAATGATAAATCCAAAATAGGAATTGGTCATACGA
>Ga0163108_10003828_pt1 | contig 10682 bp, 4 predicted proteins | sample Fk1155metaG_FD_109644 | JGI IMG/M metagenome (GOLD analysis project Ga0163108, IMG submission 109644) | Marine microbial communities from the Central Pacific Ocean - Fk160115 155m metaG | ecosystem: Environmental > Aquatic > Marine > Oceanic > Photic zone | place: The Central Pacific Ocean...
CCTTGTCGGCAAAGCGCGCGAGCGCTCCGTCCGCATCGATCTCGGTAAGCCAAACCTCATCCCCACGCACTGAACTCAACGAGAAACCGCTGTCGCCATTGTCGAGCAAAAACGCTTGTTCATAAAAAACCTGATAGCCGCCGGCCGCAATCGTGGTGCCGTCGGGAATGCGGTATTTGCGAAGGTTGTTAGGACTATCACTGAGGAACCACCCGCCGAGATCGACCGCCTCCTGGCCAATATTGTACAACTCGATGGCGTCCTCAAGCGGCGCGTCCGAGTGCGCCAACACCTCGTTGATCACGACCGTCGGCATCTGGCCAATGCCGGCGCCGGGGGTGCCGTGGTAGCTGATGCTTGAGTTCCAGTTTGCCGGATTGTTCAGGTCGAATTGCGGATTGATTACCTCGAGCGAACTGCCGTTGCCATCGGCACGGCCGGGCCAGGTACCGCCGTCGGCGTAGTTCACCTCAAATACAAAATCGCCATCGGCATCGATCAGCGCGATCGTCTCTCCGCCGTTTTTCAACCGGCCCTCATATTGCCCGGCAGCCAGACGGATGCCCACCGTCCCGTAGCGAGAGAGAAACGATCCGCGATTTTTCGCCACGATGATCCGTCCACCCGCTTCGAGCGAGACATTGCCGAAGCGGTAAGTAATGCCGCAATCGAATTGCGCATCGCGTAAATTCACCGCACTACTACCGGCGTTAAGCAACTCGAGGTACTCAAATACGTCGCCGCCGATCGGATTGTACATGATTTCGCTCAAACGCAAATTACCCTTGAGCGGCGACACGGCGGATGGATCAATCAACATGGCGTAGTCGAAGCCGACCCGGATCGACTGCTCGTTTTCGGTCGCTAAAAAAATGCCTCCATTCAACGCCGGGAAATCGGCCTCAATGGGCAATGCAGAAAATGTTTCCCAAGCGTCCTCCACCTTCCACTCAAAGACCAGTTTATCACCATCGCGAACAATGCGCACCACCATCTCCTCAAATGCGATGGGTTTAGAATTCAACGTCGTCATTTGACCGGTTGCCGATATTTTTTTGACCATTAAATTCACCCCGTCATTGAAGCCGATGGTGTAACGTGTCTTCTTATTGCCTCTGCCCAGCACAACCATCAACCCGGTGTCATAATCGCCGAACTGCTGTGAAACCAAGCGCAGCTTGGTCTGCAACGCCCAGTCAGTTTGTTCCGGCAATTTTCGTGATATGTAAGGGTAAGATGGCATCGATTTAGCCAACGGCTTCGCCATTAAGTTGAGCACCTGCAACTCTAGCCAACCGGGCACGTCGTCCAGCGAGTACCAGACATCCGGCGAAAAATTACGGCGTGGTGTGACGTTTGCAGCAAACCAATAATCTTCTAGTGTCGGCTCGACGAAACCACTGAAGCCGGTCGCGCCGTATACGGCGGCCTCGCGTTCCACCCGTGATACTTTGCCCTCCTCGTCGGTCACCTTGACGGTGAATCCGTAAAGTCCTGGCCTCGTGAAAACCGCCTCGGCCCGCGCTTGGCCAAGTGGGCGCAACTCAATCTGCTCGAAGTGGCTCGCCGACCAGTCGAACACCAGCGACTGGCCCTCGGGGTCGTACGACTCGCGGGCATCAAGTCGCAGTACTCTTTCCGTTGGGACATTCCACGAGGCCGGCTGCGACTTGAGGATCGCCACCGGCGCGGCGTTGCCGGACTTGTTGATTTTGATCTCATCCGAACTGCGAACGTTGCCCCATTGGTCGGTGCCGAGCACTTTGACCGTTTGCTCGCCTTTGTGGAGTTGTATGCCGTTGATGGCCCAGTTGGTGAGGCCAGTCCACACTGGCTGAGCCTCGGAGTGCCCCTCCACTCGAAGTTTGATCACACCGTAAGGCGAAGTGCCCTTGAGGTCTATGCGGTCGCTGGCAAAATTCATTGCGCCACCCTGGTTGGTGGTGATCTCGAATTTCTTGCGCGAGAAGTTGGTACCCAACTCGCTCTTGACCGTGTTGCGGCGTGCGGAGAAGAAGGATTTGTACTCGCTCGCTCGCGACGAGTAGGAGTTGCTCACTCGCTCCTCGGCGGCAAGCCATGCGTTCATTCGCGGCGAGTTGTAGGTGTAGTTCTCGGTAAACTCGACAAGGTAAGAGTAGAAAAGCCGTTTATTGTACCACTTGACAATGTAGCTGCTGAAGCCAGGCATTCCCTGGTACAGCTTCGCCGAAGCATTACCGTAAGCCAGATCGCTGTCCCAATGCAGAAACTGGAACTTGCCGTCATCATGACGCTGGTAAAAATAGCCGTTCTTGCCACGCCTCAGCGAGAAGGAGTCCCAGTCATCGATGTAGCCGCGCACCATTGACATGATCATTGTCTGGTGTGGATCGACAAGCCGCTCGATCTGCGCCTGCTTATAGGTTTTGCTGACTGTTCGAAACAGGTTGATGAGTGCGCTGTAGTCGTCTTCCCACTCGTTGGTGCGCTTCATCCACTCGGATCGGTAGCGGCCCGGATTGTCACTGCTTTTGTAACTCCAGTCAGCATTACGGTTCTGACGATCCCAACCGTCTGTGAACCACCACTCATCGTCGATGCGATAAAGGTTACCCTTGACGCCGTCAGTGAAGTTGCGATCTAGGAAATCGTTGGCAACCGGTTCAACCTCCTCTCGCATTTGCGGGGAACTATTGTTCACCGTAAACCAGATCATTTCATTTTCATTCACAACATGGCCCATCAGATAGAGCATGTACCGGGTCAGGCGGTTACGACTGTCCCGGCCGTTGGCGTCGTCGTCCCATGAGAGTTTGTATTTCCCCCGGAAACGCCGGTCGTTGGGTATTTTCCACTTGCCCCGGTTCAGATGGTTGCCACGCGTCCACGGGCTACCACTGTTGCGCATCTCGCAGTTGTATCGAATATCCTTTTCGTTGGAGATGAACGTCGCGTTGAAGTAGTGGTTGGAAAGGCGCGGGAAATTGTAATTGTATTTCGAGCTTCCGCCGTTGCTGACCGCCCCCATGTCGTAGTCGGAAACAACCAGTCGCACTGATCGCAAGTCCGTCTTGGGCTTGCGATTGTCCACAACGTACAATGCCGGGCGATCCGAACCCCATTTTGGTTGCCTGTAGCTCGCCCCAGCCTCGGTCTTGGCCTCTACGTAAAACTGCACTCGTCGGCCATTAGTTCGGTACTCGGTCAGCGTGCCGGTGAAAACACCGTCGCCTGCCACCTCATCCCCGCCACGGCTGCCGTCATCGTACATCTGCTTAGTCTTCCAGGATCCTGTGTTGTTCGAGGAGTCGGTGCGGTGACGCACGCTCACTGTGGACAGCGGATCGTCTGATTTGATTCGTGCGGTGATCCGCACCGACTGGTTCGACGTAGGTACAGCTGGGCTGTGCAGTAGTTGATCGACCTGCGGCGGTGTGTTGGCAGCATACGTCGAGTTGCGCTTTCCAGGAGTGCCAAGGTTCTCCGGGATCTCGATCAGGAAACTGGCGGCGACACTCTTATCCCACGTCCAAGCGATCAGCCTCGGATTGCCCCGAATCCATCGAGCCCTGAACTTTATAGTAAGATCATCATTGCGACGGACATTAGCGCTCATGTCGATTTCCATCCGGTTGGGCCTGTTATCCCCGTGCCCATCAGAAATGAGATGCAATTCTCGCCCACTCATATATGTCGCCCAGTGGTTGCCTTGAGCCAGCCACCCGTTAGCACTACGATTATTGGTGGACATTTTGTTAGCGTTTGTGAGGACGTTCTTCTTTGTTCGAGAACTGACAGCTTCGATCTCAGATAGAACGACCTCCGAATCGCCCACCAGGTGCATATGAAACTCCCGGTAATCGGTAGCGCCGCCCATGGTTTTTAACTGCCGCCACCGTCCGGTGGCCGTGTAGTCGCGAAAACTGCTTTTGGTTGTCTCATCGCTGTCGCGCCAAGCCGAAGGCAGCCTATTGTCTGCCCACGGATTAACCAGTTCCATGCTACTGCCACCTCCCTTGGTCCAGTCGGGCCAGTCGCCGTGATTTCGGTAGTCAACCTCATCAGCAAGGTTGCCGTCGGCGTCCTCAAGCCGTAGTAATTCGCCCGGGTTACTCAACTCCCCGCCGTAGTTACCGAGCACGTTGTTTAACTTGTAAACCCGCTGGACGTATTCGGCATCCGCAGCAATCACCAGGTAGCCGCCCGCCGCGATGGATGTGCCGGATGGAAATGCAAAATTTACCCCATCGACAAAACGCCAGCCTGACAGTTCGATCGCCTCGGTATCACGGTTGAATAACTCGATGTACTCACCGCCGCGATGATCGCTCGGCGGATTAAACATCACCTCGTTGATGACCACGTTCTCATGCCGTGCCGGGTTATTGCCGCGCCCCTTCGTATCGTTGGCCACGGTGAACCACTCACTGCTGCCGTCCGGAAACGCCTGCACCGAGCCCTCACCTTCGGGACGTTCGAGCAGTTCCGCCTGCAGCACCGTGTTGCCATTGAGCAGGTAGATCGACATTTGCCCCTTCGCCTCAAAGTTCACTGCGACAACGGCCCTGTCGTGACCCGGAGCTTGGCCAAGCAGCGGTGTGCGATCGGAAAAATCACGTCTGGTGGCCACCGACAAACCATCTAGATTTACAACACCTTCTCCACTGTTGTAAAGCTCCACCCAATCGATGGCACCCTCGCTGGTAAAGTGCACCTCGTTCAGGTCAAGCGCTTGACCAAGCGACGCACGGCTCATGTTCGCCGTGCCCGGCGTGGCGTCGGTGAACAGAAACCACTCGGAGCCCCCGCTCGGCTTGCGACCGATCGCACGGCCGTCCAGCGCCACGTCGGCCCGGACCGCCGTCACCACGGTCATGCCGTCCGGCTTCGTCAAATAAACCGTCACCGGAGACTGGACGCTGAGCCGAGCAACCGTGAATGAAATCGTGGCCAGCGAGCGAGCCGCAATTTTCAACGATCGCGAGATTTTCCGCTTGTCGAGGTCGCCTGGATCATCGCTGAGATAATAATTCCGAAGATCGATGACTTTGTCGGTTGGGTTGTAAAACTCAATGTAGGCATCCTTACCAGCGATGGGATGGATTTCGTTGATAACAACCCCCTTGGCCGCCGGAACCGACGCGCTCAGACGGCATCCAAAAACGATGTCCGAGCTGGTTGTGTTCGTCTGGTGCACCTCGACCGCCAAGACATTTGAGCCGTTTTTCAGTTTGCCTGGACCGATCGTCACGACGCCCTTTTCCTCGGCGGCATTGGTGACTGTTGCGGACGTGCTCGTAGTGAAGCTCACCGTCCCTCCCGGCATGCGTGACCGGCCAACCTCCGCACCATTGAGGTAATACACCGCACCGTCGTCGACAATCTGGTCGATCGTCAGCGTGACCTCGCTTGGATCGCCGCTGTACGTAAACTGTTTCCGGAAGTAGTAGCAGAGCTGGCTGCCCTTGTTGATGCCGGTCTTGATCCCGGGATCGGGCAACGCGGAATTTTCCAAGCCAAGCAGGCCGGGACCGGACTTCCACGAGGCATCACTGTAAGTCGCCCTACGCCACGCAGTGCCGAGGTTTTTGTTCTGGTCGTTGTACTTCCAGCGGTCGCCATAATCCAGCAGCACAATGCCAGAAGCCAGATTCACCTCCGGACTCGTCACCGGCGTCTCCACACCCAGCGCAGGGTCACCGCCCGGCGTTCCACCAAGTCGTTTACTGAACGACCAGTTGCGCCAGTCGTCCACCACGAGGTCCGGGTTCAGCAACACAAGCGTATGCCCTGTACCATCTGCGGCGACCGGCCACTTGCCGCGGTCGTTGTAGCCCAACGTGCAAACCGGCACGCCGTTTTTATCCTTCACCGTGATGCGGCCACCCTCGTTAGGCAGGCTGCCCGCCCACGGCCCAAACACCCTCACGCTCGTCGGGATGCCATGCTGTTGTCGAAACAACCCCGGCTCGATATCGGTCAGGATGATCTTTTGCCAATGACCAAGGAACGCGTCGTCTGCCCTGTTTCCTTCAAACGACGGGAAATCCAACTCAACGTCGCCCCGCAGTTTCCAGCCGGCAATGTCAAACGGCGTGGCGGTGATATTGGACAGTTCAATCCATTCCGGCGCATCGCCGCGCGGGTTGTACATGATCTCGTTGATCACGATCTGCTCCGCTATCACGCCGCCGCCTGCCAAGACAGTCCAAGCGACTGTTGCTGCAAATAAAATCCTATTCATTAAAGAAACCCTTTCCTCTTACACGACCGGAACAAGAAAAGTTTCGGTAATGAAAAAAATGCAGCAACCCATGTGCCGTGGAGTTATATAGCAGGTTTTCTGGAATCGAAAACCGTTTTTCGGGAATCATGCGCCCCCCTCACTCTTGGGGTGTGCCAATGGCGCAGTCGCAATCAACGACCCGACGCACGCACCGGGGCATCGACTGCGTTCACCTTGGGCAGGTGAAGGCGCAGTTGGGCAAGCGTTCCCCTGTGCTCCGGCTTGGCCGCAAGGTTGATCCACTCGTGCGGGTCGGCGGCGCAGTCGTACAATTCCTCGTCGCCGTTGGCGTAACGGATGTAGCGCCAGTGCTCGGTGCGAATCGTGTGGTCGTTTTGGTGAAATGTCGTGATCGCCGGATGCGGCCAGGCCGCGTCTGGTTTTCGCAGCAGCGGCACGAGCGAATGGCCCTCGAGCGATTGCAGCGGCTTGGCCAGGCCGCAAAGCTCGTTGAGTGTCGGGTACAAGTCGATTAGGCCAACCGGCTGCGAGCAGTTGCCCTTGGCCAGACCGGGGCCGGCGACGATCAGCGGCACACGGGTGGACTTCCCCCACAGCGAGCGCTTGGCCCAGTGCTGTTTCTCGCCGAGGTGCCAGCCGTGATCGGACCACAGGACAACCACAGTGTCCTTCGCGTGGGAACTGGCGTCGAGCGCGTCCAGCATCACGCCAACGCAGTGATCGACGAACTCCGTGCAGGCAAGGTACGCGGCGACGGCGTTTCGCCAGTTACCGGACGCGAGCACCGACTTGTGGTTGAGGGGTGTGTTGTGCATGTACCTCGTGATCTGCAAACCGGCTGGCGGCAAATCGGCAAGGTCATCCCCGCTAACAACCGGCAGTTCCACCTGCTTCTCCGGATGACGTTTAAAAAAACGGCGCGGCGCATACAATGGCACGTGCGGCAAACGAATTCCGACAGCCATGAAAAACGGTCTGCCAAAATCGCGCTGGAGTTGCCCGGCAGCCCACCGTGCATTGATCAGGTCGCCAAACTGTTCCTCCGGCAGGTCGATCGGCCCGAAGTCGCGCACGCGAATACCTGGAATGGACGACACCGGCTTGGTGCGCCAACGCTGGTTGCGCGCGTCGCCGGTGGTTTTGAAGTCATGCCAGTCGGCCGGATACTCGTAGCGCCCGTGATAAATCTTGCCGCGCCCGAGTACATGGTACCCGGTGGCCTTGTAATGCGCCGGGAGTGTCACCGCATCTTTCAACACCGTTGACAAATGGTGCGGTTGGTTCAGTTCATACACGCCTGATGTGGACGGCAGCACGCCGGTCAGCAGGCTCACGCGCGACGGATTACATATCGGCGCCTGGCAATGGGCGTTGCTGAACAGCACACCGCGCCTGGCCAGGCGATCGATGTTCGGCGTGCGCACCTGCGGATGGCCTCCGAGACAGCCCACCCAGTCATTCAAGTCGTCGATTGCAATGAAGAGAACGTTCGGGCGATCGACCGCTTGGTCACCCACAACAACGACAAGCGATGCAAAGAAAAGGCAAATATGTCGCACGTGGAAAGCTTCCCCTCTGCCATACACATGGTCAAGCATGCGTGCGCTGACTCAAATCAGAAAACAATCCCGAGGCTTAGCAGGTAACGGTCACCATTACCGTGATCCAGCGTGCCTTGACGGTCGTGAAAATCATGTTTCCATTCCAAGCGCATATGCAGTGTGTCATTGAAATTCCAATACAACGCCGGGCCAGCCAACAGGGTCTCGGATCCATCATCCTCATGATGATAATCGGTCTCCCAAAATAGCGTACCATTGGTTCCTCGGGCGCTAAAGTTATAGCCAAGATCTAGGGACAAATGTGATTCCGATGGTTTCTCATTCTCGTACGCCCAAAAACTCACTGAACTCACAAAAGCAAGGCGGTGCATTTCGAACTCGTAGCCCAAGCCGATGCCAACTCCCCACTCGTTGTCATAGATTTCGTAATTATCGTCGCCAGCCAACGGCACGAGCAGCATCGGCTTGAACGTCCACGATCCGCTTCGACCATCAAGATTGAGGTATTTTTTCAACGGCAACGCCAGCGTGGCATCGCCGACTCCGCTGTCGTGCTCGACCCGTTTGCCACCCAAGCCGTCTGGCATCTCGCGCCGGGCGTCCAGCACGTAAGGCAGTTTGTACGTCAACCGAACCGACCGGTCCCAGGTGTACACCCCCTGAAAATGCAGGAGATGTACATCTTCAGTGAAACCGGAATAGGCTGTTCGGTTGCCCAACAGCAGATCACCCTCGTGGCGATACTCATCGATCAATTGCAATCCCCATCCTTTGTCCCAGCGGGGCATCATGTTCATGATCGGCTCATCGGCTGGCACCGAAAAAGCCGACAACACGAAGGCGCCACAAGCCCCAAGTCGTCCCCACATGGCTATTTGGATTTCTTCGCAACCGCGAACGAATGAGTCTTGAGTTTTCCCCTCTCAAGCGAATACCACTCGACTGCCTCATAACCAGCATCGGTGATCGCTTTGCTCAGGCTCCTCGTCTCTGCTTTCACCCCGGGCAGCAATGCCACGGTCAGCAATTGCGTCTTTGTGTCCATATCGACCCCACGCTTGTAACGGGCCGAATCAACGAACAGCAGTTTCCCCACCTTGACACGAATGCCAATTGCGCACGAAGGACAGACTAATCCCTTCACATACAACAGCGAAATGCCCTTTCGCTTTTTAAGTCTTTTTAAGGCGGCGACATCGCGAACTTCCTGCTTCGCATCAGGATCGCCGTCCGCCGCCTTGGCCGATGCCAACACCAATCCAGTCACGACCATTGTCGCAAACCACCATCTCACACTTTTTCTAATTAAATTCATTTCGGTGTTTTTTATTTTAGCAAACGTCATTTGCAAGCCAGCGGACAACTATCCGACTTTTTGTGGGAGTCAAAGCTTTGAGTTTGTATTGACTCGAGACAACAATCGCTGACAATTGCATTCTGAAGCGTGTCCACTAGCAGACAAAGGGATGCTGCCGGCACCCGAGTCGACTGCAGATTGATCGCAACTATGTGTTGTTCAAACGTCACGATGTGAATAAGCGGCCCAAAGCTTGCCACAAATCAAGCAGGAAAATAGAATTTATTTCCCGTTTGGTCTGGGTGCTTTTGGCATCCATGCGTTGGTTTCATTGAGCCAAACGGTGAGTTTTTGGTTTAACCGCTTGGCCAAGCGAGGATGATGCTTGGTTAAGTTCTTCGTTTCGCCAAGGTCAAACTTCAAGTTGTACAGTTCCACTGAGCCGTCATCGTAATTGCGGATCAACTTGTAATCGCCCGCGCGCACCGCGCCGCCCAGGCGGTTGTCCATGTGCCAGGCGTAGTTCGGGAAATGAAAAAAGAGCTCCCTGCGCTTGGGTTTACCGGTTTGTTGGAATAGCGAGACCAGGCTTTCTCCGTCGATCGGTTTTTTGTCTATCGGATTCAGCCCGGCGACCTCGAGGAATGTCGGGTAAAAATCCATACTCACCACCGGTTCGTCGGCGAACGTGCCGGGCTTCACCCGCTCCGGCCAGCGCACGATCATCGGAACGCGAATGCCACCTTCGTACAGGTGCCCCTTCGATTCGCGCAACGGCCGGCAGTCCGACACCCCTGCAAAGCCGCCATTGTCACTCGTGAACACCACCAGCGTCTCATCGTTCAGGCCCAGCGCCTCGAGCGATGCCAGCAACCGGCCAACGGCCAGGTCCATCGCCTCAATCATTGCGCCGTAACGCGTGTCGTTCAACCCTGGGCCGGTGCGCCCGGCATATTTTTTGAGCAGTGCCTCCGGCGCCTGCATCGGCCAATGCACGGTGTAAAACCAGAGATGCACCATCCATGGCACAGCCTTGTGGTCGCGGATGAAACCGATCGTCTCGTCAACCAACCGATCCGGCAGGTACTCGCCCGGCTCGCCGTCCGGCAGCGTCGCGTTACGGTACGGTGAGAAGAAACTCGGCGGGCCACCGTACGATGTGCCGCCGATGTTGATGTCGAAACCTTGATTAAGCGGCGAGTGCTCAGACGCCACCTTTCCCTGCGGCCCGGCGCTCGGCGCAATGTGCCACTTTCCAAGGAACGCATTTGCATAACCAACCTCCTTCAGCCGCTCGGCGATCGTGATGTGTTCGGGACCAATCGCCGGCACCATATCGGCCGGTTGCGGCCGGTTGTCTTTGGGGAAAAATTGCCCCGGCAGATGCGACGTCATGTGCACGCGCGCCGGGGCCTGGCCGGTAAGCACCGCCGCCCGGGTCGGTGAGCAAACCGGCGCCGCCGCATAGGCACTGGTGAAACGCATCCCCTGCCGGGCCAAGCGGTCGATATTCGGCGTCTCGACCAGTTTGTTGCCTTGGCACGCCAAGTCCATCCAGCCGAGGTCGTCCGCCATGATGAATAAAATGTTCGGC
>Ga0163108_10003836_pt1 | contig 10670 bp, 6 predicted proteins | sample Fk1155metaG_FD_109644 | JGI IMG/M metagenome (GOLD analysis project Ga0163108, IMG submission 109644) | Marine microbial communities from the Central Pacific Ocean - Fk160115 155m metaG | ecosystem: Environmental > Aquatic > Marine > Oceanic > Photic zone | place: The Central Pacific Ocean...
GAATGCTACATCCAACTTGAGTACCTCAATAAATTCAACGATTCCTCTATTTGCAATATTAAACTCACCGTCAAAGTTAAACACTCGTGGATCTGAATCAGAACCATACTCAGCAATTTTTCGATAATTCACATCACCAGTAAGCTCTGTTGAATCTTGATTTTTCTCATCTTTCGGTTGAAACGTTCCAATTCCTACACGATCTTTTTCAGAAAGAACTAAACGCGCAACACGGATATGATTTAACACTTGAGACCAATCACCTTTATACTTTTTCATTAACTCTCGCTGGATATAACGAGAAGCAGGATTGGGTTCTCCTTTAATAACCACTTTATAATCTGCTTTTTTACCTCGATTAAGCTCCTCTTCCAATTGAGTCCTAAGCTCTTCCGGAACTAACTTAAGTGGCTCTTCATGCATTGGACATGAAATTTCTGTATGATTACCAAATACCTCTGGAGCAAGGCGATCTGGATCAACCCATTTGTACGTAAAAAGTGCTCCTTCATCTGTATAAGAATAATGCTCAATCCCTTTTTTTAACATTCTTGTAATCGTTGACTTAGAAGATCCCACTGGACCATGTAAAAGCAAAACTCTTTTTTCAGTGCCATATCCCAGAGCTGCTGATTTTAAGAAGTTCACTAATTTCATCAATGGAATATCTAATCCAAAAACAGCATCTAAACCGTTATCAAGTGGATCCTCAAAAAATTTATAATGAGTAATTGTTTTTTTATATTCACTATAAGTTTCTGTTCCCCACCCCATAATCATGTCATAAGCACGCTGAAAGGCATTTCGGCAAACCTTAGGGTTTTTCTTAACTAGATCAAGGTACTCATGAAATGAGCCCTCCCAGTTTAAATGGCAATAATCTTCAACCATCTGCTTGTTCGTTAAAACTTTTTGCCAATTTAGATCCCCTGCTGTTTTTGCGGTCATGAGGTCTCTCCCCTTTTGTGTAAAATCGAACAGGAAAATTCCTGTTCTTAACTTTTATTTTACCTTTATTAGATTTCCCATGTAAAGCTAAGCCTTCACTATTTTTAAAGAAAATAACTAAATCTTTTAAAAAATCCCCCACACATTACTTTTTTTTGAAAATTACAAAAAATGACCATACATGTCATAGGCTTATTTCTTTTTCTCTTTTGTTTCATAGCGATTTTTAGAAAATTGTTAGATATTATGGGTTGACCAAACAGCCTTCATTCATAAGGATATTTATTAATGAATTTTGATATAGCGCTCCAAACAGACATTGGAAAAAAAAGAAAAAACAATCAAGATAATGGCGCTGTTTTTGCTGAATTAGGTCTATTTATCGTCGCAGATGGCATGGGTGGACATAAAGGTGGTGAAATTGCCAGCAAAATAGCCGTAGAAACACTTCCCCTTGTCGTAAAAAAAGCCCAAGAAGACAAAAGCTGGGATCAAAAAAAAATAATGACTACAGCTATTAAAAAAGCCAATTCAAATATTTATGAACAATCTAAAGTAAATGAAAACCTCAGAGGCATGGGAACGACCACTACGGCAATTCTCATAAAAGATACAAAAATGACAATTGGACACGTTGGTGATAGCCGCTGCTATTACCTTAGAAAAGACAGCATCTGGCAACTCACACGAGATCACTCTTTAGTCCAGGAAAAGCTACGAGCAGGTCTGATCTCACGAGACCAAATTGAAAGTGACCTCATGAAAAATATCATTACTCGCTCTGTGGGTTACGAAGCTAAAGTCGATGTAGACCTCTATGAAATGGACATTAAACCAGGAGATACCTTTTTAATCTGTTCAGACGGCCTAAGCGGTCAAGTAAATGACTCTGAATTACTTAAAATCACTCAAAAATACCTTTTTAATAAAAAAAACATCCAATCTGCAGTAAAACAAATGGTAGATTCTGCAAATGCCAATGGTGGAGATGACAATATTACGGTATTACTTGTTCAAGCAGGAAACTGATTCATGAAAAAAAACCGCTTTTATACACTGATGCTGATTCCAGAAAAAACCTCAAAAGTAAGGAAATGGATTCTTCCTGGTTGGGTTTTAAGAAGCGGTATTTTTATAGCTGTGATGGCCATTTTTCTATTTGGGATTATGCTAGTGGACTATGGTTTTGTAATGAATCAAATCAATGAAATCAAAGACCTTAGACACAAAAACCGTACTCTAACTCAAAAAGTTCAAATTTATAAAAACAAACTAGGCTCTGTTGAAGATACATTAGATAGAATTGAAACGTTTTCCACTCGATTAAAAATTATCACTAATATGGAAGATAAAGAGACACTAGCTGAAAGCATTCCAGAACCCCCAGCAGAAGCTAAAATAAATATCCCCTCAAAAAAAAAAACTTCGCCGCAGCAACGAGAACTCGCTCAAAATAAACTTCGAATAAATAACGAACTGTCATTCTTGCAGCAAAAGTCACTAGTAATTGAGCAACGCGTACAAGATCTTTACGAGCTTCTTTTTGACCAAAAAGCTTTTTTAGCAGCTTTGCCAACAAGAAAACCTTCTCAAGGGGTTTTTACCTCAGGCTTTGGTGTAAGAAAGTCCCCCTATAGCGGAAAATCCCGAATGCACGAAGGAATTGATATTGCAAATCGCTCAGGAACTACCATTGTTTCTCCTGCTTTTGGAGTAGTTGACTATGTTGGCCTAAAGCCAGGTTACGGTCGTGTTTTAGTGATCAATCATGGATTTGGTGTAGAAACTTGGTTTGCTCATACTCGTAAAATCCTTGTAAAACCGAGACAAAATATCATTCGCGGACAAAAAATAGCTCTCATGGGTAACACAGGTAGATCAACTGGGCCCCACTTGCATTACGAAGTAAGAATATACGGTATTCCGGTAGATCCACTTCCCTATATTTTAGAAGATTAGCCTTTATTACAGGTGAATTTATTCGTGACACAAAGCCACAATATCGCTAGAATGTGTAGCTTATTGTTATGCTTGGATTAAATCAAATTTCTAAAAAAATTTTTGGCACTCACAATGATCGGGTTTTAAAAAAAATAAACCCACTCATTACTCAAATCAATGAACTTGAAAACAAGATTCATCCTCTTTCTGATACAGAACTAAAAGCAAAGACAGTTGATTTTAAAAATAGAATTACAAACGGTGAAGCCATTGATGCTCTTTTACCTGAAGCCTTTGCTGTTGTAAGAGAAGCTGCAATTAGAGTTTTAGGACAAAGACATTATGATGTTCAGCTTATTGGCGGCATTACACTTCATCGTGGCCGTATTGCTGAAATGAAAACAGGTGAAGGAAAAACGTTAGTTGCAACACTACCATCTTATTTAAATGGACTTACCGGAAAAGGCGTCCACATTGTAACAGTAAATGATTACCTTGCTGAACGTGACTCAGAATGGATGGGGCAAATTTTTCGTTTCTTAGGTTTAAATGTTGGTACTATTGTCCATGGTTTAAGTGACAAACAAAGACATGACGCTTATGCCGCAGATATTACTTATGGTACAAATAATGAGTTTGGTTTTGATTACCTAAGAGACAACATGAAGTTTCGTCTTGAAGACTATGTTCAACGTAAACTACATTATGCGATTGTCGATGAAGTGGATTCTATTTTAATTGATGAAGCAAGAACTCCCTTGATTATCAGTGGACCCACTGAAGACTCTACCGATCTATACTATAAAATTCACCGCAAACTTTTAGAGCAAGGTGGTCTGATCAATGAAAAAGACTACACTATTGATGAAAAAGCAAAGTCAGCTGTTTTAACTGAAGATGGTGTAGAAAAGATGGAGGCTCGACTAGGAGTTAAAAATCTTTTTGATCCAAAAAACATTGAGCTTATCCATCACGTCAACCAAGCACTAAGAGCAAATGTCATATTCAAAAATGACGTTGACTATGTAGTACGTGACAATCAAGTCATGATTGTTGATGAATTCACAGGACGGTTAATGCCTGGAAGAAGATGGTCTGATGGACTTCATCAAGCAATTGAAGCAAAAGAAGGGGTTGAGATTGAAAACGAAAACCAAACTTTAGCATCGATTACATTTCAAAATTACTTTCGTATGTATGAAAAACTCAGTGGCATGACAGGAACTGCTGACACTGAAGCAACTGAGTTTAAGCAAATTTACAATTTAGATGTCAGTGTTATTCCAACACATAAGCCCATTGGAAGAAAAGACCATGCTGATTTAATTTATAAATCAGAAAAAAGCAAGCTTGATGCAATGATTAAAGACATCAAAGAAACTCAAGAAAAAGGGCAACCTATATTAGTAGGAACAATTTCAGTAGAAAAAAACGAGCAAATTGCAGCGCGACTTAAAAAAGAAGGCATTCGTCACAATGTACTCAATGCAAAACAGCATAACAAAGAAGCTGAAACTGTTGCGCAAGCTGGAAAAAAAGGCTCTGTTACAGTTGCTACAAACATGGCAGGGCGAGGGACTGATATTGTTTTAGGGGGAAACCCAGAAAAACTTACTGATGCTGAGGTGGGTGAAATCCGCGCAGATGCAAGTGATGAAGAAAAACAACAGTACGATGAAAAACATAAAAAGGCCTTAGCTAAGTGGACTGAGAAATGTGAACACGATAAAAAAGAGGTTTTAGATCTAGGTGGATTATACATTGTTGGAACCGAAAGACATGAGTCTCGCCGAATTGACAATCAGCTTCGTGGGCGCGCGGGTCGACAAGGTGACCCAGGGAAAACAAGATTTTACCTATCCTTAGATGACGATCTTATGAGAATTTTTGGTGGAGTTAAAATCCAAAAATTTATGGAAGACGATCTTCCTATTGAACATAGATGGATTTCAAGAGCCATTGAAAAAGCACAACGCCGAGTAGAAGGCCACAACTATGACATCCGAAAGCATCTTCTTGAATATGATGATGTCATGAACATGCAAAGAAAAGTAATTTACTCTTGGCGTAAAGATGTTCTTAAAAAAGCAAATCTAAAAGACATGGTGATGGGCATGGTAGAAGAACTTGCTGTAGCCATTTCTCAAGATTTTTTTCCGGGTGGAAAGCTTCGAAAAACAGAAGGTCAAGCGATCTTAGACGCTAAAGAGCTCAACAATGCTATTTTAGTGACATTTCAAATTCAAACTCAAATCCAAGAAAAAGATATTCTCCCCTTTAACGATGAAGGCTTAAAAAAGCTTATTATTGATATTGCACATAAAGCATATGATCAAAAACAAGAAGACCTTGGAAAACTTCCTAATGGTGAACCTGTTTTACGTGAAATTGAAAAAATGATTCTACTTGGAACCATTGATAACCTTTGGAAAGATCACCTACTTGCAATGGACCAACTTCGTGAAGGAATTGGCTTAAGAGGTTATGGGCAAAAAAATCCACTTGCAGAATATAAAAAAGAAGCTTTTAACTTTTTTGAAACCATGATGGCAATGATCTCAGGTGATGTTGTTCGTAAAGTGTTTGCTGTTCAACTCGCCCAAGAACCAGAAGAAGAGGAACATGAGTTAGACTTAGAAGACTTTGAATTAAAAACCAAACGATCTAAAAAAATGCAATACAACGTCAACGCAGATGGCGGACTCATTGGTCAAAAACCTGCTCAGCCACAAATGGCACCGCAAGTAGGTCCTAATGGTGAAGTGATGGCAGCTCACGCTCCAGAGCATAATAACTCTATGCAGTTACAACCTGTTAAATCTAGCAGTGAAAAAGTAGGAAGAAACTCACCTTGTCCTTGTGGTAGTGGTAAAAAGTATAAGAAATGCCACGGCTCTTAATTAAGCATACAGTTCACTGTATCTAAAGCAGTTAGCTTTTGAAAATCAGGAATTATAGCTTCATGCGCTCTGTCTTTTTCAAAAGCCTCGTTTGCTCTTCCTGATGCTTGCATACACTCTTTAATCGCTTGAATATATTGAGGTCTCGTTTGAACCCAAGGAGTTCCAATTGAAGCAAGGGGATTTAAATGTAAATCTTCTTCTCTTAAGAAAGTCTTTTGCTCTAAAGTTGGATTAGGTTGTGTAAATACTTCGACATCAGGAGTAATTCCAAAAACCTGATTAGTTCTTCCTGATGGTAAATAAAATCTTGCAATCGTTGCAAAAAGAAGGATCCGTTGGGGTCCTGTAAAAAATCCACCTGTTGGAGCCTGCATCGTTCCTTTACCGTAAGAGCGAACCCCCACTGTTAAACTTCTTTTATGATCTTGCAATGCACCTGCAACAATCTCTGAGGCACTCGCTGACGCTGCATTAATTAAAGTAACTAAAGGAAGGTTAGTTTTTTGTGGTTTTTTTGAATAAAAGGTTGTGGTTTTTTCACCCTTACGAAGGCCTTTTGAAATAAGAACTTTTTTACCTTTTGGTATAAAAAGATCAGTAATACATATTCCTTGCTCTAAAAGACCACCACTATTTCCTCGTAAATCTAAAATAATTCCTGATAGACGTTTAGATTTAAAACTATCTAAAGCTTTTTCTACGTCTTTACATCCTGAAGTTGGCATAAAGCTTCTCAGTTTTATATAACCAACATTTTTTTTATTGTTTCTTAGAACTTTGTACTCAACATTTTTTGAAACAACTCTTGCTCTTTTAATTTTAAACACTAAAGCTTGAAGTTTACGTTGAATTTTTAAAGTAACACTTGTTCCCTCTGATCCACGAATAAAATTAGGTGCTTCACTTGGAGTTACATCTGATCCAACTTTTTTATCATCGACACTTAAAATTACATCTCCTGCTTTTATTCCCGCATGAAACGCTGGTCCATCTAATATTGTCTCAGATACAATTAACTTGTCTTGATGGGTTTGAATCATAATCCCCACACCAACAAAACTCTGAGTACTAGAATTTTGCTTATCAGTCATATACTGTAACGGAACAAGCCTAGTATGTGGATCAAACACATAACCAAGATATTGATTCAAAGCAGCTGCAACAATGGGTTGCTCATTTTCTTTTAACGCTGGTGAAATTTGTACTTCTACCCAATCTAAAATTTTAGAAAAGTCGATCGCAAGTTCATTTTGCCTTAAAGCCTTATAAAGCTTTATCCATATATTAACTTCTTCTTTAGAGCGCTCTTGAAACTTGAGAAACCTTTGAAAAGGAGTGAGCCCTTCTTCTGGTATTGCCCAGTCTTTAGTTTTAACAGCTTTAAATCCGTAAAAATTTTCAACTGTTTTTTCAAAGTCAAACTTGTGCTGCAATAACAAATGATCAGGAACAACAGTAAGAGGCTCTTCTTGTGCATGAGCTAAAAGTGACTGAATACCAAAAACACAGCCTACAAACTCTGTTTCAGATGACATACAAGCCTGAATTCGAAACGACATCCGAATATCACTTTTATATTTAAGTGGTGTCTTCTTCCAATATTCACTGACCGGACGAACTTCGCCAGATACAGTTGGAAGTGCAATTACTTGAAATATAAGACCAATTACTAACGACTTAAGTGTCATAATGCTCCCCTTTTACTGGAGCTGTTTTATCTAAAATTACGCATGGTGTCAAATTTGTGTAAAATTTCCTCCGCTGTAGCCTTTCTGTTATCATTAGATGAAATATGAGTGATGATAGCGATTCTGACAAAAAAGACCTCACAAGCATATTAGAGCTCTCTAAAAGCGGGGCAGAGTCTCCTCACCCTGATGCTTCAAACGAAGAAGATGTTGATATCTTAGAGGAATCTACTCCAGAAAAGGTAGATGAGTTTGAAAGCCTAGAAGAGTACTCTAGAAGAAACCCTATTAGCGAACAGCAGTATGAAAACCTAGAGCAGCAAACAGACACAGAAACTACAGAACAACCCGCTGAACAAAATGAAAGTCAATTTCAAAATCTAGAGCAAGAAACAGACGCTGAAACAGGACAATCACTACAAGATGAGGCTCCTGAAAGCACCGAAAACAGCCCACTTGAAACTGAAATAAGTGATGACAACATACCTGAAAATGCCCCAGACAACGCTCAAGATGACCCACTTGCAGGTAATGCTTTTTTAGGTTTAGACGAACAATCTGCCGAACAAGAATCTGTCTTAAGCACTCCGGAAGATGCACCACAAGAACAAGAGCTAACAGATTTTCCCGTAGATGATCTAAATGCAGCAACTGAAGAAATTTCTGATCCACTTGAAGTCAATGAACCAAATGACGACACGGTGGACCCTTTAGATATGAACTCTGATCAGCAGGTTGATGCTACAGACGAAACCCATGATGAATCAGATGAATTATTAGAACCTCCCAAAGAGCAAGAACAAACTGCTACTGTGAGCACCCAAAAAAAAGCTAAAAAACAAAAGCCCTCACTAAATGATGTAAAGAAATTTGCAGAAAAAGTTCCCCCAGGAAAGCCTCCTGTTAAAGCAGCTTATCCTTACAGTCTTTTAATTGAAGGACATATCCGTGTAACAGACAGAGAAAAGCTAATCGACCTACTTGAAAAAGAAAACTATGGAATCACCAAAAAAGACATTGAACATCAACTCGACTCTGGAAAAATCCTCATTCCAAGAATAAGCGAATACGCAGGTATATTAATCGTACAAAACTTACGTGATTGTGGCGCAACCATTAAACTTGGACCTGCAGATCAAATTTTTTCAACTAAAGACACTAAAACAACTGAAGAAGGCCTATTGCAAGCATCTGACCAAGACTCTCATTCTCAGATGGTTTTTTTAGAAAGTGACCATCCAGCAGAAAAAATCCCTGTACTCACGGGAGATCACTTCAATGAATACGAAAAAATTCAACTTATAGATGCAATCAGTGTTTCCACCTCTATTAACAGCTCAATTGTAGAAGCTCAAAAATCATCTGAATACCAACAAGCGCTTGATGCTCTTAAAAAAGAAATGAAATATAGAGCCTATAGAAAAGGAGCTGAAGCAATTATTCGTTTTTCAATTTCATTAACACCTTTGAATACCGCAAACATGTATAGACTACACGCTCTAGGAACTGCTATTAAAAACGAAAAATAGTTTTTTACAATAAATCCTTCGCTGCTTCAAATGCTCTTGTCATCATCCTCTCTGGGTCAAAAAACTTCACTTTTCTTTCTTTTTCAATTAACCCTGCCTCAACAAATAAAGCAATCTGAGGATTAGAAACATTTACACCCTCAATTGGCAATGTCACTTCAACTGATGCCTTTACAATTGCTTGTTTTACTTGCTCTGGAGTAAGCGCTGGAAACTTTGCTTTTAATGCAGTTGCAGCTGCAGCTACTGCTGGCGTTGAACAACTCGTTCCACTTGGACACTGATAATGGTTGTATGTTTCATAACTATAAACATCGACATCTTTCCCAAAGTTACTATAGCTCGCAACCACATCTCCTAAGATACCTTTTTTAAGTGCACCAACACAAATAATACGATTACTTGGTCTTCGATCTACTGGAACATCAGTTAAGCAAGCATCTTGAAACTTGTCCAAAGAGTGAGAACTGTTACCTGCAGCCATGACCCACAACCATGGCGTTTTCATAAGCAAATCAGGTCGCTTAATTGCCTGCAAAATAACCTCTGTCTTAAAACTCAATGAAACAGAAAGGACATCAGGTTTTTTCATCTTTCCTTCTACATGCTGAACCACTGCCTCAAACACAGGAATCCCTCTTCCTGTCCACAGCTGTCCAAGCTGATAAGGATAACCCGTTAAAAATGATCTCACTGAACCTATTTTCCACATCGCAACAGAAAACTTATTGCTCAATAAAACTTCCGGCATATGGTGCGACAACACGGTCAGCGCTGTAGCCATTGTTCCACTTCCATGCCCTAAGTCCATCGCAGCAGGAGCCCATGGATTAGAATCATGATCAGTGTAATCATATGACTGTAAATGGCCCTTGCTTCCATCACCCAAGAAAACACCTAATTCTGGATATGATTGAAAATCAACACCTGTATCCAAAAAAGCTAAACCAACAGAATCATCTTCACTTACAGTTAATGGTGCAGGTAACTGTGGGTTATCCATATCACGAATTTTTTTGTAAGTTTCAACAACTTGAGCCACCTGAGTTACATCCCCTTGGTTTAGAAAAACAAACTCTTGGTATGCGGTAATAAATGGGTTTTCCATTGCAGCATCTAAAGGCGCTAGTTCTTTACCTTTATCTGGAATAACCGCAACCAACACAAAGGGATGCAATAACTTGTAAGGATAAAATTTAAGTTCATTTTGAAGAAAAGCATAGACTTTGCCATCTAATGTTTTCTCTAAAGCTGCAGACAAGTAAAACCCTGTTGTATCCTCTTCTGCTGGGTTATCAACTAAGTCCAATAAAACTTTATAACGATTAGATTTAGTTGCAAAGAATTCAACCCATTTTCTATTTTTGTTTACAAAAACTGCGATTTTTTTCTCAGCACTTGAAAGTTCAAAACGTCTTCTATCTAACAACTCCACTAATTCTTTTAACTCATCGTTACTATAAGAACCTCTAACTGATGCCTTTTTCTCCGCAGGCAAGTCAGCAGTTACAACATAAAAAAGATCATTTTTTAACAAATACTCTTTTACTTCAGCTTCAGTCATTGCAGAAAACAAAACACCATTTGATAGTTTAAAATCACGATAGTGTGCAAATGCCTGCGAGAAAGTCAAAAATGGTTTAAACAATTCTCTAAAGCAA
>Ga0163108_10003837_pt1 | contig 10668 bp, 9 predicted proteins | sample Fk1155metaG_FD_109644 | JGI IMG/M metagenome (GOLD analysis project Ga0163108, IMG submission 109644) | Marine microbial communities from the Central Pacific Ocean - Fk160115 155m metaG | ecosystem: Environmental > Aquatic > Marine > Oceanic > Photic zone | place: The Central Pacific Ocean...
ACTTCATTCATAAATGTTTCAGAAGTAACATCCTTGACGTATTTAGCATTAGAATTATCGTTTGTTTCGGAACTACCTATTAGCATAAATTTCTCACAAATTTTATTTTAATATTTATTTAGTTTTAATAATAGTCTTTACAAGTTCAAAAATGAACTTTTATTATTATTTATTATCAATTGAAATTTATTTCATGAAAGTTATGTTTGATTTGTAGCAAATATTTTTTAAAATCTGAAACTTTTAATGAGATTGTTAAGGTGTTTATTAGTGGATGAAAGTTTAAAATCTCTTGCTTGAGAAGGTTTTGATCAATATAAAAAACAACTTCATTTTGCGTGTCATTAATTAAAGCAAGTGGCGAGACGGCACCAGGCTTAACACCAAGATATTGATTTAGTCTGTCAGGGCTTCCAAAAGACAGCCTGTTTGTTGAAAGAAAGGAAGCTAAGTTTTTTAGATCAACCTCCTGGTTTTCATTAGCTGTAACTAAATAATTATTTTTCTTTTTGTCTCGTAAATATAAATTTTTAGTATGTCCCCCGTTAATTTTTCCTCTCAAAGTTTTTGATTCTTCTACAGTTCTTAGTGGTGGGTGCTCATAAATAATAAATTCTGCACCAAAGTCATTTAATTCTTTCAAAAGGTTAAGTTCGGGTTCGTTGTAGTTTGTTTCTCTACGTTTTAAAAAATCACTGTATCTGATCATAAACTTTTATAAGCACTTATATATACTTTCCTTTAATGCGTTATTACTTAAATATTAAAAGTATTAAATTAAATTTGAATAATTTAACAATTAATTATAAATAACCCTTCTTTATCATGTGCAAAAAATTGGGTAAAGATTTGTTGAAAAAGATATATATATTTCAATTGATTAAAAAAATAACTGATTATATAAACACTGAAGTAAATTATTTTACTGAATTGAGCGGGCGTAGCTCAGGGGTAGAGCATAACCTTGCCAAGGTTAGGGTCGAGGGTTCGAATCCCTTCGCCCGCTCCAAAATTGTCTTAAAGCATTTTCAATGTTCGTTATGGCATTGAAAGTAATTTCTCGCTCAGACGTAAAAAAACTGGACGGTCTGTATTTAGACCATTTATAAATAATGAATATAAAGAATCCAACCAGCAAGAGGAAAACGCATGCCGCACCGCCACGTTGATATCTCACAGAAGGTCACGCCGGAATCCGCGCAAGCAAAGATGCTCACCATGTCGTGGGAGGATCCTTTTTGCTGGAGTAGGAAATGACCGAAAAATTTGGCAGCGTTGATGCAGGTTATGTATCTTACGGTTTTATCTCACTGGTTGACCGCGTCTTACTGGACGTTAATGGGATCTGTGACAAGCATGGAAACAACCGTCATGATATGAACCTTGCAGCGAAAAACACCTACGGAGGAACGTGTGAAATCCACGCTCTCATTTTGAACCGTGTACAGACCGGTTTGCAGGCCTTCATGTGAGTGTCTCAACCCGAATAGATAAAAAGATCGGATGGGTGACAATTGACAACCCCCCGGTCAATGCCACATCCCAGACTGTGCGCGCTGGCCTTCTCTCTGCTGTATCAAAGATGGATGCAGCGGGAGTTCAGGCAGTTATCCTGTCTTGTGCAGGTCGGACATTTGTTGCCGGAGCCGATATTAAGGAATTCGACAAAGCCCCCGTTGCACCGCATTTACCCGATGTTCTGTCTGCAATAGAAGAGGCACGTGTTCCATGGATCGCAGCAATACATGGGTTTGCGCTCGGAGGCGGGTTGGAACTGACACTGGCCTGCTCTTACCGGATTGCTGATGCAGAGGCGAAGCTGGGTTTACCAGAAGTCACGCTTGGTCTAATCCCCGGGGCTGGAGGAACAGTGCGTTTGCCGCGACTGATTACACCAGAGAAAGCTCTCGAAATGATCACCGGTGGCAAACCCATTTCCTCAACCTGCGCAGCAAATATCGGTTTGGTTGATGGCATTACAAAAGAGGCACTGGATCAAGCATCACTTTCTCTGGCCAAGAAGATTATGACACAGCCAAAGCCAACCCCGTTGTCACAGAAGTCGCCGCAACAGCTAGACAATCCCAGTGACTGGAAAGAAGCTATTAGGACGGTTAAATCACGATCTCGAGGACAAAATTCAATCGTTGCTGCAGCCGATGCCCTTGAGCGCAGCCTCACGTTAACCGGTAACAAAGCACTAATGGCTGAACGCGAAAGTTTTCTGTTGCTGAAAGATGACCCGCAATCGTTGGCACTCCGCCATATCTTCTTTGCCGAACGCGGTGTCGGAAAGTCTGCCAGAACTGACGGCCAAACTGCGGCCAATATTACTCGTATCGGTGTAATTGGCGGCGGTACGATGGGATCGGGTATCTCTGCGGCTTGCTTAATGGTTGGACTGCGTGTCACAATGATTGAACGCGGCACTGAGGCTGCCGCAACTGCAGCCATCCGCGTCGACGAAATACTGTCAGGAGCCAAAGATCGTGGCAAAATGACAGCAAAAACAAAAGCTGAGGCACTGAAACAGTTTGAGGCAATAGCCGAGTATTCTGCGTTATCTGATGCCGATTTAGTGATCGAGGCGGTGTTTGAGGACATGGATGTCAAACGCGAAGTGTTTGACCGGCTTGACCAGGTCACCCGCCCGGATGCGATTCTGGCGAGCAATACATCTTATCTGGACATCGCGGTACTAGCGAAAAATACGAAATATCCGGATCGCGTCATTGGGCTACATTTCTTTTCACCTGCACATATTATGAAGCTACTTGAGGTGATTGTCCCTAACAATGCCAGTGGACGAACAGTAGCGACCGGGCTAGCACTTGGAAAACGATTACGAAAAATTTCGGTCCCGGCAGGAGTCTGTGATGGGTTCATTGGTAACCGCATTATGTCAGCTTATCGGCGTGAGGCAGATTATATGATAGAAGACGGCGCACTTCCACTTGAGATCGATGACGCTATGCGCGCATTCGGGTTTCGAATCGGGGTATTCCAGATGCAGGATCTTGCTGGACTTGATATCGCCTGGGCTATGCGGCAACGTAAAGCGGCAAACCGCCCTACCTCAGAGCGTTATGTCGAGATTGCCGATAGGTTGTGTGAAGTCGGGCGTTTTGGTCGCAAGTCAGGCAAAGGATGGTATGACTATACCGAAAACCCAGGGGGGGCAGTTGATCCCGAAGTGACCAAAATCATTGAGAATGAACGAGCCGTCAAAGGGATCAAGGGGGTCTCCATGTCTGAAGACGAAATCATGTCACGCATTCTGAATGCCATGCAGTTCGAAGGCCAGATGGTTCTTGAAGAAGGCATCGCAGCCACATCTGAGGCTATTGATGTCGTAATGGTCAACGGATATGGGTTTCCGCGATGGCGGGGTGGACCAATGTTTATCGCCACAAAGAGCAAAGCAAAAAATCTCATCAACCATTAGATCGTTGACGCAACAATCTGAAACAAGTTTCGATGCGGGTCAGCCAGATCGGTGACAATGTTAAAGTGATTTCGATCTTCAATTTCTGTTCCGGTAACATGCAGGCCAGCCTTTTTCAGCTTGGCAAGAAATTCTCGGCTTTGGCGTTTAAATTCATTCGTTTCTTTGCCACCCCAACTGATGTGCAGTTTTGGTCCAGGGGCAAAGATCAAATGTTGGGGAGAATTTATATGCGCTGCATCTTCATCAAGTTGCAACCATTCGTTTGGCTTGCAGTGCCTAATCGGTTCAAGGTCATACAATCCGCTGAGCAATAGCCCACCTTTCAAGATATTGCTTGGCAAGGAAAGATCTGTCATCCAACCACTGGCCAGAGCCATGGCTGACAAATGTGCCCCTGCGGATGAACCGCAGATGAACAAGCGGTCCGAATCTCCTCCATGGTATTTTATATTGGTAAAAATCCATACGATTGCACGGCGGATTTCGTCTACTATCTGATCTAGGCTGGCCTCAGGGGCGAGTGTATATTCAACAACAGCCGTGCTGATGCCATGTTGCCCAAGGGCTTTGGCCATAAAAGCACTGTCTTCTCGCCCCAGTAATCGCCAGTAACCACCATGGACAAATATGAAAACCGGTGCATTTGGTACAGATGGAAAATAGTCGATACGTTCGTTTGTAGTAGGACCATAAGACAGATCTTGAATAACCTTGCATTCAGTATAGCTTTGCGCACTGAGTGAGCGATATCGTTCTATCTCGAAATCGAAATCTGCAACTGAGGCACGAGCATTGTATTGGCGTTCAAGCTCCTCTTGGTTAAAAGATTTCCAAGGCTCGATCATCTCTAGATACCCAGATAGGTTTCAGCAAAATTTTCTACACTTTGCAATGCTTCCATATTGCCCTGCCAGGCAACCTGGCCTTTGACTAACACATAGATGTGGTCTGAGACACTGACAACTTCGTCAAGATTTTTGTCAATAACCAGGATAGTCTGACCTTGAGATTTTAATGCTTTTAATGTGTTCCAGATATCTTTTCGAATAATAGGGGCTAGACCCTCTGTTGCTTCATCCAAAATTAACACTCGCGGATTTGTCAGCAGTGCACGCCCGATAGCCAACATCTGTTGTTCACCTCCGGAAAGTGAGCTCCCAAGTTGAGAGGCCCTTTCTCGCAACTGAGGAAAGTGGTAGAACACTCGATCTAGGGTCCAAAAACCTTTTCCAGATCGGTCACAGGCCGTAGCGGTCAAGTTTTCAAGTACGCTAAGTGTCGGAAAAACCTGCCGACCTTCAGGTACCAGTGCGACCCCAGCCTGACCGATCTGATAGGGTTTTAGTGATGTAATATCCAGTCCTCCCAATTTTATTGAACCAGCAGAAGCAGGGGTTAAACCTGTGATGGCACGAACGGTTGTGGTCTTGCCCATACCATTGCGACCCATCATTGCGACAAGTTGGCCCTCATTTAAGTTTATATCAATCCCGAACAACACTTTTGAGCTACCATAACCAGCTTCCATTCCTCTGACACTCAGCATATTTCTGCCTTCGTTTTGAGTTCGTTCCCACCAAGGTAGGCCTCCTGCACATCTTGGTTATTGCGAATGTTTTCAGGTGTGTCTGATGCTACTACTCGACCGTAAACCAGTACAGAAATCTTGTCGGCCAAGCTAAAAACTACATCCATGTCATGTTCAACCAAAAGCATGGTGACAGATTTTCGGAGAACATTAAGCAAATCCATAATCTGAAGACTTTCCTCAGTCCCCATTCCTGCCATCGGTTCATCCAATAGCAATAGCTTTGGTTTGGTGGCTAGCGCCATGGCAATTTCTACCTGACGTTTTTGACCATGGGCAAGATTGCCAGTCAACGAATAAGCCTTATCGTTGAGACCGACACGAGTCAAAATTTCCTGTGCCTCGTTTTGCTCGAAGTAATCAGAGGCTGCCAACCTAATGATGCTATGAGCATGTCCACGCATGGACTGCAATACAAGGCAGATATTGTCCAAAACAGTTAGTTCTGGGAAAACGGATGTGATTTGAAAACTGCGCACAAGCCCAGCGTGAGGACGCTTGTGCGCTGGGACAGTCAAGAGATCTTGGCCGTCAAAGGTGATCATACCACTGTTGGGTTGCATATAGCCCGAGAGTTGAGAAATAAGTGTGGTTTTTCCTGCACCGTTTGGACCGATCAGAGCATGGATTGTGCCTTGATCAACTGAAAGGGAGAGATCATCGGAGGCCTTAAGAGCTCCGAAGGATTTACAGAGGTTTTGGATTTCAAGCATTAATTAACTCCTCTGCCGAAAAATCAGGCCGTAGAGACCAAATTTTGCATAAAGAACCATTAGTATCAGAATTGGCCCGAAAACAAAACGCCAGTGTTCGCTAAGCAAATTAAGTCCAAGCGAATGCAAAATCAAAGGCAGGAATTCTTCGAGCAAAAGGAATAGAAATGTGCCCAATACTGGACCTATCAAAGTACCCATGCCTCCTAGAATAACCACAATCATAAGATCTCCGGAGCGGGTCCAATGGGTTATATCAGGGCTGATAAACTCGGTGTGATTGGCCGATAAAGCTCCGGCCAATCCAGCACCAATACCTGCAATGACAAAAATCTGTAACTTAGCCCAATATTCATTAATGCCGATCGAGGACAAACGATCCTCATTCTGGCGGATCGCAGCCAACGTGCGTCCAAACTTTGAACGTACCAAACGGGTAGAAAACCAGAAAAAAAGAACGAACCAAGTCAGGCAGAAATAATAAAATTCTACTCGGTCATTTAAATTAAACCCCGGTAGAGTGTTTCGTCCATCGAACATCATCATACCATCATCGCCACCATATTGTTCAAGCGACACGAATAGAAAAAATAGCATCTGTCCAAAGCTTAGTGTGATCATAATGAAGTAAACCCCTTTGGTCCTTAGTGACAGCGCTCCGATAATCAGTGCAACAAGTGCCGACAGTACAATAGCGAGCGGAATAGACACCAACCCTGATAAAGTGCCCGGCAGACCTAAGAATGTTGTCTCCTCATAGGCATGAAAAGACAGAATGCCAACGGTGTAGGCACCTACACCCAGAAAGGCCGCATGGCCAAAGGATACAAGACCTGTATAACCAATCAACAGATCAAGGCTAACCGCTGCAATTGCGAAAATCACTAGTCTGGTGAAAGTTGAAACAAGGTAAGAAGATTCTATAGTTTGGAAGAACCAAGGCAACAGGATTAAGATTACGAGGCAGACAATCAAAAAACGTGTGTGTTGAGTGTATCTCATCTCAATGACTCTTCACAACAGGAAAGAGGCCTGTTGGTTTCACTACGAGAACAACAACCATCAATAAATATATAGACATGGATGACAATCCTGCCGAAATACCGCTGGCTGCTGTCGGTTCCAAGAATTTGCCTAAAAGGTCGGGCACAAATGCTCGCCCCATCGTGTCAACAACGCCAACAGTGATCGCTCCAAGCAAAGCACCCCGGATCGAACCGATGCCACCTATAACGATACAAACAAAACACAGGATCAAAAGATTTTCACCCATGCCGACCTCGACTGAAGTAAGTGGCCCAGCTAGCATCCCAGCAAAACCTGCGAACATGGCTCCTGCTACGAAGATTATAGTGTTTAGTTGATTGATATTGACACCAAGTTGTTCAACTGTTTCGCGGTTTGTTGTCCCTGCACGAATTAGCATGCCCAAACGGGTTTTGGCGATTATGATCCACAGAACAAAGGCAACGGCCAGCCCGGCCACAATAATGGCTATGCGATAAAGAGGGTAAGAGACGACACCAAATATCGAAATCATGCCTGATAGCAAGGGGGGAACATCCAAAAACATAGGTGTGCGTCCAAATAGCATTGTTGTGCCTTCGTTGATAAACAAGATCAAAGCAAAAGTTGCCAGGACTTGGTCTAAGTGATCGCGGGTATACAGACGGCTAATTATCACCACTTCAATAACCCAGGCGAAAATGGCAACAACAGGAAGACTTAGAATCAAAGCCAATAGAAATGAGTTCGTCACTCCATGGAGAAAAGCGATGGCATAGGCGCCGATCATAAACAAGGAGCCATGGGCTAGATTGATAACATTCATGAAGCCGAAAATCAGCGTAAGCCCAGAAGACACGAGGAAAAGGAACATTCCCAACTGGATGCCATTTAGTAATTGCTCGAAATAAAGCTGCGCCATAGAGTTTTGTTATTCGCGTACTTTTATTGAAAACCGGCACCCTACCAAAAAGTGCCGGTTATTAAGTTTATCGAATTTTATATCAGTTACATAGAGCACTGACTCGCATATGCGTCGCCGTGATTTTCGACGATAGTTCCGGTGATTTTATTCACAAACTGACCATCACGTTCAACCACAACGCGACTATACCAATTCTGAATCGGGTGGTGGTTATTGTTGAATTTAAATGGTCCACGAACTGAGTCAAAGTCAGCAGCTTTCATTGCGGCACGAAACCCGTCCATGTCTTCCGTAACTTTGCCGCCAGTTGCGGACAATGCACTGGCAATCAGCTTGGCTGTATCATAGCCTTGGCTCGCATAAACGGTTGGAGAACGGTCATATGCAGCTTCAAACCCCGCGATGAATGCTTTGTTAGCTGCGTTATCCAGATCGTGGTTCCAATGCGAAGAATTTGATATGCCAACCATTGATGCACCTACAGCCTTCAATATTTTAATATCAGCTGAAGGAGCTGCTAGAACTAGAGGCACTTCGTCATTCATGCCTGCTTGATCATATTGTTTAGCAAAATTGATACCCATGCCGCCCGGTAGGAAGTGGAATACCATTTCGGGTTTGGCAGCCCGGATTTTGGCAATCTCGGCGGCATAGTCCGTCTGCCCAAGTTTAGTGTAAACTTCACCCACGATCTCACCGTCAAAATACCTTTTAAAACCTGCAAGAGAATCTTTTCCTGCCTGATAGTTGGGGGCAAGGATATAGGCGTTTTTGTACCCCTGAGAAGTTGCATTGAGTCCCGCACTTTCGTGTAGAGTATCATTTTGCCACGCTACTGCAAAGTAATTTTCATGACATTTCTTGCCAGCAAACTGAGATGGCGCGGAGTTTGGCGTGACATAAAACCTGCCTGCTCTCAGGGTCAGTGGAGCAACAACCGGTGAGATATTTGAAAAGATGATACCGGTCATGATCTCGACTCCGTCACGCTCCAGAAATCTCTCAGCAATTGCGCGACCGGTTTCAGGTTTTCTACCGTCGTCTTCTACCAGCACTTCAACAGCCTTACCGCCAAGCTTGCCACCTTCTTCCTTAATGGCCAACAAAAAGCCATCTCGAACATCTGCCCCTAGATAGCCGCCTCCACCCGAAAGCGTTGTTATTAAGCCAATTTTCAGGTCCTCAGCAAGGACTGCACCCGCTCCAATAGCAGAGAGAGTTAGTCCTACTATTAATCGAAAAATATTAAGTTTCATATGAATTTCCTTATTCTATTATACAAAAATGTTTGTTTGATATTATCGTGGTTCGAAATTATGTTCAAGCTTAAAGTTTTATGCTTGAAATAAATTAGTTGCTATGTAATGCTTGCTTTAAAATAAAGGGTAAATAAAATGCGTGTTGCATGTTTAGGGGGTGGCCCGGCAGGTCTCTACTTTGCGATTTCCTTAAAACTTCGAAATTCTGACCATGAGATCAGTGTGATCGAACGCAATAAGGCCGATGACACTTTTGGTTGGGGTATAGTGCTTTCCGATGAAACTTTAAAAAATTTACATGGTAATGACCCTGTTAGCGCAAAGGCGATCCACGATCATTTTGCCTACTGGGATGACATTACACTGCACTATAGGGGTCAGAGGCTAATTTCTTCGGGCCATGGTTTTTGCGGTATTGGGCGTAAGAAACTGCTGCAGATCCTTCAAGAACGTGCAATTGAGTTGGGTGTCAACCTTCTGTTTGAGTCTGAAGTTGTTTCTGCTGCAGATTATTCAAAATCATATGATTTAGTTATTGCCTCAGACGGATTAAACTCCAAAACTCGCAGTGAATTTAAAACCCACTTCAAGCCCAATCTTGAATTACGCAAATGCCAGTTTGTCTGGCTTGGTACGCATCAAAAATTTGCCGATTCTTTCACTTTTATTTTTGAGAAAACGAAACATGGTTGGGTCTGGGCTCATGCCTATCAATTTGATGAAAACACTGCAACATTCATCGTAGAATGTGCCCAGAAAACTTTTGACAAGTTTGGCTTTGCTGATCTCAGTCAGGAAGAAAGCATCAAGATTTGTGAAAAAATTTTCAAGGATCACTTAAGTGGCCATACACTGATGACTAATGCCAATCATATTCGTGGTTCTGCCTGGATACGCTTCCCTCGCGTGCTTTGTGAAAAATGGTATTATAAGAATATTGTGCTTTTGGGCGATGCTGCAGCAACCGCTCATTTTTCCATTGGTTCAGGTACAAAGCTTGCTATGGAATCTGCTATAGAACTGGCGGATTGTATTGAGGTAGAATCCAATTTGTCCAAAGCCTTTGACAAATACGAAGCCACCCGTCGTCTAGACGTGCTTAGGTTGCAATCAGCAGCCAGAAATTCAGTTGAATGGTTTGAGGATGTTGAAAGATATTTAGATCTTGATCCAACACAACTCAATTATTCTTTGTTAACCCGTTCTCAAAGGATCAGTCATGAGAATTTACGAGAGCGGGACGAAGTTTGGCTTACCTCTGCTGAGCGTTGGTTCATGAAACATGCTGGTGTTTCTTCATCCTTTCCTACGCGCCCACCTATGTTTGCACCTTTTATAATTCGCGGGATGAAACTGAAAAACCGTATCGTTGTCTCGCCAATGGCTCAGTACAAAGCTGAAGGCGGCTGCCCTACAGATTGGCATTTAACCCATTACGGGGAGCGTGCCAAAGGGGGTGCCGCTTTGGTTTGCACGGAGATGACTTGTGTAAGTTCCGAAGGTCGTATCACATCTGGTTGTGCGGGACTTTATGCCTCCGAGCACGAGACTGCTTGGGCACGCATTACGAATTTTGTTCATACTAATACAGATGCTAAAATTTGTTGCCAGATTGGTCATTCGGGGCGTAAGGGCTCTACTCAATTGGGCTGGGAGACTATGGATGCACCCCTTCAAGACAATAATTGGGATTTGATTTCAGCATCCGCCATTCCCTGGTCTGAAAATAA
>Ga0163108_10003838_pt1 | contig 10668 bp, 8 predicted proteins | sample Fk1155metaG_FD_109644 | JGI IMG/M metagenome (GOLD analysis project Ga0163108, IMG submission 109644) | Marine microbial communities from the Central Pacific Ocean - Fk160115 155m metaG | ecosystem: Environmental > Aquatic > Marine > Oceanic > Photic zone | place: The Central Pacific Ocean...
TCTGATCGGTAAGTATTGGGACAGATAAAAAATTATCGTGGGCGTTTCGCACCCACTCCAAGTGGAGCGCTTCATTTTGGCTCAATAGTCACTGCCCTAGGAAGCTATCTAGATGCAAAGAGCAATAAGGGTAAATGGTTCGTACGAATCGACGATATTGACCAATCCAGAAATAAAGTAGATGCGAATAAAATAATTCTTGAGCAGCTTGGGAAACTTGGGCTTACATGGGATGGACCCGTCGTTTATCAAAGCCAGAATATTGGCTTATACGAAGCAGCAATAAAAAAACTAGAAGAATTCAATTACACTTTTCCATGTACATGCACAAGACAAGAAGTAAGGAATCAAATCTACCCAGGTACATGTCGATATAAAAATAATATACAGAACCAAAAACACTCGATTAGAATAAAAACAGAAAATATTCAAATCTCCATTTCCGATAGATTGCAAAATAATTATACTCAGACAATGGATTCTGAAGTTGGTGATTTTATTATTAAACGATCCGATGATTACTTTGCGTATCAGCTTGCAACAACCGTAGATGATAATGAGCAAAAAATAACAGATATTGTACGTGGATTTGATTTATTAGATTCAACAATAAAACAAGTTTTTCTACAATACAAACTTCAATATAAAACACCTCGATATCTTCATTTACCAATTGTCGTAGACTCTAAAGGGAAAAAAATAAGTAAAGCTGATAATGAAATTATCTCCGAAACATCTCCGCCTGAAATGATCTTAGTGAATGCACTTAGATTTTTGGGCCATAACCCGCCTGATAAAATAGAAAATTCAGATATTAAAACAATTCTAGATTGGAGTATTGAAAACTGGCATGTAGATTCGCTACCAAAAAAGAGTAAAATCAGCTATTCAATACAATCAAAATAGTTACAATATCGAAATGAGGAATATTTATTTTCTATTAATTGTATTTTTTCTAATTCTTACTCAAAGAATTTCTTTTGCAATCGACAATATCGTCATAAATGGATTATTCAAAGATAAAGTTGTCGCAACTATCGACGGCAAACAAAGAATATTAAAAAAAGATAAGCTAACCACTGATGGATTGAAACTAATTAAAGCTAACAGTAAAGAGGCTACGATTGAAATTAATGGCATCTCAAAAGTATTTACGCTTGATGAAAAAATAGTAAGCACATTTTCTGAAGGTAAACACACTCCTTTAATTACTGCAAAAAAAGTTAAAATTAAAGCCGATAATAGCGGTCAATATGTTAAGCAAGGTGAAATAAATGGAAAGCTTGTAGAGTTCCTAGTAGATACTGGCGCAACTTATGTTTCAATTAACAGTAATTTAGCAAAACAGCTTAGAATTAAATATGAAGATGGTAAACAACTTATAATGGAAACAGCAATGGGGCGAGATATTGCCTATGAAGTAAAATTGAAAAGTGTAAAGATTGGCAATATAGAATTACGCAATGTTACTGGCATTGTTTCAGACAAAATGACAGATACAGTATTACTGGGAATGTCCTTTCTTGGGAAATTGAAAGTGAAAAGCGAAGGAATGACAATGATATTAGAGAAATGAAAATACTTAATTATTACACCTGAAAGATTGTTTTACTACCATACTTACAAGTTTACTTCTTTCATTATTTTTAAATGATTTTTAACATAAAAGGAATAAAAAATACTAGATATATTTATCGCTACAATCACAATTAATGCAAAATCTAAGATGAATTTTAATAACAAAAAAATCACACCATAATCTGGAAATAAATTTTCTGCATACATAATTGTAAAAACTGTTGAAAGAAATAGCTTTGCTAAAATAAAATTTAAAAAGAAATTAAAGTATTCTTTATTTATATTATTATTAATTTGCTTAATTAGAAAAGGAACTAAACCGATAAAAAATATTTCTCTATAAGCCCAATTAGAAAAAACTAGATAGCAAAAAATAATAGTAACTGAGCATATAATAAACATCTTATCTTCATAATAACGCATAGAGAATTTTTTATAATAATTATATTTACTAATTAGCTTTACTCTTTTGAAACTTTTATAAATAATAAAAATAATTGTAAATAAAAGAGTAAAAAAACTTAAATAATATAAATAATAATTATCTAAGCCTATGTTTACATATGTAATTTTTCCAAAATAATGAGCTTCTAGATTAGGCTCAATAGTATGATCTATATTCGCTGGTAATGGAGATGATTCAAGAAATGATGGTATTACTTGATGAGCCCACTCTTGATCCAAAAAGAAAAAAAGATATACTAATGTTTCACCTAATGAAAATGCAAAGATTCCGGATCCAGAGAACTGGTTTCTTAGACCAATGATCTTAATTAAATCTTCTCTTTGAAAAAATAAAATTAATGAAATTATTGATACACAGAATAATATATTCAAAAATGATTTTTTTATTTTCTTATCGAATAAAAAAACTGAAAGACTTGTTAACGGATAAAACTTCATTAGAGTCGATAGACACACGATAATTTTATTGATAAATAATTTATTAGATATTGCTAATAAAAAGAATAATACAAAAATTAAAATATCAAAATTTGCTCTTTCAATCGCAAGAAATACAGGGTAGTTCAGTATGAGTAGGGCTACTTTTAGATATTCAATCTTATTTTTATAATCAAAAAACGAAACAATAATAAAAACAAAAATAAAACTAATAAATAAGGGAAAAATACCATAATAAAACAATTCAAATTTTTCAACGAACGGAAAATATAGGAGAATATTTCCGTACACCATTTTCCTTCCCCAGTAATCACATGGATTTTCTAAATATACATCATAACCAAGATTGTGGCACTCAACTGCTTTCATAATAGCTGCCCAATCGGAAAATAAAATTATATTGCCATTTTTCGTCAAAGGAGTAATGGCTGGATAAAGTATATGAGAAAAAAATAACGAACCTATTATTGCCATAAATATAAATGACAATGCAATCCATATAAATAATTTCTTTTTATTTATCAAAATTTAGGAGTGAATATATTCTTAAATGTAAAAAAATATTTTTTATGCTGGTGAAACTAAAGTATTTCGGAGTCTTAGTATTTATTATAATGAATATTTTAATTTTTCACTATCCCAGAACACCTCAATATCACCCTCCCTCTGATTTAGAGTTCTTGCCAGTACAAAAAGTAAATCAGATAAGCGATTGATGTAACATAGTGTCTCCGTATTAAATGATTCTTTTCTTGTTAATGCAACAAGAGTACGTTCAGAGCGCCGACATACTGTTCTGGCTATGTGACAGATTGATGCTGATATAGAGCCACCTGGCAAAACAAACTCTTTTAGTACAGGTAAGTCTGAATTAATGTCGTCTATTAGCTGCTCTAATCTTTTCACTGATTCTGATGAGATTACTGCATTACCAGGAATGGCTAATTCGCCTCCGATATCAAATAATCTATGCTGTATATTTAATAAATGTTCAGATAAATCATCTGGAATATCATTCGTCCTCAGAAAGCCAATAATACTATTTAGTTCATCAATATCCCCCATCGCTTCAATACGAACATCTGATTTATCTATTCGTTCGTGATTTGAAAGCTCAGTTGTTCCGCCATCACCTGTTCTTGTATAAATTTTTGTCAGTCGATTAGGCATTCCTATCTGTCAAATATCAGCTATTTTTTTATACCTAAAGAAGTATTTTGATTCAGCATAGAGTTAAATAAGTAATAAGTGCCAAATAAAATGAAGGCATAAAATAATTCACTAACTAATGAATTACCATAAAAAGGCACAGCCATAACATAGCATTCGATTAAACCAGCAAAATTAAACTGATATATGGTGCCTGATAACCAAACAGCGAAATTAGTTAATACAAAAAATTGAGTTGCGGATAGTAATGCGGCTCCACCTAGTCTAAAAAGTGTTCTTTTTTCCTTAAGGCAGTATCTGCCAATAATTGCTGAAATTGATAACGATACATAGACGCTAAGCATTGAAATTGGATTATAAAAACCAAGAAAAAAATCACTACAAAGTAGTGCAAAAACTGGAATTAACCAAAAACGTTTATTGCTCAGATAGCAACCAGCAAATAAACCAACTGCGCCTATAGGTGAAAAATTTGCCGGATGAGGAACTAACCTTAAAGCTATAGCAAATAAAATTAAGCTTATAATAATGATGATATTTTTATCAATTTTTATACTTGAATTAAACATACTTCAAAACTCCGAATTAATATGTGTATTTAGTCAAACATGTATCGTATTGTAAATGAAAAGTTTCTCTCTGGCATGGGTGATGCATTAAATCGCGTATGCGCTGCATCAAAAAGCAAGCTATTTGTAGTTCCAGTCTCGAAATATTCTTTATTTAACAAATTGTTAACTGAAAAATTTACATCGAAACTACCTCGCTCATAGCTTAATTTCATATCAATAGTCGAGTTTGAGGGGATTTTGGCAAAAAATGTATTATCCTGATCATTATCAAAAACTTTATCTCCAACATAATTCCATGTTGCCGATAAATTCGTATTCCTCAATAAATTATAATTAAAAGAAAAACTTGCTGTATGTCTCGCTACGAGCGGAACGTCATTTCCTTTATTAATACCTTCGTCAAAAACTGCTTTTATATATGCATAATTAAAATCGGTTGTAATTTTATCAGTGGGTTTAAGTAAGATACTATACTCTAGCCCCTCCCTTTTAATTGGTTCAAAATTTCTATTTGTAGAACGTGCTGGATCAAAATCAATTTGATTTGTCATTTTCATTAAATACAAACTTAATGAGGTATTAATATATTCATTAGAGTACGTAATCCCGCCATCAATATACCTGCCGCGCTGTGGTTTTATATTAGAAAAACTGGGCGCAAATACTGCGTCTAATTGATTAAAATCATCATTATTTGCAAAACGCATACTTTGACCTATTATTAAATAACTGGAAATATTTCGATTAAACCAGTGTTTAACTCCAAAGTTAGTCATATACCCTCGGTCTGATTTATTAAGTGAAGGTCTTTGGCTACTCGCAAAACCAGCAGTTCTAGCAGTAGAATCAAACTGATCAAACGCATCAACATTACTGTGTTGTATACGTCCTCCTATTTGCAATGAAGTATTTGGTGTAAATTTGAAAAAATCATTTAAATAAAATGAATAATTTTCCTGTTCAATATCAAGCCTGTGTTGTGGTTGAGCTATCACATGATTTGTATCAGCTGAAGTGATATTTTCAATATCTAAATCAAATTGATAATGGTAAATATCAAAGCCTATATCAATATTATGTTCCGCATGAAATAAGTTGAATTTCCATTTTAACTGAGGACTAATATATAGATTTGCATGATTTGTATTTCGAAATTCTTGGCTATTCCCTACAAAAATATCACTTTCTTTAGTTTTATATCCACCATCTATTAGTAATTCGATATTGTCTCCAAAAGAATGCATAAACCCTAATGTTAAGAAAGATCCCGCTTCGATAGCAAAATCAAATGGATCATCTGTCCCTTTTCTATCAGAAGAAAATTCATCTACGCCTGTAACAAAATTAACCGCCCTATCGCCAGGAAGTCTTAAATCTTGCTCGGATATTCCAAATTTTAAAAATATTTCCGTATTACTAATAAAATAACTAAAATTTGTAGATAAAGATTGTTGCTCTAATTTATTGTTAACTCGATAGCCATCAGAATGAATGAGATTACCAAAGATATTAAGTGAAATTTTTTCGTTGCTATATTCAGCCGCAACATCTGTCTGTATCGAATCATATGAGCCCACTGTTTGCTCAATTAAATATTTTTTCATTTTATAAGATGGCGTTTTGGTAATAATATTAATAGCGCCGCCTACTGCGCCATCACCATAAAGTACACCGCCCGCACTTTTTATGATCTCAATTCTTTCAATATTCTTCATTGGTATGGCACTAAAATTAATTGTCGATTGATCATTATCGTTGAGACGTTTGCCATCTAATAGAATTAACGTATTTTGAGTGCCTCTTGCACCAAATCCTCGTATGTCAATATCACTTCTAACAGCATGATTACCAAATTGACTACGTTTCTGAATTCCTGGGAGTAATGAAAGTAAATCAGGGAGCGTTTTTGCCGGAGTTAATCTAATATCTTCAGAGGTTATAACAGAAATATTTAATGGTAAGTCTTTAATGTTATTTTGATTTAGTCTTGTACCACTTACAATTAATCGATCAAGTTTGTCGACATTCTTGGCAAAAATATTAGTTGAAACAAAACTAATAATTACTAAAAATACTTTTAAAACGGAATTGTTTGGGCTCACTTTCACGCATTCTCCGCATAAATTTGTTATTTATTATCAATACGGATATGAATGACATCATGAGTTCAGCAATCGCCGCGTCAAGTTATGAAGATGCCATACTGCCACCCGCAGTGTGATTCCTGAAATTTAAGGCCGGTCTCCGGACTCATGAGTGTGTTCAACACTTACCTTTCGCCTTCCCATGTCTTTCAATTAGTTCCGACACAGTGACATTTTGAATGGCTTTCTCATCTACCGTTGCGGGGGCAGCGTCAGGATTTGACTGACTTCCCGTTTAACACAACTGTAATATTTAAAACAGTTGGCACCTAAGACTTTCAATTATTTATAATACTGTTTATCCTATCAGACTTCAAATAATAGGTTTTTTCTGTACTTTGCGGTAAAAAAATAAAAAGCTAAATATAAATAATTTAGGCCAAGTAAATAAAAACAAAAAATCTTCAATATTTTTAGAGGGGGCAGTCAATCATGCTAGATATTTTGTCAAAAAAACATATCATAGCCAAAGAAGGTTTTAATCGTTGGTTAATTGCCCCTGCTGCACTAGGTATTCATCTTTGTATAGGTTCCGTTTACGCATGGAGTCTTTTTAATCCTGCCTTAATTAAACGTCTTGGTGTAGTTACAAGCGCCGCAGATGATTGGACTTTAAAAAGTGTGGTTTGGATTTTTACTGTCGCAATTGTATTTCTTGGATTATCTGCAGCTGTTGGTGGTAAATGGCTTGAAAAAGTAGGTCCGCGTATGGTCGGGACTGTGTCTGCTATTTGTTGGGGAGGCGGATTTATTGTTGGTGGCATAGGAATACTAACTGGGAAACTCTGGCTACTATATTTAGGTTATGGGGTAATTGGTGGATGCGGGCTTGGTCTTGGTTATGTCTCTCCTGTCGGAACACTAATCAGATGGTTTCCTGACAGACGAGGTATGGCTACGGGAATTGCCATAATGGGTTTCGGTGGTGGCGCTATGATAGCTAAATTTATGATCGAACCATTCATTAAGCTATATTACAAAGCTCCTGAATATCTAGGGACTGTTGACGCTGTTGAACTAGTTACGAAAGGGGGAAGGCGTCTTGTCGAGATTGCTGGAGAATTTCAGGAGGTTGTTGTTGTTGGTACTAAGGATTTAGCTGGTATGTATGCGCCTGGTCCTGAAGGAGTTTATCTTGTAGGCACAGGCACGGTTGGTGTTGCTCAAGCTTTTTTTACACTTGGCATCATCTATTTTGTAATTATGATGTGTGCGGCTTTTGGTTATCGTGTTCCTCCTGAAGGTTGGAAACCAAAAGGATGGGAGCCTCCAACAGAAGACAAACAAAAAAGTATGATTACTCGACATCATGTGCATATCGATGAAGCATTGAAAACTCGTCAATTTTATCAATTGTGGGTCATTTTATGCTTTAATGTTACGGCTGGGATTGGTGTTTTAGGTGTAGCAAAAACCATGATGAGTGAAATTTTTGGCAGCACCCTTCCTGATATTGTCGATGCCGCTTTTGCTTCAACTTATGTATTAATGATTAGTCTTTTTAATATGATCGGTCGTATTGTCTGGGCAAGCTCATCTGACTATCTTGGGCGAAGAAATACTTATTGGATATTCTTTACATTGGGTATTGTTTTATACTGTTCAATACCATATACAGCCCAACAAGTTAGCGTAAATCCTAGTGTTGTATGGTTAGTATATTTCTATGCTGCGACAATGCTGATATTCACAATGTATGGCGGCGGTTTTGCCACAATTCCTGCATACCTTGCAGATATATTTGGCACTAAATATGTTGGCGGTATACATGGTCGTCTGCTAACTGCGTGGGCAAGCGCTGGTGTTTTTGGGCCTCTCGCTATAACCTCTCTGAGAGAGATATCTGTCAATAAAGCTATTAATGACCTAGTAGAAAAAATTGATCCAGCTGCTTTCTATGAAAAATTTGGAGCAAGTATTGACCAGCTTGAACAACTAATCTCTGCAAAGACAGTGACAATAAATAAATTAATGGAAATAGCGCCCATGGGTACAGTTGATCCAACGCCTGGTCTTTATAATACAACAATGTATTTAATGGCTGTTGTTTTATTTGTAGCATTAATAATGAACGCAACAATGCGTCCTGTTGATTCTAAACATCATATGAAAGAATAATTTCTAAGGAGATTAACGTGTCAATTTCATTTAATAACTCAACAGATGTTTTTATTTTTATAATTTTTTGCTCAGTATATGTGTGTAGCATATTATGGATATATGGTGATGCAGCAACGCGAGACATGGGGATAAGAGGGGCTATACTTCCACTAGTATTTGTAATTGCTGCAGCTCTGGCCTTAACTAAAGGGTTGTTAATGGCATTGATTGTCTGGCCTATTGGTTATGTTGCATGGTTCATATTGAGGCCAAAAAGCTCTCACGTCATCACAGAGTAAAACAATCAAGATCAAGAGATAAGTCCTGCAAAACTGCACTTCTCAGTAAAGAAACTGTCGTAGTGTAGATAACAGCGTGAATTCATATAATTCAATCCTTAACAGTTAGTGATTTAAACTGATATCCTAAACAAGCCAAACATTCAGTGAAGAAAAAAATCTACTATAACCATGAGTAATAAGGCAGAACAGATAAAACAGCTCATGTCAGAAAGAATTCTGATTTTGGACGGAGCTATGGGGACAATGATCCAATCCTATCAATTGGAAGAGAAAGATTACCGAGGAGACAGATTTGCAAAACATCCATGTGACTTAAAAGGTAATAATGACCTGCTTTCGCTAACACAGCCTAAAATTATCAAAGCAATACATAGCGCTTACTTTAAAGCCGGAGCAGATATTATTGAAACAAATACATTCAATTCGACCTCAATTGCCATGGCTGACTATCAAATGGAAGATTTTGTTTATGAAATAAACAAAGAAAGTGCGGTACTTGCTCGGAATGTTGCAGATGAATACGAAAAAAATGATTCAAAACCCAGGTTTGTTGCGGGCGTGCTTGGTCCCACAAATAGAACTTGCTCGATTTCTCCAGATGTCAATAATCCAGGATATCGAAATATATCTTTTGAAGAACTTGTTAATAGTTACAACGAAGCAATAAAAGGACTAGTTGACGGTAAAGCAGATATTATTCTGGTTGAAACTATTTTTGACACCCTAAATGCTAAAGCAGCATTATTTGCTATTGATGATTTCTTTGAAAAAAATGATATTAATCTCCCCGTTATGATTTCAGGTACCATCACAGATGCCTCGGGTCGAACTTTAACGGGACAAACTACTGAAGCATTCTGGAATTCTGTTAAGCATTCCAAACCTCTCTCAATAGGGCTTAATTGTGCTTTAGGGCCCAGTGACTTACGCCAATATATTGAAGAACTTTCTAGTTTCTCAGATTGTTTTATTAGTGCCCACCCCAACGCAGGATTACCTAATGAATTTGGCGGTTATGATCTAGACGCTGAGTCGATGGCGGAGCACATTGAAGAATGGGCGCATTCTGGATTTTTAAATATTGTTGGTGGTTGTTGCGGAACTACTCCTGATCATATAAATAAAATCTCTCAGGTAGTTAAATCAATTAAACCAAGAAAAAGACCAGCTATCCCTATAGTTCAACGTCTCAGTGGACTTGAAGCATACAATATCAATAATAACGTAAATTTCGTTAATATCGGTGAACGTACAAATATTGCCGGCTCGCCTAAATTCTTGAAGTTAATAAAAGACGAACAAGATCTAGAAGCTGCGCTTGATATTGCACGACAACAAGTTGAAAACGGTGCTCAGATTATCGATGTCTGTATGGATGAAGGAATGTTGGATTCAGAACAACTGATGGCCGATTTCTTGAAATTAATTAGCTCAGAACCTGATATTTGCCGCGTACCAATTATGATCGATTCTTCGAAGTGGAGCGTTATTGAAGCGGGATTACGTTGTTTACAGGGTAAAGGAATTGTAAATTCAATTAGCCTTAAAGAAGGAGAAGAGAAATTTATAGAGCACGCGAAACTAATAAAACGTTATGGCGCAGCAACTGTTGTAATGGCCTTTGATGAAAAAGGTCAGGCAGACACAACTGAAAGGCGTTTTGAAGTTTGTAAACGTTCATATGAGATATTAGTTAATAAAGTTAATTTTTCTCCTGAAGATATTATTTTTGATCCCAATATTCTAACAATTGCTACGGGCATGAAAGAACATAACAATTATGCTGTTTCATTTTTTGAAGCAACTAAATTAATTAAAAAACATTTGCCCTTTGCATTGGTTAGCGGTGGACTAAGTAATGTATCTTTTTCATTTCGAGGAAATAATGTGGTACGTGAA
>Ga0163108_10003840_pt1 | contig 10663 bp, 9 predicted proteins | sample Fk1155metaG_FD_109644 | JGI IMG/M metagenome (GOLD analysis project Ga0163108, IMG submission 109644) | Marine microbial communities from the Central Pacific Ocean - Fk160115 155m metaG | ecosystem: Environmental > Aquatic > Marine > Oceanic > Photic zone | place: The Central Pacific Ocean...
CAGATCGATGGAGTGGATCTAGAGATCCCTGCGGGAAGCTTCATTGGAATTGTGGGTCAAAGCGGGAGCGGCAAGAGCACGCTGATGAAGCTGCTACCGCGGCTTTATGAGGCAAATGAGGGAAGGATCCTGATCGATGGCTACGACATCAGAAAGGTAAGCCTGAGCAGCGTTCGCCAGCAGATCGGTATCGTCCCTCAAGACTGCCTTTTGTTCGAAGGCACGATCCGCGAGAACATCTCCATGAATCAACCGGAAGCCGATACCGATTCGGTGATCCGTGTTGCGCGTGCAGCCGCAGCTCACGATTTCATCATGGAGCTTCCAGAAGGATACGGAACCCGACTGGGTGAACGTGGCGCAGGTCTCAGTGGAGGCCAACAACAGCGTATTGCTATCGCGAGGACCCTTTTACAGAATCCAAACCTGTTAGTGCTCGATGAAGCAACCAGCGCTCTGGATTACGACACGGAATCCTCGGTGTGCCTGAACATGCAGCAGGCTCTTCAGGGCAAGACAGTTTTCTTCATCACCCACCGGCTGAGCACGGTGCGACACGCCGACCGGATCGTGCTGATGCATAAGGGCAAGGTCGCTGAGCAAGGAACTCATGAGGAGTTGATGGCGATGCACGGCCGCTATGCAGCGCTCTACGCCCATCAGGGAGATGCCTAAGAGGACTTTCAACAGTGCTCTGAGCTTTGCGCAACGCTGACTTGCTCACGTTCTGCGTGAGAAGTGAAACGTACAAATTCGGCTGCTTGCGCAGCAACGGCCTCATGCTCTCGCCTCTTGGCATCAGCGGTTTGAAGGAACGCTTCAAACCGCCTCGCAAAATGCAATGGTGTCGCCCAGGGGACTCGCCACTGAACCCGTGGCCGGGAAGTATTCACGCCCAGCCATGCCGTCGTAACCGATCAAGCGACAACCGCAGGCCAAAGCCTCCAGGTTCGATAGACACAAATCTTCCTGGTGCCCAAAGCTCACTAACAAGCGACTCTGACCCAACACCTGATACACACCCGTTTCATCCAAACCCTCAATCGGCACGAATTTCCACCCCTGCAGGCGATCACGAATGCTCAAAATCTTCAGCACCTGGGCCAGATCTGCAGTGTTCTTTCGCGTCAGAAAAGCGATCTGATTGCGCTTCTGCTCCCAGGGCACTAACGCAAAGGTTTGAAAATCCAACGAAACCCAGACACGCTCACAAGCCATGCCTGGGAAGGCGTCTTCAGGCAACACCAACACATCAGAAGCCCTGCATTGATAACTCGCAGGAGTGAGAACACTCTCTGCACCAGGAAGACCAGAGAAAATAAAACCATCTCGAGGGTGAAACACCCAGCCATCCCAGCCTGCCTTAGCCAGCACATGCACATGGCGATAGGTGATCTTGTTGCCACCGGTGGGCAAAGGGTTGGCACCGCAGTATTAGATGAGGGGATCCTGCACCAACTGAGCCCTCAACAGTCATCGAGCATGGCCAAGCCATTGGCTTCAAGATTGGCTTTCATCGTGGCCACAATCGCCGGCACATTCGGTTGAAACCCCTTCTCGTCATCCCAACTGGCATCCGTCATGAAGCGCAGACCAAGAAACTTAAAACCAGCAAAATGAAGAAAATAGTTGTCGTTAAGGGCGCGATAAATCATCGACGCAGTGGCCATCACCCGCATCTTCGACTGATCACTGCCACTGAGCAAGGATGCCAAAAAGGGAGCGATGAGCATGTTGAAGCGTGGATCCATGGCATGAAACAAGCCCGCGCGATGAATCTCCTCCGACAGCGGCACCATCTCGCCCCAGTGCATCACCTCAGCATCGTCGTAATGGTCATAGACGTGGCGCAATAAAGCCCCATGACGGGCAGGGCTGAACAACAGAAACCCGGTGTTGATCAAAGGCCCAGCCCCCTCCCCAAATCCCCAGAGCTGGGGATAACCCTCAAAGCGATGCCCAGGATGCTGTTCTTCAAAATTTCGGCTTTGCTGGTCACGCCAGGCCTGGGCGATCGGAGCGAGCTGGGGATGCCTGCCCCAGTCGAACTCCAGACAAGCATTGATTTTCTCAGGATCGGCCTGCAACAAAGGATCCGGAGCCCCGGGGTTGACGACGATGTCGGCATCCAGCCAGATCAAATGATCCATTCCTTGCAGCCGTGGATGCTCATAGCAAATCAACTTTTGCCAAGCCACTGAGCGACCTGCTGCGCGAGGGCAGGTGTCGAGAGGCTCATTTAAAGCCACAAGCTCATAACCCTGACGATCACAGAAGGCCTGCCAGGTGGGACGGGCGTAGGCCTCCCAAAGCTCCTGATACACCCCCGTGACCAACGTGACGATTGCCTTGGTCATGGAGGCAGCTTAAAGCTCAACTGCGGCTCAAGGCTCCTGAAGCCACCAGCTGCATCAAGGCGAGTTGGCGAGGCACACAAGCCTGAAGACTGAAGCGTTCCACCACAGCATCCCGCGCCCGCTGCCCCAGCTCACGAGCAAGGGCACGATCGCGGAGCAGAGTGTCGACCGACTCCGCCAAAGCAGCAGGCGAGAAGAAATCGACCAGCAAACCCTCTTGGCCGTGGGTGATGACCTCTTGCACAGGTGCAGTGGCTGAGCCGACCACGGCGCAGCCACTACTCATGACCTCCAGCAAACTCCAACTGAGCACAAAGGGGTAGGTGAGATAGACGTGGCAGGCACTGAGTTTGAGCAGCTGAAGGAACGCGTCGTAGGGGAGAGAGCCTGTGAAATGCAGGCGACCAGGATCAAACTCTCCCTCAATCTCCTTGAGGAACACATCGCGCCAACTGTCGCCCGGTGCCGCTTTGCCATAGCTGACGCCCTCGGTGGCACCCACCACCACCACACGAGCCCTGGGGTGACGGCGCAAGATCTCGGGAACTGCGCGCAGAAAGGCGTGGCAGCCGCGGTAGGGCTCAATCCGCCGGTTCACAAACGTCACAGTGGGCTCACCAGCGCTGAGGGTGGTGCCATCGGGCAACTGCAGTGCCGCCACCTTGGGGTCCGGAATCGCCAGCTCGGTGTCGATGCCATCGTGAATCGCGGTGATCCTGGGCTGAAACTCCTCTGGAAACGTGCTGCGCTGGAAGGCGGTCGGCGTCACGTTCCAATCGGCCGCATCGAGCATCAGCAGGGGATTGGCATTCTTCAGGCGTAATCGCGCACAGTCTTCCCAACTGGGATCCCCCTGCAACTCAGGATCAAAATCCAGGTCCACTCCGCGAGCGTGGTAGTAAAACTCCTGGTAGCAGAGCATCCGCGCCATTGGCCATACGTCGCGGAGAAACAGTGCCTCACCCCATCCGGGATGGGCACAAATCAACTCGGGCTGGACGCCCTGATCCCGCAGCTGCGCTGCTGCTTTGGCGCAGGCCTCGGCACGGATAAATTTGCTGTCGAGATCGAGCATCCACTCGTGCAAGCCAGGGGTGTTGCCGCGGCTGAGGCCGTACTGCACATAGGTCACGCCCTGCGGCAACGTCTCCGTGGCCGGTCCAATGCCCATGCCCACAAGCTGATGACCGCCCTGAACCGCCAGAGCCCGCAAGATGTGGCGGTACTGCCCCGGGAATCCCTGATGGACGAACAGCACATTCATGGGTTCAGCTCGCCGGAAGAGCAAGTCTGACGCCACTGCAGAAAGGCCTGCTCGATTCGCTGCCATGCCGCATTGATGCTGGCCCTTTCCTGGGCATGGCTGTAAAGACTGCGAACGGCGAAGGCCTGACGCTGCAGACGCAGATCAGTTTCACGGGGCTGCAGGGCAAAGGCCGTGAGCGCACGCTGCACAGCCGCGACGAATGCAGGCCAGTCACCGAATGCCACCTCCTCCGATGCCCCGAAGCGGAACAGCTCTCGACCGCCACCGCCGCTGTACCCCACGACCCAGCAGCCAGAGGCCATCGCTTCCGCGATGGGCAGCCCAAACCCCTCCGGATGCCCAAAAGCCAGAAACAGACTGGCACCATTCAGACGCTCAGCGACCTGCTCGTGGCTGAGCCCCTGCAAGGCTTCGCCCTGCCAGCCTGCGCTGTGCAGCAGACCGGCACGCTGGATGCCCATCAGCACCGCCTGCACCTCCATGGGGTTCTTGCGCGGCATCCAGTGCAGGCGTTTTGCAGCAGTCTGGTCACTGGTAAAACTCGGCTCAATCGCATTGATGATGCGGCTCAGGCGCTGATCACTGAGGCCAAGATTGCATTGAAGCAGGTTGTGAGTGTCTTCTGAAATGCTCAGCACCTGCAAGACGGAAGGGGCGTCGTAGAAGTTCTGCAGCTGCTGAGCCAGGGCATCACCGCCCTGGCCATAGCTGTAGTAAGCGTTCTGGTTGAACACCACACGGGCCAGCGAAGAGAGATCAAGGCCACGAAAAGCCCGAAGATCCACGCCGAGGTAAGTCTCAGGCAGCAATAGCAACGTGCCTTCGGACGTGAGCTCACCACGCTGCTGGCTCTCGGCCAGCGACAGCGACGGGGCATCGGAACTAAACCAGGAGGGTCGGAAGCCTGCAGCTTCGGTGACCATGGCCGCATCCCAGCCCAGAGCCAACAGATGCTCCACATGACGATAGAGCTGCTTCACCCCACCTATAGCCCGATCCACATCGGGCAGGCAGAGCACGCGCACGCAAGGTCGCATCTAGAACAAGCTCCAGAAGAGAGGAGAATGATCCAACTCTGCCGGATCCGGATGACGGCGACACCAGTGCCGGAACCCCTGCCGCTCACGCTGCTGCTCTAAATGGAGGCCTACCGACTGCAGCGGGACCAACCGTTGGGCCGACAGTCGGCAGGTGCGGTGCTGACCTACTAGAGGCTTATCTGCGCTATAGCGGCAACAGCGAGCACCGGATAGTTGCTTGTAGCGCCGAAGATGCACCCTGGTTTCACGGGCAAGCCCAGCGCTGGAATTGCCAAGACCGAACCCTCGCAACGGGTATGGAGGCCTGGGGCGATACAGCCGCCGCCAGCGGCGCCATCCTGCTTCCTTGGCCTGGCCTAGATGAATGGGCCTGGAAACGAATGCCCTGGGGTGACGGAGTGTTCTCACTCATAGGTCTGGTGCACACACTCTGCAGCCGCAATGTGCAGTGAGGTCTTGGCCAGTTCGCAACAGCCCCGGTGCGGCCATAGGATGCGCTGATCTGCACTTCCAAGGCTTCCAAAAAAGTGGTGGAGGGATTTCTCGATCGCCAGGAAACCTGGCTCAGGGAACGACTGGGAGCAAAACGGTTTGAGCGGCCGCAACTGCCGGTAATTCCGCTGGGAGTTCATACCGAACTGTGGGCACCTCCTGGCGGAAAGCAGGCAGCCCGAGCAGCAGCGCGTGCATAACTGAATCTGCCGGCTGAGGCCCAGGTGCTGAGGCTGGTAGGTCGCCTCGATATCCTCACCAAGTTCCAGAATCCCAATGCCCACCTAGAAGGCTGGCTGCCAAAGCAAGGTCTCGGTATTCAACACCCGGAAGAATGATGTAATGGATTGTCTCTTCATCCACGGCAACTACCCGGCCCAATTCCGGCATCTTGCCCCACTGATCGCAGGGGCTGGTCATCGGGTGGTGTTCCTCACCGAACGCAGCGATGCCAAAGATGACGCCCTACCGGGAGTTGAAATCCGCAACTACAAGCTGCACCGCTGCGCGAGTGAGCACACCCATCACTACCTGCAGAGCAGCGAGGACGCTGTTCTGCAGGGACAGGCCGTGCTGCGCGAGCTCAATGCCCTGGTGGAGGAAGGATTCCAGCCGCGCTTTGTGGTGACGCATGCCGGAAACGGTCTGGGGCTGTTCATCAAGGATCTGCTACCTCAGACGGTACATATCGGCTATTTCGAGTGGTATTTCCAGCCCGAAACAACCCAATACCTCACGGCCGATTTCAACCTAGATGTACGGCTGAGGACAGGACTGCGCAACCTGCCGATACTGCAGGAACTGGAGTGCTGCGATGTGGCCGTGGTGCCCACCGCATGGCAGAAGGCGCAGTTCCCGAAGGCCTATCAGCACAAGCTGCAGGTGATCTTCGATGGGATTGATCGGCAGTTCTTCCAGCCCCAGCCGGCAACCCTCAGAAAGGAGCGAGCGGAGCTAAGGCTGCGCAACCGCGAAACCGGCGAGAGCTTCGTAGTGCCAAAGGGTGCTGGGATGATCAGTTACGCCACCAGAGGCATGGAAACCCTGCGCGGATTCCCAGAATTCATGCGTGCTCTGCCCAGTTTGATGTCAGGCGACAAAGAACTCCACGCTGTGATCGCCGGTGCCGACAGACGCTCATACAGTCATGAAGCTCCATCACACAATGGCAGCTGGAAACAACGATTGCTGAGCGAACTGGAAGGGCAGCTTTCCCTAGATCGAGTTCTTTTCACTGGGCTACTCGACTACAACGACTACCGGGCTTTGTTGTGGCGCAGTGATCTGCACTGTTACTTCACAAGGCCCTATGTCACCAGCTGGAGCCTGTTTGAAGCAACAGCCTGTGGAGCGAAGTTGGCAGTGAACCGCAGCGCTGCGACCAGCGGCATCGCCGACGATGATTCCGTGACATGGGTAACGCTGGACGATCAGGCATCACTGAATAGAGAACTGCGAAAGGCCCTAGAGGTCCCCGATCGGCGCTCAGTGCTTCTACAAGATTTCGATCTGGACACGAACCTGAAACTGTGGGAGAAGCTGCTGAACCAGGCTCTTCAGAGCAGCTGATCCAGGCTGAGGGCAGTGCCAGAGGCATAGTCACAACGAGCAACCTTTCCCAGTAACTGATCCAAAAGCCATGGAGGTGCTCCATGGCCTGGCCGCACGATGCGAAGGTTCGCCTCAGTGAACAACTCTCCGGCAGCAATATCAGCAGAGACATAAATCGAGCGTCGGAACGCCAGGCTCTTCAGCTCCGCCTCTGATGGGCCATAGCGCACTTGTCCCAGAGCCTGCCAGGCACGCTCAGTTTCAGAGACAAGAGTTGCAAGCTCATGGGGCTCCAGAGAGAATGCACTATCAACACCTCCATCAGCACGATTCAAGGTGAAGTGCTTCTCCACGACAGTGGCGCCAAGCGCAACAGAAGCCACAGCGACGCCTACACCCATGGTGTGATCAGATAAGCCAACCTGAACACCGAAAAGATCACGCAGATGCGGAATCGTGCGGATATTGGTGTTTTGTGGTGTGGCCGGATAGGTGCTGGTGCACTTGAGCAGTACAAGGTCTTTGCAACCTGACTCACGTGCAGTTGCTACAGCACGCTCGAGATCCGCTAACGAGGCGAGGCCTGTCGAAATGATCAACGGTTTCCCAGTTGCAGCTGCTTTGCGAATTAAAGGCAGATGATTATTCTCAAAACTTGCAATTTTAAAGGCTGGAACATTTAATTCCTCCAAAAAATCAACTGCAGTTTCATCAAAGGGAGAACTGAAGCAAAGCATTCCATGCCCAGCGGCCCGCTGCATAATCGGCTGATGCCACTCCCAGGGGGTGTGGGCTTTTTTATAAAGATCGTGCAGGTTCTGACCCGCCCAGAGACTACCGCTGTCGTTGATCTGAAAGTCACCCCCGCGCTGACGGAGTGTGATCGTGTCAGCGGTGTAAGTCTGCAGTTTGAGGGCATGAGCACCTGATGCTGCAGCGGCATCGACCAGCTCCAGCGCTCGATCCAGACTCTGATTGTGGTTGCCGCTCATTTCAGCAATCACAAAAGGCGATGCATCAGCTCCCACACGTCGACTTCCGATCAGGAAGGAATCCATACCCGTATTGCTAGGCAAATGACTTTAAGAAACTTCGCACGTTTGACATCGTCGAAGCTTGTTCTTCAAAACCTGCTCGCAAAAACATACGGCTGCTAGCAGAATTACTTGATTTTACTTGAGCAACAGCATCGATTGATTTTCCCCAAGCTCTCCACAACTCATCCAAACCCAAAGACAACAACTCCTGAGCTACTCCTTGCCCACGTGCAAGCTGATCCAACGAAAAACTAATCACAGCAGACGTTGCTTGAGGTGAACTCCTTTCAAATCGTATTTGACCTAGTGGCAAGCCCTTCTCATCCATCAACACTCTCATCAACACATCATCAGATGCCAGGCGAGCAATAAACCATTGGGAATGGGAATCCAGGGTTACGCCAGAACTCTGCAAGCTGGACTGACGCACTGCAGGATCATTGACCCACCAGAAATACAGTTCAAGATCAGAGCACTCAGCAGGTCTTAAACGCATTGAGCCGTTAACACCAAGCACAGCTGTAAGGATGCGTTTCACGCCATCTCCATCGACCAAGCGACTCGCTGCAAGCGACATCGCAGCAAGCCTCGAAGTATCAACGATCAAGCGGATCACAGCAGCAGTGACTGATTCCACTGTCAAAACACCAAGATCTCGCGATAAAGGCTCAACAGCTCCTGCTGCAGTAAGCGCTTCCAAGAGATTGTATTGGTTGTCTGCAACCGGCAATGCAAGAGCGGGGAGACCAAGGCAAGCGCGCTCCCAGCTGTGAACTCCAGCAGCCCCAATCGCCAAATCGGCAGTATGAACAAGGCCCGCCAGAGAGGGTATGCCAACATGCAAAGTGCAATTACCACGACAAGAGACCATCTCACGAATTTGGCTTAGATGAGCAGCTCCGTCAGCAAGAACGACATCAACTTCGAGGTGTAAAAGACGATGATCCTGCAACGCCTCTAGAGCTAATTTGCAATAGTTATCCTGATCAACACCACCAAAAAAAATCAAAACCCGCTGCAAATCAGATCGTAATCGGATTTTTTTTTTTGCATAGCAATAATCTGATGATAAAAGTGCAAAACGAGGTCCAAGCAAAAGGCGACACGATGGCTCAACCAAGGATTCATAGCTACGATCCAACCATCCCTGAACTCGCCCACTATCTAATAAAAAATCAACAGAGTGCGGGCGGGCGGCGAGATCATCAATCGCTAAAAGTTTAACGTCAGGAAAAATAGATCGAATTCTCAGCTCCCAATCCCGATCAAGACCGTAATGGTCAGAAATGACAAAGTTAGGGGCAAATTGAAATGAGCTTTGACAGGCTTTAAGACAATCCTCGGTATCTTGCGATTGAGAACAACCAAGCCATTGGGCATAGATAGACTGCGGGAGTTCCAATGGAGACCAACGTCGCCGCGGAAGGTTTACAACCTCAAACTCATTACCGAGAATCTGCTGGTGCAGCGAATCCTTATGATCTCGACAAAAGAAAACAATTCGAGCACCCTCGACCTGCAAAGATCGGGCCAACGTTCTACATCGCATCAAGTGCCCCGTTCCTATGGAAGTCGAAGCATCACAACGAATCAGAACCTGCTTTTGCAATATCACCACCGATAGTGTCTAGCTTAGATCCAGCAATTGATGCAGTTTTTCAGCTCTGATCCAATCCTCCTCAGTATCAATATCCTGAACTCGCCATCTCGGCAGAACCAGAGGTCTCGAACCCTCAAATAGATTGCCAACTGTGCGCCACGTCGATGAAGAAGCCCAATAAAATTGCCCGGCATCATGATACGCCTCTTCTAAATCCTGACTGCGCATTGAAAAACATTCAGGCTTGAACATCGACGCATAGCCTTGTTGATCCAAACGAATGGCACGCTGGATCGGGAAGGGAAATGTGGTAGCTGCAAACACAACAGAGCCTTGCCGAGAGCTGCTGTGAAGTTGCTGCGCTTTACGGAGATCCTCAGCCTGAACAAACGGCGCAGTTGCATAAAGACAGCAGATTGCATCACAAGATAAACCCTGCTTTTCACTCCACTCCAAGGCATGAACAACCACTTCCTGAGTACTGGCCTGATCATCAGCCAAATGCGAGGGACGTAAAAATGGAACATCAGCTCCAGAGGAACGAGCAACTTCACCAATTTCATCATCATCTGTACTGACAATGATGCGATCAAAGCAACCCGAGGATTGAGCGGCCATAATCGACCATGCAATCATGTGCTTACCACGAAAAACACGGATGTTCTTGCGAGGAATCCGCTTACTACCGCCACGGGCTGGAATCAAACATAAGTTCATAATGATTAGGAATAATGGCCGTAACCATACTTCTCGGAGAATGCTTCCAAAGAGCGATAAATAAAGCCTCTTTCTTCACTGGTTACCAACTGACGATTGGCAGCGTCTCTGCTTTTATCTATGGAAGATCCAACATAATTTACATATTTACCTGGATTAATCTGATCTTGGAATCCTTCTGGGACAGAAAGTATTCTACTAAGATCAAGCTCTTTGAGAGCACGCTCAATTTCAATTTGAGGCTCTTGAATTAGGTCCTCATAGCGAATACAAGAGAACGCAGTTGCATCATGAAGAGATTGAGAAGGCTCGGAAAAACGCAAAAAGAATTGCACAAAAGCTTCGACACCACTATCAACCCTTTGCCGTCTAGCACCGTAAACAGAGACAGGATCTCGCACTAAATGGAGAAACCTGTAGTCAGTACCTTGAGCGACCATTGAGATTACATCAATATTCGCAACATTTTCAGGTGTTTTTTCACATACGACAGAAAAATCTGGCTGGCCAAAACTGTTATTCAAGCACTTTGCAGATTGGCGAAGAAGTGTGCGAAAAACGGTTGCCATATCGTCCGCATCAAGCAATTCTTCAAAATTCAA
>Ga0163108_10003843_pt1 | contig 10660 bp, 9 predicted proteins | sample Fk1155metaG_FD_109644 | JGI IMG/M metagenome (GOLD analysis project Ga0163108, IMG submission 109644) | Marine microbial communities from the Central Pacific Ocean - Fk160115 155m metaG | ecosystem: Environmental > Aquatic > Marine > Oceanic > Photic zone | place: The Central Pacific Ocean...
ACGTGCACTGCGCCGCCAACCCGGCCGAAGCCTGCCCCGCCAAGTGGACTCCCGGTGAAAAGACCCTTACCCCCAGCGAGGACATGGTCGGCAAGGTTTACGAAGCTCTCAACGACTGATCGGTTTCAAACAATACAAAAAGAGCGACGCAAAACTGTGTTGCTCTTTTTTATTGCCTCAAAAACGACAAAACTCGATCCACCGCTTCAGTCTCGCTCAATCGATCTGTGTTTAGTTCAACCTCAGGCGATGCCGGTGGTTCGTAGGGTGAAGAGATACCAGTAAAATCCCCTATTTCACCCTTAATAGCACGGGCATAAAGCCCTTTGGTGTCTCGCTTCTGACATACTTCCAGAGACGCATTAACGTACACTTCAATGAAACAGTCCTCTGGCATTGCATCTCTAACCCTGTCTCGGTCTACCCGGAATGGCGAGATGAAGGCCACTATCACGCACAAACCCGAATTGGCCATGATACGAGCGACTTCACCAATACGCCGAATATTCTCTGATCGATCCTCAGATGAAAAACCTAGGTCCTGACACAGACCTGTTCGAACAATGTCGCCGTCAAGCACATACACCTGCCGGCCATCATCGAAAAGACGTCGCTCCAAAGCCATGGCAATCGTACTTTTGCCAGCACCGCTCAAACCTGTCAGCCATATGACCTGACCGCGGTGACCGTTGCGCTCGTTGCGCTCGGCGACTGAAACTTTGCTGCAAACTTGTGTTAATTTACTCACAAATCCCCTTTATTTAGATTGAAAAGTCGGTGTACTCCGGTCGATACAGCTGGGATGGTGGCCGAAGCATTCCGGCAGCGACAGTGGCATTGGTTTCCGGCTCAACGAGAACAAAGGAACCGGTAAGTCGGTTGGTCGTGTAACCGTCAAAGACCAGCGGCTTGGCTGTGCGCAGACTGATCTCACCAATATCGTTCAAGACCAACTGATCCGGTTTGGGTTCAGGTTCGTATGTATTAATATTAACACGGCTGGCCAAACTCCCAACCATGGCCTGCACAGTTTGCGTACCTTGTTTGAGAAGATATTTGCGGCCAGGCTGCAGTGGCCTCGAGTCCATCCAACACAGCTGCGCTGATAAATCTGCACAATAGCCAGGCAACAGGTCAATACCAACGATTGTATCACCCCGACTGACATCGATATCATCCTCAAGTAGAAGTGTGACGGATTGCGGGGAAAAAGCCTCTTCCAGTGTCCCATCGTAAGTCCAAATTTCCCTGACTTTACTCTTAAGGCCGCTCGGCAAAACGAGCACTTCCTGACCGGTTTTCACGATGCCACCGGCAATCTGACCTGAAAAACCACGAAAATCATGGAATGTTTTGTCCTTTGGGTTGTTGGGACGGTTTACCCACTGAACAGGAAAACGAAAAGCATTGAGATTCCAATCACTTGCGTTGTGTACGGATTCAAGGTGGCCTAGCAGCGTCGTCGCTTCATACCACGGCGTATGCTGAGATGGGGTAACAACATTGTCCCCCTCCAGTGCACTCATCGGTATAAACTTCACATCCTTGAACATATCCAGTTTTGGAAGAAAACCCTCAATATCAGCCCGAATCTTGCGATAACGATCCTCGCTCCAATCAACAAGGTCCATCTTGTTGATCGCAAACACGATATGCGGAATACCCAACAAGGCTGAAATATAGCTATGCCGACGCGTCTGCTCAATGACGCCGTGTCTTGCGTCCACGAGCACAACCGAAAGATTTGCCGTGCTCGCCCCAGTGACCATATTTCGCGTGTACTGCTCATGACCCGGCGTATCAGCAACTATGAACTTTCGCTTGGGCGTGGCAAAATATCGGTAGGCCACATCGATTGTAATTCCCTGCTCGCGTTCAGCGCGGAGACCATCGGTAAGATTGGCCAGATTCACCTTTCCACCACCGGTAATGTCGGCCGATCGTTCCAACGCATCCATCTGGTCCTCCATGATCGACTTGGAATCATACAGCAAACGGCCAATGAGCGTGGACTTGCCATCGTCTACAGAGCCGCAAGTGTTGAAGCGCAGCAGATCAGTTGGATGTTGGGATTGATTCATACGAATTGATCAAAAATATCCGACCTTCTTGCGGTCTTCCATTGCGGCCTCGCTGGCCTTGTCATCTGCCCGGGAGCCTCGTTCGGTCACACGCGCGGCAGCAATCTCAGTGATGATGTCATCAATATTATTGGCGGGGCTTTCAACCATACCGGTGCTAATCATATCAGCGATCGTGCGCACCCTGCAGATCACCATGCGACGCTCCTCCTTGTCTGTCGGACGAGCATTATCATAGGGATCAGGTTTGTCGTTTTCGGAATGTTTAGGAGGTACCGGTAGCCATTGACCACCCCGATAAAAACATTCTCGCTCGTGGCTAAAATAAATGCTCGGCACATCCAGATTCTCCTTCTTGATATACTCCCATACATCCATCTCGGTCCAGTTTGATAACGGGAAAACACGCATATTTTCTCCTGAATTTAGGCGTGCATTGTAGAGATTCCATATTTCGGGTCGCTGATTCTTCGGATCCCATTGCCCAAACGCATCGCGAAAACTAAAGAAACGCTCCTTCGCTCGCGCCTTTTCCTCATCACGCCGTGCACCACCTACACAGCAATCGAACTGAAACTCTTCGATGGCACCAAGCAGGACCGGAATTTGCATCTGGTTGCGACTGATTTGACCAGGAGTAGGCACCGCAGACCCATTTGCTATCGCTTCATCAACAGTACGAACAATCAGTCTGGCACCAAGTTCCTCCGCCCGACAATCGCGAAACTTAATCAACTCTGGAAACTCATGACCCGTCTCAACATTAAGAAAAGGCATCGGAATTTCGGATGGTCGAAAAGCCTTCTCAGCGAGTCGCAAAATGCAGATGGAATCTTTGCCGCCAGAAAAAAGAATCGCTGGTCGCTCAAACTCAGCAGCGACCTCACGCAATACGTGAATCGCTTCGGCTTCTAGATACTCAAGATGGTCAAGGTGATAGGAACTCATTTTTCCGCAATCGCCTCTCCCCCCCAACTGGCGTGTAGACCACACTCACGTTTCTCGTCTCCTTTTGCAGGATCGAAGTAATCCCACTCGTTGGGCAGATTGTACTCCTTAAGATAGGCCTCCATATCATCGTCACTCCAATGAAACAGTGGGCTAACTTTTATGGAATTGAAATTTGCATCAGAACTTACAATATCCAATCCAGCACGATTTGGGTTCTGCACTTTGCGCAGGGCAGTGAGCCAAACTGTTGGAGCCAACTCTTTCATACCGCGCTGGAAAGGCTCCAGTTTCATTATTGTGCTGAAGGCTTTAATGGCTTCCTCGTTTTCCTTTGTCGATTCGGGTAGGCCTCCATACAACGCTTCATAATGAGCTGCGGTAAGCTTGGGAAGATAGGCTTTAATGTCTAGTTTGAGCAACGACTTCAACTCCTCCGCATGGGCGTAGGTGGCGGCACGGTTGTAGCCGTGATCAACCCACAGGATAGGGATATCAGACTGCTCCTTGGTAGCCAGATGTAGGATTACCGCCTCATATGGGCGAAAGTTAGTCGAGACAATAGCCCGACCATTGGCCTTTGCAATGGCCCACTTGACCACCTCAAGCGGAGGCTTCTCACGTAGCACTTCGTTAGCTTGAAAAATGTCTTCCTGCGTCATGGTTAACGGGTGTGAGTTAATTGTCTTCCCCGGTCGCGTCCATCAGCACTCACAGCAATCGCCCGACAATGAATCTCATATAGTGCTAAATGCTATGTTGATCGACCTTAGCTTTTTAAACAGTAGATGCCACAAAATAATTTACCTAAACTCGATAGGCTTGGTTGAGATTAAGCCGTTTTGCCCTATTGTCAATCGTTTTTTTTATTTTTTCGACCTAAATAGTGCTGGTTTCCTCAGTATTTCTGGAACATTTCGGCAGTTTGTGTGCCGGTGAGGATCATTTCGACTGTGCGCTCGACGGCTCCCTCGTTGTGTTGAACCACTTTTCGTGCCGATTCGCCAAGCCTACGTCGCATGGCTTGGTCGCTGAGTAGGGTGTCAATGACCGACTCGAGGGCGGTTTCGTCGGTTACTTGAATCGCGGCGTCATTGGCGAGAAACTTGGCTGTGATCTCCTCGAAATTTCCCATGTGCGGCCCGAACACGATCGGCTTGGCCAATCCCGCTGGCTCGATCGGATTTTGGCCACCTTGGGCTGAGAGGCTTTTGCCGATGAATACGACTGTGGCTTCCTCGTAGAAATATTTCAATTCGCCGGTCGTATTGACGAGCAAGCAGTCGAGACTCCCCTGCTCTCTTGCGGGTGTGTTGCCGCCGATCTCGCTTCGATAAACGAAGCGCACCCCCTCCTTGGCCAAAACGTCGCCCACCTCGCGACCACGTTCTGCATGGCGTGGCACCAAGACAAGAAACAGGTTGGGATGTTTCTCGCGCAACCGCTTGGCCAAGCGGGCCAGGATGACTTCCTCTCCGCTGTGTGTGCTGCCCCCTACGAGCAACAGTGCATCCTGCGGAACACCCAAGCACCTCATTAATAAGTAGGGAACATCCAAGGGCTGAGCTCGGCTGATCCCGGTGCCGTCAAACTTGCAACTGCCGAAAACTTGAACGGCGGACTCACGGCAACCGAGACTCACCAACCGGTCGGCATCGGCTTTGCTCTGAGCGCCCACGCCAGTGAAACCTGAGAAGAAACGACGAAACATAAAGCCAAACCGGTGGTAACCCTTGTACGACTTATCGGAGATGCGAGTGTTCACGAGGAAATGGGGAATTTTCCGAGCCTGCAATCCCCAGAGAAAGTTTGGCCAAATCTCGGCCTCGACGAGCACCACCGCCTTGGGCCGGACAGTGGCCAGGGCACGACGGACAAAACCGCGACGGTCGATCGGGTAGTAAATCCTGCCGACCTCAGCAGGGAGTTTTCTACGCAACTCATTCATTGCGGTGGTGGTGGTTGTGGAGACGACCAGTTTGAGGTTGGGCAACCGTGGTTGGAGAACCTTGATGAGTTGCAGGCAGATGTTCGCCTCACCAACACTGACAGCGTGCAACCAGACGACGTCCCGGTTGCTGATGGCCTGCTTGAACTTGGTGGAATAACGGCCCAACCGCTCGCCAAAACCGTGCCGCCATCCCCCGCGACGCTTCATTCGTAAAAAATAATAGGGCGCGGAAAGAATAAAACAGGCCTCAAAAAAAATATTGTAGATAAATTGCACCCCGTTTTGCGTGTGCCCAGCCTCTTGTCCCACCGGCCAAAAACACGGCAACAGCCTGCCAAAATTGCAACTTAAATGCAATTTATTGAAACATAACAAGGCTCAATGCGTACTACTTTAGTCCGTTTACGACCAAGCAACCATCGGAGACAGTGCTCGTTTGGATTGAACGTCCGCGTGTGGTCGGTTACCATTCCCTCGCTTACTTAATTATGAAAAACATCATTATCATCGCCTTACTTGTCGCGGTGGGGGCATTTGCCTACTTCCAATGGCAGGATGCTGAGGAAAACCCAAACGCCAACAGGGCTCATATTGACAAGCGGCGGACCACATCTGTCATCGAACAGCGTGACATCGATTTCACCGTGCGAGTGGCTGGCGAAATCAGCCCGGCCGACAAAGTGTCGGTTCGGCCCGAGGTGCACGGCAAAATTGCTGAGTTGCCGGTGGACATCTCTGACCGCGTGGCCAAGGGCGACCTACTTTTCCGCTTGGACGACAAGGATCTCAAAATTGAAATTGATTCCCGCAAAAAGCAGATCGACAGCGCCACGCTTAAACTTGAACAGGACCAAAATGAGTTTGAGCGTTCCAAGCAACTTTTCGAGGAGCAATTGATTTCCACTGAAATATTTGAAAGAACCAAGACCAAGTACGAGCAGGCCCTCATTTCGCGCGACCGCTCCCAGAATGATTATCAACTCTCACTCGAGAAGCTTTCGAAAACCAGTATTTTAGCCCCGTTCGACTGCACTGTGCTGACGCGGCCGGTGTCCATCGGTCAGGCGGTGTCCGGCTCCGGCGGCAACAGCGGCGGCACCGAGGTAATGGAGATTGCCGACCTGAACAACCTCATCATACAAGCCCATGTCAATCAGGCAGACGTGGCGCGCATGAACAAGGAACAAGAGGTGAAGATCGAAATCGAGGCCATAACCGACCTTGTCGTTGATGGCATCGTCGAAAGAATCGCACCTCAGGCAACCATACGCAACAGCATCAAAGGCTTTTCCACCCGCATCAAACTGCAAACCAGCAACCCTGACATCATCCCCGGGATGACTGCCAGCATCAGCATCCCGGTCGCCTCGGCCGACAACGTTGTCGCCGCGCCGCTGGCCGCCATTTTTACCGAGCGCAACGAGACAGAGCAGCGCACGGAAATTTTTGCCTATGTGAAAAACGGCGAAGTGTTCGACAAAACAATGCTCGAGGTCGGCGTGAACGACCTGAACCACACCGAAGTGCTTCGCGGACTGAATGCCGGTGATGAGGTTGCCATCGAGAAGCCGGATGAAGACAAAATTGGCAAGACAATCTCGCTGGATGGCCAAGTGGTCGCGAAGACAGAGCCCAACAAAAACCCACTCATCGAGAAATACGACAAAAACGGAGATGGCAAACTGGACCGAGAAGAAATGCAGGCCGCAAGCGCAAGCATGACCGATGAGGAAAAGCAAAAACTGCGAGACCAAATGCGGAAACGACTCGGCGGATCCAAAGGCGGACCCAAAGGCGGAGGCTCGCGAAGCGGAAGCGGTCGGCGCGGATCCAAATCCAAACACCCCGGTTCCTGAACGCCGCTTGGCCAAACGCAAGGCATCCAACACCCCATGGCCCTCCTCGAACTCAGGGATATCCACAAAACCTACCATCTCGGTGGCGAGACCATCCGGGCGCTTGACGGCGTGACGCTGGATATTGATTCCGGCGAGTTTATATCCATCATCGGTCCATCTGGCAGCGGCAAATCGACGCTAATGCACATTCTGGGCTGCCTTGACTCGCCCACCTCAGGCACGCTCAAGCTGGATGACGTGATGATTCACGACGCATCCCCCCGCCAGTTGGCCGTCATCCGAAACAAAAAAATCGGGTTTGTGTTCCAGTTTTTCAATCTTCTTCCAAAACTGACCGTGCGACAAAACGTCGAACTGCCGATGATCTACAGCGGCTTCAGCAACAAGGAACGGCGCGAACGCGCGATGACGGCGCTTCGCCGTGTCAACATGGAGGATCGCAGCAAGCACCGACCATCGCAACTTTCCGGCGGCCAACAGCAGCGCACCGCCATCGCCCGGGCACTCGTGAACGATCCGCGAATCATTTTCGCCGATGAACCGACTGGTAATCTCGACTCGCATACGGGTGAGATGATTCTCGAGATGTTCGATCAACTTCACAACGAGGGACGCACGGTGATGCTCGTTACCCACGACCCGGAGATCGCGGCGGTGACACCGAGGCGTATCGAGATTCGCGACGGCAATATCGCCAATGAAGTTGATCCCACACTGGCCGGCAATGCACCCCGGTTCGAGCAGGTTTCAAATGATGAACCGAAGGCGACGGCTTAGTTGTTAGAATGAATTTAGGCACGATCATCCATAGCGGTATCAAGGAGATCGGAGCGCACTGGTTTCGGTCGTTGCTGACAATGTTCGGTGTCATTTGCGGAGTGGCAAGCCTAGTGACGATGGCCGCGTTCGTGAAGGGAAAGGAAAACCTCCTGCGCGAGTCACTGGCCGAAACCGGCGGCTTGGAAAAAATCACTGTCGAGTCCGAGGATGACTTGCCAGACTACCAGAAGCACCTAGAGGGCGAGGCGCGGGGCGTCACGCTAAAGGACGTGTACGCGCTGCAGAACGGCTCACCGATGGTTCACGACATCACGCCGTCCATCAACAAGAGTCGCTATCGGGGCTACCTTCGCGTGAGCCGTAAGGGGCGGGGCGCCCGACCGTGGATACTGCAAGGCACCTGGCCAAGCGCGCTTGAAATCCAGGAACACGAGATAGAGCACGGCCGTATGTTCACAATGATGGACGATCTCTTGGCCAACAACGTCTGCGTCATCGGTACGGAAATACGCAACTCGCTTTTCGATGAAGTGAATGACCAAGGTGAAACAATCATCCCGCTCGGCGAGCGGATTCTGATCAACTACGTGCCGTTCACCATCGTCGGCATGTTCAAGGAATACATGAGCGACGAGGATCGAAAAAAGAAGGAAGCCGCCAAGGCCGCCGGAGAAATCCAGAGCCGCCGCAACCCGTTCATGCGGGGGGCGGACAGCAACGCTCGCCGAACGCAGTTCATCTACTACCAGAAAAACAACGCCATCATGGTTCCGCTCAACACACTCGTTTCAAAACTTGATTCCAGCTACGAGACAGGCAGCCTGCTAGACCGCAAGCTCTCCGAGATCACGATGAAAATCGAGGACGTCGAACTGCTCGCACCCTCGCTGCAACAGGTTCGTAACGTGCTGATGCGTACGCATAAAGGATTGGAGGATTTCGAGTTCGAGACACAGGAGGAGTTTGCTGATGACATCACGCTGGCCATTCACAACGAACGCGTCAGCGGCATGTTCATCGCCGGGATCTGCCTGTTGATCGGCGGGATCGGCATCGTCAACATCATGCTCTCAAGCATATCCGAGCGCGTCCGAGAAATCGGCATCCGCAAGTCGATCGGGGCGACGACTATGGATGTGTTTACCCAAATCCTGACTGAGAGCGTCGTGCTGGCTGTAGCGGGAGGCTTGGCCGGCTTGGCCATATCGCCGCTGCTCGTTAACACGTTGGCCGGTCTGGCGGACGACACCACCCCGCCAATCATGACGACAGAAGCCATGCTGATGGCATTTTGCTTCAGCGCGCTCATCGGCAGCCTCGCCGGGCTGTTCCCCGCCATCAAGGCGGCAAAGTTGGATCCTATCCAAGCGCTCCGTTACGACTGATCGCCCCTGCCATGATCCTCATTAACACCATCACAATCGGGTTGCGGGAAATCGCCTCGCACTGGTTTCGGTCGTTGCTGACGATCATCGGTGTTGTGCTGGGCATAGTCAGCCTTGTCACCATGTCCGCGATCGTGCAGGGGATGGAGAACGCGATGAAAGAGCGCATGGTCGCCTACGGCGGCGCGGACAAGATCAACATTGAATCCGAGGATCCCCCTGATTATCAAGAACACAAGCGCGACTACTCACCCGGGATCACCGTGCAGGACGCCTACGCGCTCAAGCGAAACGCCACCCTGCTGAAAGTGGTCTCGCCGGAAATGTACGTCTCACGCGCCCGCGCCACCTATCAGGACAAGCGGGCATACGTCTCCTCGTTCATGGGCGTGTGGGAGGATGTCATGGAACTGGAGTCCCATGTCATTGAACTCGGGCGATTTTTCTCTCCACTTGAGGATTTGCAGGCCAAGAACGTCTGCGTCATCGGTGCGGATATCCGGGATCAACTTTTCGGTGCAACAACGCCTACCGGCGAACCGGTCAACCCAGTCGGCAAGATCATCAACATCAACTTTCGGCCGTTCACCATCGTCGGCATGTACGAACGGATGGAGAGTGAAGCGGAACAAAAGAAGCGAGCCTACAAACTTGCCATGCAAAAAAACCGCAGCGGCCCCAAGCGCGAATCGTCGATGTACTCGCGCGGCAGCCGGTTCTGGCGCAAAAACAACACCATCCACATTCCGCTCAACACAATGTGGATGAAGTTTCGCATGGCCTCCGCAAGCACATCCTCCTCCTCCAGCCGGTTCGCCAGCAAGTCCTCCACCGCGTCCGAGCCAACCGTGTACGTACCCGATCCCACGCTAAGCGACTTCGACGCCAAGGTCGTTGACCTCGAGTTGATGGACAAGGCGCTGGCTCAAGTTCGCAACATCATGATTCGCACGCACAACGGGATCGAGGATTTCGGATTCTCGACACAGGAAAGCGCCATTACCAACATCAACGAGCGCCTGGCCAATGCCAGAATCATCCGGGGCATCATCGCCGCGTTGAGCCTGCTCGTCGGCGGTGTGGGTATCATGAACATCATGCTCGCCAGCATCAATGAGCGCATCCGCGAGATCGGCACCTTTAAGGCGATGGGAGCCACTGGCTCCGTCGTTTTCCTGCAGATCATCATGGAGAGCCTATCCCTCGCCCTGCTCGGCGGCTTAGCCGGCATCCCCGCCTCGTACGGTTCGGTATGGTTGCTAACCCAAATGCTCCCGAACGAAAACACGCCGGAGATCACTGCGCAGGCCTTGATGATCGGTATAGCGTTCAGCGCCTGCGTTGGCCTACTCGCCGGCCTGTTCCCTGCCTTCAAGGCCTCAAGACTGGATCCCATTGAGGCGCTCCGATACGAGTAGCCTCCGCCTGGACAATGTATTCCAATTAGGAATACCTTCTTTCCTGTATACTTCTTGGGCTTTCTTGCGCTATTATTAATCCCGTTTGCGCCTGGACTTCTTATCGTCCTCTTGGTCACGGTCCCGGTCATCACGGTCCCGGTCATCACGGTCCCGGTCATCACGGTCCCGGTCATCACGGTCCCGGTCATCACGGTCCCGGTCATCACGGTCCCGGTCATCACGGTCCCGGTCATCA
>Ga0163108_10003845_pt1 | contig 10654 bp, 16 predicted proteins | sample Fk1155metaG_FD_109644 | JGI IMG/M metagenome (GOLD analysis project Ga0163108, IMG submission 109644) | Marine microbial communities from the Central Pacific Ocean - Fk160115 155m metaG | ecosystem: Environmental > Aquatic > Marine > Oceanic > Photic zone | place: The Central Pacific Ocean...
AAGTGGTATAAATCTAAATCCACCAAAAGAATCCCAACAGGAAAAACCCACGTTGTTATTTGGCTATCTAAAATGTAAGGTCATTAAAATATACCGTTGCTAAATTTATTAATTTCATTAGCCTGTACACTTAGTGGATAATCAAGAAATAATTCTTTATCAATACTTTTATTTTCAATAACTTTTTCTTTTCCTGTAATTGTCATTGAATTAATTTTACTTTGTATTTTTTGTATTTCAGTATCAATAACTTTAGCGCTTTTATTCGATGCAGACGACTGAGAAGCAGTAGTTCTTTGCTGTATTTTACTTTTTAACTTTTCATTAAGATCTTTAAGCTCTTTTTCTCTGTTAATTCCTGTGATTTTACTGTTAGCTGGAGATACTAATTGCATTCTTGATTCATTAAAAACTTTTATATCATTTTTAGTAACCATATCCGTTAATTTAGACTTTCTTTTTATCCAATCAGATCCCTTTTTTTCCAATTTATCTAAGTCTCCATCTTTAACCATTACGTCACGTCTTGTTTTATATAAAGCAGATGCCTTATTGTAGGCTGTTTTATCAATGCAATATTTAGTTCCACATTTTTCAGGAATACTTAATTCTTTTCCGCTAGGAAGTTTTACCGTTTTAAATTTTATAAACTCATCTTCGGAAGGTTTATGTGGGATGTTTTTAATCCACTCTTTATATTTAACTGAACCTAGTAGTGTTAACTTTTTATTTTCTTTTTTATACTTTTCTTCAAGGTCTTTAAATGTTGGTACATATGGTCTATGAGTTTTCTTTTTATCATCTTCTCTTGGTAAATATAAAAAGTCATATTTTTTTAACTTTGGGTCATATGTATTAAGAGCACCAATCATTTCTTTGTTTTGAATATATTGTTTCTTAATTTTTGATAAGTTCATCACTTGAATTCTTTTGTATCTCTTAAAGCAGCTACTGTCGCTTTCTCCTGAGTTGCAAAACCCTTGAAGGTCGGCTTTAATGCTTGATTGGTTTTTTTCAAGGTAATCAATTTTGTTTGATATGTATCTAGACTGCAAAGCTAGTGACTCATTTGCCTTATTATATAAACAATATTGACCACACTCTTTAAATGATTGTGAGTTCCACGGAACAACAGCATCTGAAGAAAATGAGTTTAATGAAAAACAAAATGCAGTAAGCACAAGGATAGTAACTTGTACTTTTTTAAATTGATTTAATTTTTTAATTTGTTTCATCATATTAATCTTCATGGTTACTACTATATGTTGCAACAAATAAGCCAATAGTGAGGCGATTAGGTGCTGTAACCCACTGAAACTAAAGTGATTTATAATGATTTCTCAATATGAATTTAAAAAACCGTACAAGTTAATAACTATGTATAAACATTAGACAATAATTGAGAATTAAAACAAAAGCTAATGGCTCTTATGAACTTTGTTTTTTAGTTCTTTTTGTACCTGAAAAAAGCTTTTTAAATCGATTAAAAGTATTTGCTGCTGTCTCTGCTGCTACTTCGCCACCTTCTTTAGTTGTTTCTGCAGAATCAGTTTTTACTTTTCTTTTTCTATCAATCGCTGGGCGATCAACTAACTCTAACACAGCCATTTCTGCTGCATCACCAGTTCGTCTATCGGAGACTTTAATTACTCTCGTGTACCCACCTGCTCTAGACTGATATCTTTCTGCTAAATCTGCAAAAAGTTTTGTAACTACTTTTGCATCTCTTGTTTTACTAAACGCCATCCTACGTGCATGCTGAGTATCAGTTTTGCCCAATGTAATTAACCGATCTACCACTCTTCTAACTTCTTTTGCTTTATGCAAGGTAGTAACAACTTGCTCTTGATCAACCACAGAATTAGCTAAATTGCGAAACATAGCCTTTCTATGAGAAGTATTTCGACCAAATTTACGACCATCTACATTGTGCCTCATAACAAACTCCTTAAAACATCCATTAAACTTTAAATTAATCGACTATTTCATTTGGGTCTTCAAATGTATCTTCTTCCTGTGAAGTTAATCGATCCTGCATCATCTTGTTCTCGTCTACATCAGAATCATTTGGTTTTGGAGGATCTGATGGTGGTTCAAACCCATCCAATTTCATTCCTAAACCTAACCCCATAATCGATAAAATATCTTTAATCTCATTTAATGATTTACGACCAAAGTTTTTAGTTTTTAACATTTCTGCTTCTGTTTTTTGAACGAGTTCATAAATATATTTTATATTTGCATTTTGTAAACAATTTGCAGAACGAACTGAAAGTTCTAACTCCTCAACAGATCGATTTAAGTTTTGATTAAACTGAGGAGCTACTTCTTGTTGTTGTTCAACAACTGGTTCAGCTTCCTCTTCAAAGTTCAAAAACACTGTAAGTTGGTCTTTTAAAACTTTTGAAGCTAAAGCAACTACATCCTCAGGAATAACTGTACCGTCTGTCCATAGCTCTAGTGACAATTTATCATAGTCAGTTCTTTGGCCTACACGACTTTGAGTTACTGTATAGTTCACTTTTTCAACAGGAGAAAAGAAACTATCAACAGGTATCCAGCCAACAGGTAAGTCATCGCTTTTGTTTTCTTCTGCTGACTTATAACCTCTTCCATATTTAACATTAATCTCAACATCTAAAACACCATCTTCACCCAATGTTGCTATATGTTGATCTGGATTTAATACTTCAACTTGGTCTGAAACAACAATGTCACTTGCTTTAACAATACATGGACCTTTTTTTTGAATGCTTACAGTTACTTCTTCTTTATGCAGTTTAAAACGAATTTGTTTCAGATTTAAAATTACTTCTGAAGCATCTTCGCTCACGCCTGGAATAGATGTAAATTCATGTAAAACACCTTCAATTTTTACTGCAGTTATACCACCACCGTAAAGAGAAGATAATAATACTCTTCTAAGTGAGTTCCCAAGAGTAAGTCCAAAACCTCGTTCTAATGGTCTTAAAACAAACTTTCCATAAGTTGAACTTAAACTTTCTTTATCTACATCTAGAGCTTTAGGACGAATAATGTCTCTCCAGTTTTTTTCAAACATTTAATTTTATCTCCTATTTCATTTAAAAACTTATTTAGAATACAACTCGACAACAAGACGTTCTTGCATTGGAGCAGTTACATCATCACGTGAAGGTAAATCCCTTACTGTCGCTTTCTGAGTAGAAGCATCAAGCTCAATCCATTGAGGAACCTCTCTTCTTTTCACAGCTTCTAATGCTGCTTGAATTCGAGTTACTTTTTGGCTCTTCTCACAAACTTCAACTAGATCACCTTTTTTAACTAAAAACGAAGGAATGTCTACTTTCTTGCCATTTACTAAAAAATGCCCATGACAAACAAGCTGTCTAGACTCTGCTCGAGAGTTTGAAAAACCAGCCCGGTATGCAACATTATCAAGCCTTCTTTCTAATTTAGAAAGCATATTAGAACCTGTAACACCTTTTTCTTTTTCAGCTTTTTCAAAAATATTTCTAAACTGTTTCTCAGCAAGGCCGTACATTCTTTTTACTTTTTGTTTTTCACGTAACTGTAAACCATACTCAGAAAACTTAATCCTACCTTGACCGTGTTGTCCTGGTGGATAAGTTCTTCTTTCATATGAACACTTCTCAGTGTAACAACGGTCTCCCTTTAAAAAGAGTTTTTGATTTTCTCTACGACACTGACGACAAACAGATCCTAAATAACGAGACATACTACTTTTATACCCTTCTACGCTTTGGTGGACGACAACCATTATGAGGAATAGGTGTCACATCTTCAATATAAGTTACTCTTAAACCAGCAGTCCCTAATGCACGCAAAGACGACTCACGCCCAGCTCCTGGTCCACTCACATAAACTTGTACAGAACGCATTCCCTTTTCTACTGCTTTTGCTGCCGCCTCTTCTGCTGCAACTTGAGCTGCAAATGGAGTGTTTTTTCTTGAACCCCTAAATCCCTTACTCCCAGAACTAGACCACGAAACTGCGTTTCCAGAACCATCCGCAATGGTAATAAGAGTGTTGTTAAATGTAGAAAGAATATAAGCTTTACCTGATGCTGCAACTTGCTTCTTTCTAGATTTCACTTTGGGTTCCACCACAGGAACACTCTTAGCAGTTTCTTCTTTTTCTTCTGTATTTTTCTCAGCCATATTTTTACTACCTTTTTTAATAAACCTCTTGAACCCTTGCTTTACTTCATTGACTTAATAGATTTTTTACCTGCAATTGCCACTGCTTTTCCTTTACGTGTTCTTGCATTGCAGTTTGTTCTTTGACCTCTTACTGGAAGTCCTTTTTTATGACGAACTCCTCGGTAACAACTCAAATCAACTAATCTCTTAATGTTAAGACTCACTTCTCTTCTTAGATCACCTTCTACCCTACATTTAGTATCAATATGTGTTCTTATTTTATTGATATCATCATCAGTTAATTTATCTGACTTTAGGTTCACATCAATACCAACATCTTTAAGAATTTCTTGTGCTTTCGATCGACCTATTCCGTAGATATAAGTTAAAGCCACTTCCATTCTTTTATTCTTAGGTAGATCAACTCCAGATATTCGAGCCACGTTTATTACTTCCTTTCAGTTAACCTTGTCTTTGCTTGTGACGAGGGTTCTCGCAAATCACTCTCAAAACACCTTTGCGTTTTATCACTTTACATTTCATACAGATTTTTTTTACTGATGCACGAACTTTCATAATTCCCTCTCAAAACCTAAACTAAATTTCATCAATAACTTCAGCTGCTTACAAAAAAACAAAAAAACTGATTTTTTTTTAATATTATTTTAACCAACCGAAATCCTTTACCATGTATTCCTTCATACCTTCAACAAAATTATTAAAAATTACTTACCATGAACCCAATTTATCCCAAACAGCATTCTTTACCTCTTCCAGAGTTAAAGAAGCATCAATTGTAACCATTTCACTATTCTGATCATAATAATCAACTAATGGTGAGGTTTGATCATGATAAACTTTTAACCTATTTTGAATCACCTCTGGCTGATCATCATCCCTTTGTACCAGCTGAGATCCCTTACAGGAGTCGCAAACGCCCTCTTTTTGAGGTAAGTGTGCTGTGATGTGGTACATTGCTCCACAGTCTAAGCACGTTCTTCTGCCAGAAAGCCTTGTAACAAGATTTTGATCATCAATTTTAAAGTAAAGACAACCACTGATTTTCTTGTTCTGAGATAACAATAACTCATCCAGTGCCTGTGCCTGTGCAATTGTCCGTGGAAAACCATCTAAAATATAACCATTTTGACAATCTGTAGCACTTGTACGCTCTTGAATTAACCCAATAACAACTGAATCAGGTACAAGCTCACCCTTATCCATAAAAGTCTTTGCCTCTAAGCCTAGTTTTGTACCTTGAGAAATTGCACCACGAAGCATGTCACCTGTTGATAATTGAGGCCAACCTTTTTTTTCTGAAAGAACCTTTGCTTGAGTTCCTTTTCCAGACCCAGGAGGTCCCAATAACACAATAATCACGAGAATACCTTCCTTCCCTTAATTCGAGTATTCTTCATAAACCCCTCATAGTTTCGTTGTAATAAAAATGTCTCAATTTGAGACACTGTATCTAAGGCAACACCCACTAAAATCAATACACTTGTACCACCAAAGTAAAATGGCACATTCAATGTCTGAGTTAAAAAAGTAGGAAGCACACAAACTACTGAGATATAAGCCGCACCACCCACTGTAACTCTAGTCAAAACATAATCAATGTACTCAGCAGTTGGTTGTCCTGGTCGAATTCCGGGGACAAAACCACCATTTTTTTTCAAATTATCTGCAACATCATCTGTTTTAAATGTCACCGCTGTATAAAAAAAGCAAAAGAATACAATGAGTCCAACAAAAATAACATTATACGCTACAGCACCTGGTTGTAGCATCACTGCAAAATTTTGCACTATCTCATAAGGAAAAAACTGCGCCATTGTAGCAGGAAACATAATTAACGAAGATGCAAAGATAGGTGGAATCACTCCAGATACGTTGACCTTTAATGGTAAATGCGTATTTTGCCCCCCATAAACTTTTCTACCAACCACTCTTTTTGCATATTGAATAGGTATTCTTCTTTGCCCTCTTTCAATAAAAATAATTACAAAAAAAGTTATGAGGACCACTGCCAGAACTAAAAACAACGTAAAGAAAGTCATTTCACCAGAGCGATACAATGTTAACGTTTGTGAAATACCAGAAGGAATTCCCGATGCAATACCTGCAAAAATAACTAATGAAATTCCATTTCCAATTCCCTTTTCAGAAATCTGCTCACCTAACCACATTAAAAAGATCGTTCCTGCAGCAAGTGTAATACAGGTAAGAACCTTAAATCCAAGCCCTGGCATTAAAACCACAGGGGGATTCGCTTGTTGCTCTAACCATGTTGCTGTTCCAAAAGCTTGAACTAAACAGATTAAAACAGTTCCATAACGAGTATATTGTGTAATTTTTTTTCTACCCTGCTCACCCTCTTTTTGTAATTGAGCCAAATAAGGAGAAACAACTGTCAGTAATTGAAAAATAATTGAACTACTAATGTAAGGCATCACGCCTAATGCTAAAATACTAAAACGCTCAAAAGCACCACCTGTAAACAAGTTAAAAACACCAAACAGTGTTCCTTGCATGTTTGCAAAAAGCTGCTCTAATGCAACAGCATCAACCCCTGGAGTCGGAATATGCACGCCCAAACGATAAACAGCCAACATAAAAAGAGTAAAAAGAATTCTTTTTCTTAACTCTGGAATTTTAACTAATCCACTGGCTCCCGACATGCTTTATCTCTCCTGTGACTGATGTTTATTCTTCCCGTTGTACAAAAGCCTAGCTTTTACTTTCTTCTTTTTTTCTGTTTTTTGGTCGAGACTGAAACACGGGAACCTGAATAACCTCAGTTTTACCGCCTGCAGCTTCAATTTTCTTTGCAGCAGACTCGCTAATTCGATGAGCTTTTACTACAAAACCTTTAGTAACTTCACCATTACCCAATATTGTTAATCTCTCAACGTTAGAGCTCACTTTTTTTGTTTCCTTCAGAGACTCCAATGTAACCTCAGAAAATAATGCTGGATCTAATCTTTCTAAATCTGAAAGATTCATAATTGCATTTTTCTTACGTGAAACATTTTTAAATCCTATCTTAGGTAACCTACGATAAAGTGGCGTTTGCCCTCCCTCAAAGCCTGGTCGAACTCCACCACTTTTTCGTGCGTTTTGTCCGTTCATACCTCGACCTGAAGTTTTTCCCCATCCAGAAGCCTTACCTCTTCCTACACGTTTTGGTTTATGTGTAGATCCTGGTTGTGCCTGAATGTTATTTAATCTCAACATCTTTGCCTCCAAAACTAACGATCTTCAGAAACCACTTCCACAAGATGGAGGACTTTTTTAATCATCCCTCTTACCGCAGGAGTGTTCTCTAGTGTTCTTACTTGTTCACGTTTTTTTAATCCCAAACCAACTACTGTTGCACGCTGGTCAGGGGGACAACCAATGACACCTTTTTTTAATCGAATGGTTATTTTTTTATTAGACACTGTTGTCATCTTTTTTCCCTCAATAAAACAATAAATCTATTACTAAACTAAATCTGCCAACCCTTTTCCTCGGGATGCCGCAATATCAGAAAAAGATCTCAAACGTCCCAAACCTTCTAATGTCGCTTTTACTACATTATGAGGATTATCTCTTCCTATTGATTTCGCATTAATATCCTGTATTCCAGCAACCTCTAAAATTGCTCTCACGCTTGAACTTGCGATCACGCCCGTACCTTCAGGCGCAGGCTTCATTAAAACTTCACTTGCTCCAAATCGACCTGAAACCAAGTGAGGAATAGTAGTGCCTTTCAGTGACACCTTCAAAAGATTCTTTCTTGCTTTCTTTCCAGCCTTTTTAATCGCCTCAGGCACCTCTCCTGCTTTTCCCAAGCCAATACCAACGCGTCCTTTTTTATCCCCAGTAACAACAATCGCAGAAAAACTAAAACGACGACCACCTTTAACCACTTTTGCACAACGATTAATGTGAATCACTTTTTCTTCAAACTCTTGTTCAGTTTCTTGGCGATTGTATCTTTTATCTTTATTCATTTACGTCTCCTTAGCTTAAAACTTTAACCCGCCTTCACGAGCAGCATCTGCAAGTGACTTAACCTTACCTTTATAAACATAACCACTTCGATCAAATACAACCGTGACTGCATTTTTAGCCAGAGCTCTTTTAGCAATCAGATCGCCTACCAACTTTGCTCCCTCTATTGAGCAAGTAGCCTTTCCTTTTAATTCTGTTTCTAATGTCGAAGCAGATGCTAAAGTGTGCCCCTTTTGATCATCAATAATATGTGCATATAAATATCGATTAGACTTAAAAACACATAATCGTGGTCGTTCTTCAGTACCACTGATACGTGAATTAATTTTTCTTTTATGTTTAAATCGAGTCACCTTATTTTTAAGTGTTCTCTTTCTTACTTTAGTAGCCATAAAATTTACCCTTTATAGATTTATTTTGCTGCCGCTTTACCTTGTTTTCTAATAATATTTTCATCACTATAGCGAACACCTTTGCCCTGGTAAGGCTCAGGTGGCCTATAGGCTCTAATCTCAGCTGCAACTCTTCCTAACAATACTTTATCAGCACCACTTAAGCTTAGATGTGTATTTTTAACAACTTTCGCTTCAATTCCCTTAGGAAGTTTGTATACAACTGGATGAGAAAAACCTAAATTTAATGTCAAAGAATCCCCTTTTACTGCTGCCCGGTAACCCACACCAACAATATCTAATTCTTTTGTAAAACCAGTTAAAACACCAGTTACGAGGTTTTGAATTACTGTTCTTGAGACACCTTGAAATGCTGAACCTTTTTTTCCTAGACTCTCATCGTAAGTAACTAGCACTTCATCTTTTTCTACATTAGCTGTTACACCCTCTGGTAACTTAAAAGACAACTTACCCTTAGGTCCTTCCACATTCATAGTGCTACCACTTATACTTACTTTAACTTTATCTTGTATTTTTATAGGACTTTTTCCAATACGTGACATAATCACCACACCTCACAAAGAATTTCGCCACCAACCTTTTGGTGCTTTGCTGACTTTCCACTAACTACACCTTTAGATGTAGAGATAATAGAAATACCAGCACCACTTAAAGGCTTAGGAAGTTTATCAAAACCCGCATATTTTCGTAAACCTGGTCGACTTGAACGCTTCAGCCCATGAATCACGCTCTCACCAGAGTCAGAATATTTTAAATATACTTTAATAAAAGGATGACTTTGCTCATCTCTCATGAGCCTAAAGTTTTTAATATATCCTTCTTCTTTTAAAACCCGTACTACATTTGCTTTTATTCTAGATGCAGGTACTTCAACAAAAGATTTATTTTCTTTAATTCCATTTCTTACTCTTGTAAGTAAATCTGAAATTGGATCTGTCATTGTCATAATATTCTACCTCTTTTACCTTGCTCCACTTAAATTATTTTCTAAACGGCATACCTAAATCTGCCAATAATGCTCTTGCATGCTCATTTTTCTTCGTTGAAGTGACAAATGTTATTGTCATCCCACGGATGCTATCCACTTTATCGTAGCTTATTTCAGGAAAAATAATTTGTTCCTTCACTCCAAGTGAATAATTACCTCTTCCATCAAACGCTTTTGTTCCTACACCTTTAAAGTCTCTTACCCTAGGTAAAGCAATTGTTACTAAACGATCAAAAAATTCATACATTCTTGCTCGTCTTAAAGTAACTTGAACACCTACAGGGTTTCCTTCTCTTACTTTAAATGCTGCAATTGCCTTTTTAGCTCGAGTTAAAATTGGTTTCTGCCCTGAAATAAGCATTAAGTCACTCATTGCGCCATCTAACACTTTTGGATTAGCAACAGCCTCTTTTACTGCACAATTAATAACAACCTTTTCTAATCGAGGTACATTTGTCACATTCTTAAACGTAAACTGTTTCTTTAAACTCGGAACAACCTCTTCATTATATTTTTTTTGCAATCGTGGAAGATGAATCGGAGAAATTTTTGTTTCCCCTTTCTTGGCAATCGCTACCCCAGATGTAGCAGATCCTTTTTTTCTTCCTTTTGCACTATCTTTAGCCACCGGTTATACCTCCTGAAATTCACACATTAAAAAAATTATTAATTCACACATTTTATTATAAAACCTCTGGAGCCAATGAGACGATCTTCATAAATGATTTAGATCTTAACTCACGAGCAACTGGTCCAAAAATCCTTGTTCCTACAGGCTCATTTTGTGCATTAATTAAAACAGCAGAATTATTATCAAACCTAATATAAGTTCCATCTTTACGATTGACCTCTTTTTTAGTCCGAACCACTACTGCTTTTAACACTTCACCTTTTTTAACTTTTGAGTTTGGAATTGCATCCTTAACAGTGACAACAACAACATCACCCAAACCTGCATATCTTCGTCTTGTTCCACCTAAGACTTTGATACACATTACTTCTTTAGCTCCTGAATTATCCGCAATACTTAATCGAGTTTGAACTTGTATCATGGCAATAAAACTCCTCGTTTATATAACTTCACAAAATTACCTTACCACAGCCCTTATGAC
>Ga0163108_10003850_pt1 | contig 10649 bp, 12 predicted proteins | sample Fk1155metaG_FD_109644 | JGI IMG/M metagenome (GOLD analysis project Ga0163108, IMG submission 109644) | Marine microbial communities from the Central Pacific Ocean - Fk160115 155m metaG | ecosystem: Environmental > Aquatic > Marine > Oceanic > Photic zone | place: The Central Pacific Ocean...
CAAGCTGGGTTTTCTTACGATATTGCAAAAAAAATAATTAATCTAAATAGTGAAAAAGAATTTATAGAATTAGAAAAATATGCAAAGTATGGAGATAATTAATCGTCGTCTGAACCAGCTGAAAATTCACGTACCTTTTTTATTTTCTTTTTAATAGGTTTTCTTTTTTTCGTATTAAGATATGAAATTGTTGTTTGAGGAAAAGGTATTTCAATTCCACCTTTATCAAAAGCTAATTTTATTCTTCTATTAAATTCTCTTCTAACCGCCCATTGTTGCTTGTGGACTGTAGGAATTCTACCTTTTATAATTATTGCAGAATCTTCGAATTTATCTAATCCGAAAACCTCTATTTCCCCATTTATTTTAGATGAAAAATCTTTATCTTTTCGTAAATCCTTTCCTACTTTCTCAATAGTCTCTATTACATTATCTACATCTTCATTATAAGATACTCCTATTTCAAAACTGTGATAATCTTGATCTTGGGTTATGTTTTTAACTGTAGTAACTTCACTAAATGGAATAACGTGTAAATGACCGTTAACATCTCTTAATCTAACAGTTCTAATAGTAATAGCTTCAACCCGCCCTGAGTGCCCTGCTACTTCAACAATATCACCTATCGTAATTTGCCCTTCTAATATAATAAATAAACCAGTAATAATATCTTTGACTAAGGTCTGGGCACCAAATCCTACCGCTAATCCCACTACTCCAGCCGCGGCAATTAATGGACCTATTTCTATCCCCAACTCTGATAAAATAAGCATAATAACAACAATCAATATCGCTATAGATACAAAATTTTTTAGTATACGAAAAAGTGTATTAACTCTTTGTGTTTGTGCTTCATCCTTTGAATCATCAAGGCTATCTAATTTTTTTTTTATTATTGTTGAAAGTGTCTTCCAACCAAAAAAACCTATAAAAATAATGATGAATATATTTAAAAAGATTTGATATGAGTCTTTAAAGATATTTAAAAAAGATATGTCCATTTATAAAAATAATACAAAAGTATTCCAAATATATTAGAATAAACTAAATAAATTCAATAATGATTATGAAAAAATATGGTCTTGTAACATTATTTATTTTAGTTTTTGTTTTTTTAAATCTTAATTATATAGAATCCCGAGAAGTTCCGGGATCAGCTTATGATTTTTCTTTTAAAGATATAGATGGAAAACAATTTTCATTATCAAAATTTAAGGGTAGCCCTTTGTTAATATTTAATTCCGCTTCAAAGTGTGGATTTACTTCTCAGTATACTGGATTACAAAAAATCCATGAAAATTATAAAAACAAAGGTTTAATTGTTATTGGAGTACCTTCTGATAATTTTAATCAGGAACCAGGGTCTGAAAAAGAAATAAAGGAATTTTGTATGGTAAATTTTAATATAACTTTTGATTTAACAAAAAAAAATGATGTTGTTGGTTCTAATGCACATCCTTTTTTTAAATGGTTAAATGATAATTATGATGCAAGACCAAAATGGAATTTCTATAAATTTGTTATAAATAAAGATGGGAGATTGGAAAATCATTTTTCATCTATGATCTCGCCTTCTTCAGAAAAATTAACTTCTGTATTAGATAAAATTACTAAATAATTATAATTTTTAAATTTGGCGCGCCCGAGAGGAGTCGAACCCCTAACCTCCTGATCCGTAGTCAAGCGCTCTAATCCAATTGAGCTACGGGCGCTTTTTTTTTTTTATATTTTGTAAGAAATCATATTTTTGCCACACATATTTTCGCATATCATGACATATAATCTCTTTTTCCTTTCCATGAACATACGATGTACTACTTCCTAACTTTTTTTTCATGAAATTAAAAACTCATTTATAATTTAATAAATCAAAAACTACATGTTCAAATGTTGCAAAAAAACAACATATTTAACTTGTTTTTCTTAATTTACAAATCATAATACTAGTATAAGTTTTAAAGTAATATATAATTATTTTAAAAATATTATTGTGTTCGGGAGCATGCTTTACAGACTTTTATTATTATTTATATTTTCATTTGTGATATCTAGTTGTTCTTTACTAGACAGAGGGAGTAAAGAAGATGTTGCTGAACTAGAAACAATTCCTGAAGAAACAATACAACAAGAACCTTCAATTTTAATTGATGACCAAGAAATGATGCCGTCAAGTGATACAGAAATAGTTGATGATGGCTCAGTATCAAGGGCCGAACAAATGGGAGCAGAAGCAAGTGGAACTTTTGTTGGGCAAAAAATTAATCCTTTAAAAGAAGATTTTCTAGCAGTTGGAGAAGCATTTATTATACACAGAGATTCTTACGAGGAAATCAAATCCAGAGTTTATGGTGCCTCAACTGAATTTTATGGAACAATTGCTGCTATTAATACAAAATTACAACTTGGAACGACGCCTGGCAACCCCGTTTTGGTCAGACAATACGATCAAGCACAAAGTGAACTTGATAATATTGAAGAATATATGCGTGAAATAAATCTACTAAATCAAAAAGTAAATGCTGATGCAGGAGTGGTAGCGCTATTAAAAAGTACATTAAATAAAACATTACGTTTGGCAGGTGCAATTGACCAGGACCATCGTCAATTAGAAGTACTAGAAGATGATACTGAAAAGTTAGAAATTGATATCGCAAGGCTTATAAATGAGATTACTGAGGAAATTTCAAGACAAGCTGGTTTTACAAAAATTGAAAATCAAAATATGTTAGTAATGGCTGTTGCTATAAGAAATGGAGAAGCAATGGGAACTGGAATACTTAATAGAAGTTTCCTAGCAGCGCAAGCTTTAGCAGATGCTGGAGCTCCTGATGAACAATTGGCAGTTCCGAGAGTAAAAATTTCAGGTCTGCCTTTAGTAGTTATTAGATTTGATGATCCTGATATTGATTATGAAAAAACATTATTTGATGCTATTGGAACTACAGTTGACAAAAAGCCTGGTGCTAATTTCGGATTAGTTGCTGTAGCGCCAATTGGGAAAAATGAAGGAGAAACTCGTATTAATAGCAGTAAAGTAAAAAAATATGCTGAAAGAGTTTTAAGAAGTTTAGTTAGTTTTGGATTACCTTCAAAAAAAGTAGCTTTATCGGCTAAAACAAGTGGAGATGTTGTGGTTCCTGAAGTCCATATATACGTTCAATAAATTAATTAGCTTTTATAATTATCAATTAATCTAGTTTTACCTAAATATGCAGCTACAAAAACTCGTAAGTTGTTTTTTTTTATATCTTTTTTCAACAAATTATTCTCATTATAAATTTCTAAATAATCAATTTTATTAAAACCAAGATTTATTAATTTTTTCTTACCCTTTAATTTTAAATTATTTAATTGTTTTAAATTTTTTTTTGCTTTGAAAGAAATTTCTTTTATTATTTTAAATAAAAACGGAGCAATTTTTTTTTGCTTTTTATCTAATAATAAATTTCTTGATGAAAAAGCTAAGCCGTTATTTTCTCTTACTGTTCGAAGAATATTTACTTTTATTTTTAATTTATATTTCAATATTAAATCTTTAATAATTAAAATTTGTTGAAAATCTTTTTCACCAAAAAAGGTTATGTTAGGTGAAACTTGTTCAAACAATGATTTTAAAACTGTAACTACTCCATCAAAATGTCCTTTTCTGAATTTACCACATAATTTATTAGACTTACTTGATGCTTTAATTCTTTTAATTCTTTTACTAGGAAAAATTTCCTTCATTGATGGTAAATAAAGTATATTCACTTTTTTTTTATTAATCTTTCTTTTATCAGAGTTCAAATTAGATGGATATTTTATAAAATCATTTTTTGAACTAAATTGTAAAGGATTTAAAAAAATACTAAGAACTACAATGTCGGTTTTTTTTTTTGCTAATTCTATTAATTCAAAATGTCCTTGATGGAGTCCGCCTAAAGTGGGTACAAAACCTATTTTCTTTTTTTTTAACTTATGTTTTTTAATTTCACTTATTAAAGTCTTTGAATCTTTAACTATTTTAAAACCAATCACTTTTTTTCATTAAATTTTAGATATGTTACATTATTAAAATTTTTTTTAGTCTTAATATAACAAAATTCACTACTTGGAAATATGCCACTTCTTACTTCATTACAAAATATTTTTATAGATGTTTCTGGATCATAGTTTTTATAAACTTTAACAAATCTAGGTGCTTTACTTTTTTTATATTTATTTGTTATACCTAATATATCGTCAGTAACAAGTATTTGGCCATCACATTCGCTAGATGCGCCGATTCCAATTATCGGAATAAATTTGTTTTTATATTTTTTAATTCTTTTTACTACAGCTTTTGCTGCGCTTTCTGCAACAGCTTCGATTACAATGGAAAAAACGCCTGCTTCATATAATAAACAAGCATCTTCTATTAATTTCTTTTTTTCTGAAATATTAAAACCTTTAATTTTTACATTTTTATAGTTCTTTATTGATTGGGGAGAAAGTCCGATATGGCCCATTACTTTTATACCTCTATCTACTAAATATGAAACTGTTTCTGAAAGTTCTTTTCCTCCTTCAATCTTAACTCCATAACAGTTTGTTTTATCTATCACTTTACAAGCGGTTTCATAAGCTTGAATGGGAGACCTTTCGTAAGTTCCAAATGGCAAATCAACTATAACTAAAGTATTTTTTGCTGCCTTAACAACAGCTTTTGAGTGATTAATCATCATATCTATAGTTACTTTTCTAGTATTCTTCATGCCATATAAAGTTGTACCTAAGCTATCGCCAACTAATATAAAATCTACATATTTATCCAATATTTTTCCCATATTATATGAATATGCAGTTAATCCGACTATAGGATGATCTTTATTAAAGAATTTTGTAATTTTGTTTTTTAAATTCATCTTAATATAATTATATCAATTAAGGTTTAATAAAAAATTTGTTTAAATCAATATTAAAAATATTTTTTTTATTTTTTTTAATATTTGCAAAAAATACTTTTGCAGTTGAAAAAAATAACTTTATTGTTTCTACCTCACATCCGCAAGCATCAAAAATAGGGGGAGATATTTTAGCTAAAGGCGGCAATGCTATAGATGCTGTTTTAGCTATTCAAATGTCTCTTAACTTGTTAGAACCTGAATCTTCTGGTATTGGTGGAGGTGGATTTCTATTATATTATGACAAAAGAAAAAATCATTTAACTTTTTATGACGGTAGAGAAACAGCCCCATCTAAAATAAAAAAAGAATTTTTTTTGGATAATAAAGGAAATGCATTATCATTTTTTGATATAGCGGTTGGTGGTACTGCAATTGGCGTGCCTGGTCTTGTATCAATGCTTGAAATTGCACATAATGATCATGGATTGTTGAAATGGCAAGATTTATTTACACCGGCTATTAAACTCTCAAGAAATGGTTTCGAAATTTCTTCAAAACTTCATAAAGCAATTAAAAAAGACAAATATTTACATTTTTTTCCAGAAAGTAAAAAATATTTCTATAAAAACAATCAACCAAAAAAAAAATTGGCTATACTAAAAAACTCTGATTTTACAAAAACACTTAAAATTATATCTTTGGAAAAATCTAAGGGTTTTTATCAAGGAAAGGTTGCTGAAAGTATAGTCTATGCAGTTCAAAATTCTCCTATTAAAAGAGGTTATATTACTTTAAATGATTTAAAAAATTATAAAGCAAAAAAAAGAAAACCTATCTGCGGTAGATATAGAGAATATAAAATATGTAGTGCTGCTCCACCAAGCGCTGGTGGGTTTAGTATTTTACAAATTTTGGGAATACTTGAAGAATTTGATCTGTCTAAAGATAAAATAAAAGAAGATATTCATTTAATTTTAGAAGCAGCAAAATATTCTTATAATGATAGATATAAATATTTAGGTGATCCTGATTTTTCTAATATTGAAATAAACAATTTTCTAACTAAAAAATATCTCAGACAAATTGCAAATCAAATATCTACAAATAAAAAGAAGGAATCGAATATAAGAATAAATGATGAACTATTTATTCCTACTTCAACAACCCATTTTTCAGTAATTGATGTATATGGTAATGTGGCATCAATTACTTCTAGTATTGAAAATACTTTTGGATCTAGATTAATGACATCAGGTTTTTTATTAAATAATCAACTTAGCGACTTTAATTTTAAAATAGAAGGAAATTTATTTAAAAATAATATAGTAGAACCTAAAAAAAAACCTTTAAGTTCAATGTCGCCCACAATAATTTTTGATAAAAATAATAATGTAAAAATGGTTATAGGTTCGCCTGGAGGTAAATCTATTATAATGTATGTAGTTAAAACAATTGTGGCAGTTCTAGATTGGAAAATGGGAATAGAAGAAGCAGTAGATTTTCCAAATTTTAGTATTTATAAGGACAAAATTTTAATTGAAAAAAATAGATTTGATAAAGAATTTAAAGAATATCTTTCAAATTTAGGACATTTAATAGTTGAAAAAGAAATGAATAGCGGTTTAAATGGTTTTGAAATTAAAGACGGTATCATATTTGGAGCTGCAGATAAAAGAAGAAATGGATTAGTTATATATAATTAAAATTTTTTTGTATATTTTATAACAATTTAATTTATAAATATTAAACATATTAAAGATATTAATTTTTTAAAAATTTAAAAGTGAAACGTACATTCCAACCCAGCAAAAGAAAAAGGAAAAATAAACATGGTTTTAGAAAAAGAATGTCAACTAAGGATGGCAGATTAATTTTATCCAAAAGAAGAAGTAAAGGTAGAAAAAGAATTTCAGCTTAAAAATTAATGCCAACAATTTTTCCCAAAACCATAAAAAAGAGAGTTGATTTTTTAAAAGTATCAAAAAGTGGAAAAAAAATTTTTACTAAAGGTTTTATTCTTCAAAAATATAAAAGAAATATGGATTTAGAAGAAGATACTACTAGGGTTGGGTTTACAATTACAAAAAAAATTGGTGGTGCAGTAGAAAGAAATAAAATTAAAAGACGTTTTAGGGCAATAATGAGAGAAATTTTTGCTAAATATCTAAAAAAAAATTATGATTATGTAATTATTGCAAATAAAAAAAGTTTAATTATGGATTATAAAGAATTAAAAAGTGATGTTATAAAAACAGTTAAATAAAAAAAATGAGTATAATAAATAGGATGTTTGTAAGGTTTTTTGTAAATTTAATTAAATTTTATAGTTTTTTTTCTCCCTTTTTTTATAGAGGCGCATGCAGATTTAATCCCACGTGTAGCCAGTATGCTATTCAGGCTATATCAAAGTACGGACCTATAATTGGAATCTATAAAAGCATTGGTAGATTATTAAAATGTCATCCATTTGGAAAACATCAATTTAGTAAATTTAAAAAAGGACAAGTAAGATAAAATGAAAGAACAAGGAAATTTATTATTAGCAATTGTTTTATCGCTCTTAATTTTATTAGGTTTTCAGTATTTTTTTGAAGCACCAAAAATGAAAAAAGAGGTAGAAAGAAAAAAACACCTAAAACAAACGGAAGATTTAATAGAGAATAATGCTAATGATTTAGAAGATAGTATAACTGGTTATTTAGAAACAGATGATGCGTTAAGCAAAGATCAAAGAATTAAAATTGATGCAACAAGGCTTCAAGGCTCCGTATCCTTAAAAGGTTTAAAAATTGACGACCTTATTTTTAAAAATTATAAAGAAACATTAAATAATGACAATAAACTTGTAACTTTATTTAAACCAAGTTCAACTAGAGGTGGGTATTTTTCTAATTTTGGTTGGATAAAAGCATCAACAAATGAAGATTTTGATTTGCCAAACGATCAAACTATTTGGACTACAAATTCAAAAGAAATAACTAGCAATAATCCTGCTACATTTTCTTGGGTTAATGAAGTAGGAATTCAATTTGAACAAGAAATTACAATTGACGAAAACTACATGTTCACAATTAAACAAAAAGTTATTAATAATACAGATAAAAATATAAGTGTAAGTCCTGTTGCCAAAATTAGTAGAACGGATACGCCAGAAACACAAGGTTTTTTTATTTTGCATGAAGGGCCCATTGGCGTTATTGATGATATTCTCGAAGAACTAGATTACAAAGATTTAAAAAAAAATATTGGTCCAATTGAATATAAAACAAAAGGTGGATGGATGGGAATAACAGATAAATATTGGTTAGCTACACTGATACCTGACCAAAATTCAAATGTTGTTGTTAGATATCAATTTTATACAAAAAATAACAAAGAAAAATACCAGGTTGATTATAAGGGAGGCATTATTGAAATACCTTCGAAGAAATCAGCAACTATTCAAAATTTATTATATGCAGGTGCAAAAGAAATTAAACTTTTAGACAAATATGAAAAACAGTATTCCATACCAAGGCTAGATTTTGCTATAGACTTTGGATGGTACTATTTTTTAACTAAACCTTTTTTATACATTTTAATTTTTTTCCAAAATATATTTGGAAACTTTGGAGTATCCATAATATTACTTACTCTTTTAATCAAATTAGTATTCTTTCCATTAGCAAATAAATCATATACAGCAATGCAAAAAATGAAGGAGCTACAACCTCAACTTATGAGACTAAAAGAAATGTATAAAAACGATAAAGTAAAATTAAATCAAGAGATGATGGCTCTCTATAAACGCGAAAAGGTGAATCCAGCGGCTGGTTGTCTTCCGATATTGATTCAAATTCCAGTTTTCTTCGCACTTTATAAAATTCTTTTTGTTAGTTTGGAAATGAGACATGCACCATTTTATTTATGGATTAATGATTTATCCGTTGCTGATCCTACTTCTATTTTAAATTTATTTGGTCTATTGCCATATGATCCAAATTTTCTTCCTAAAATTATTAATATTGGAATTTGGCCTTTGCTTATGGGAGGAACTATGTGGCTGCAACAAAAATTAAATCCACAGCCAACTGATCCTATACAGGCTAAAATTTTTACATTTTTACCTATATTTTTTACATTTGTTCTTGCTCCGTTTCCCTCAGGCCTTGTGATCTACTGGACTGCTAATAATGTATTAAGTATGGGACAACAAATTTTAATAAAAAAAAAGATGGAAAAAAAAAAGAATTAATATTTAGAGTTGTTAAAAATTGAAATTAAATTTATCTGTAAACGAAAGAAAATATCTACAAGAAGCATTATCATTCACCGAAGCCGAAAAATATATAAAAAAATTTAATAATAAAATTTTTGTGATTAAATATGGAGGAAGTGCTCTTAGCGATAGATATTTAGCAAATAACTTTGCCAAAGATCTTGTCTTAATAAAAAAATTAGGAATTAATTTAGTTGTTGTTCATGGAGGTGGGGTTCAAATATCAGAAACACTAAAAAAAGAAAAAATAGATTCTAAGTTTATAAACGGATTAAGGGTAACAGATGAAAAAACTATAAAAATTGTTAAAAAAGTTTTAATAGAAAGAATAAATAATAAAATTGTTAATCTAATCAACCAAGCTGGTGGTAAAGCTATAAGTTTGCCAGGACATAAAAAAAATTTAATTGAAGTTAAGCCATTAAAAAAAGAAATGGGTTTTGTTGGAAAACCCAAGAAAATAAAAATAAAAATTATAAAAAATCTCTTAAAAAAAAATTATATACCAATTGTTGCAAGTCTAGGCTTCAAAGAAAAAAAAATTTTTAATATCAACGCAGATACTGTAGCAGGTGCGCTTGCTTCTTCTCTATCTGCTACAAGATTTTATTTTATAACAAACATAAAGGGAGTGGTAGATAAAAAAAATAAATTAATAAAAGAAATTACACCTAATAAAGCAAAGGAATTAATAAAAAAGAATATTATAAAAGGAGGTATGATTCCTAAAGTAGAAACTTGTTTAAATGCTGTAAAAAAATCAGCTAATGCCGCTGTAATTTTAGATGGAAGAGTTCCTAAATTATTATTAAAAGAAATATTTACAACAAAAGGAGTTGGAACTTTAATTGGAAAAAAATAATATAGATTTTACTCATTGGTTTTTTGATTTAGATAACACTTTGTATTCTGCTAACACTGGCATTTTCGATCAAATACACAAGAAAATGGGAGAATTTATTTCAAAAAATTTAAAAGTTAGTTTAAAGGAAGCAAAATTCTTACAAAAAAAATATTTTATAGAAAATGGAACAACACTTCACGGATTAATGATAAATCATAATATTAATCCAAAAGAATTTCTGAGTTATGTACATGATATTAACTTTAGTATAGTTAAACCCGATGAAGAATTAAATAATCTAATAAAAAAAATTCAAGGAAAAAAAATAGTCTTTACAAATGCAAATATTTCATACGTAAAAAGAATATTAACAAATTTAAACTTAAATAATATCTTTGATGATATATTTGATATTGAGCGTATGAATTTTTTACCCAAACCAAATTTAAAAACTTATAAAAAGTTAATATCTACTTATAATGTAAAAAAAGGAATTTTATTTGATGATATTCCGCAAAATTTATTTCCAGCATCAGATCTAGGTTTAAAAACAGTTCAGATCTATAATAAAAAACTTCACAAAGAATTAAATGGAACATCAAAAAAAATTGATTATATCACAAATAACCTAAATGAATGGTTGCAAAAATGGATACAGAACAATTAAAAAAAATTATTGAAA
>Ga0163108_10003851_pt1 | contig 10648 bp, 10 predicted proteins | sample Fk1155metaG_FD_109644 | JGI IMG/M metagenome (GOLD analysis project Ga0163108, IMG submission 109644) | Marine microbial communities from the Central Pacific Ocean - Fk160115 155m metaG | ecosystem: Environmental > Aquatic > Marine > Oceanic > Photic zone | place: The Central Pacific Ocean...
TATCGATACAGCTTAATAACTCTGATAATGTTAGCTGTATATTTCTGGGTGATGGTGCAATTGAAGAGGGTGTTTTTTCAGAGACAATAAACTTTTGTGCTTTAAAAAATTTACCAGTTTTATTTATATGTGAGAATAATTTCTATTCTGTTTATTCCCCTTTGAGTGTAAGACAACCAAAGAACAGAAGTGTTATTGAAATGGTTGAGGCAATGGGTATTCAATCCTCAACAGGAGACGGAAATGATGTCTATGATTCTTACAACAGAACTAAAAAGGCTATATCAGAAATAAGAAATTCTCAAGGTCCAAGGTTCTTAGAATTTGAAACATATAGATGGAGAGAACACTGTGGTCCAAACTTCGATAATCACATCGGTTATCGAACAGAAGAAGAATTCTTATCTTGGAAAGAAAAAGATCCAATAGTTTTAGCAGAGGAGCATTGCCTAGAAAATGAGATATTAAATGAGGAGGAAATTAAAAATATTACTAGATCAATCACAGAACAAGTTGAGGAAGCCTTTAATTTTGCAGAAGAGTCGCTATATCCTGATCCTAATGACTCACTAAAATATATATACGCTGAGAATCTAGATTGAGTAGAATTATTAATTTTACTTCAGCCATTAATGAGGCGCTTCATATTGCCATGGAATTAGATTCCAAGGTCCTTTGTTATGGTCTAGGGGCAGATGATCCTAAACATATATTCGATTCTACAATTAATCTACAAGAGAGCTTTGGACCTGAAAGGGTTTTCGATATGCCTACGTCAGAGAATGCCATGACTGGCGTTGCTATTGGAGCAGCTTTGGCAGGATATAGATCAGTAATGGTTCATCAACGTCTAGATTTCTTTTTATTGGCAATGGATCAATTAGTAAATGCTGCAGCTAAGTGGCATTATATGTTTGGGGGTCAGAATTCAGTACCAATTGTTATCAGATTGATTATAGGTAGAGGCTGGGGTCAAGGGCCAACTCACTCTCAGAGTTTACAGTCATGGTTCGCACATATACCTGGTTTAAAGGTTGTTATGCCTAGCTCCCCATCAGATGCTAAAGGACTGTTATTAAGTAGCATTTTTGATGAGAACCCTGTAATTTTCTTAGAGCATAGATGGCTTCATAATCAAGAGGAAGAGGGTGTTAAAGAAGATGATTATAGAATTCCTCTTGGGACTTCTAAAATTTTACAAGAAGGCAATGATATTACAATTGTTGGAATGTCTTATATGAATATAGAAGCCATAAGGGCTTCTGAATATCTGAGTAAAAAAGGTATATCATGTGAAATTGTAGATCTGCGAAGTGTTAACCCTATAGACTGGAATACAATTATAAGATCCATAAAAAAAACCAAACGACTAATTGTTTTAGATACATCTTCCCAGACTGCTTCTCTTTCAGCTGAGATTATTGCCAAGGCTTCTACGGAATTGTTTTCTGAAATGAAGACACCACCTGTAAGGATTTGTCTTCCAGATTCACCGATTCCAACTAGTTTTGGGCTTACTAAAGATTTTTATCCAACTTATAAAACCATAGCTAAAGAAATATCTGATATTTTTGAAATATCTTTTAATGAAGAAGAAATTCAAGAATCTAAGAGCTTACATGACGTTCCTGGTGATTGGTTTAGAGGACCTTTTTAATGCAAACCATATTGGTATTAGGATCTAATTCTTTCACTGGTTCTCATTTAGTCCACATTTGTTTAAAAAAAGGGTACAAGGTTATTGGTATAAGTAGGTCTCAAGAGTATCCCTCAATAATGCTTCCTTACTTATATGATGAAAAAAATATTGATGACAATTTTTTATTTTTTCAACTAGATATTAATACTGACCAAGAAGAGGTACTTAATATAACTGATAAATATGAGCCCAGTGTTTTTGCAAACTTTTCTGCACAGGGTGAAGTTAGAAATAGTTGGCTTTATCCAGATCAGTGGTATCAGACCAATACTCTTTCTGTTGTCAACTTAACTGAGAAATTAAGAATACGTGAGTATATTAAGAAATATGTAGCTTGCTCTACACCAGAAGTGTATGGAGCCACAACAAATAATATGGAAGAGAATCATTGCTATTATCCTAGTACACCCTATGGCGCATCTAAATTAGCTGGTGATTTACATTTATTTACACTTTTTAAAAGATACAACTTTCCAGTAGTTTTCACTAGATCTGCTAATGTCTTTGGCATACATCAGCAATTATATAGAATCATTCCAAGAACCATTATTTATTTATTGAAAGGAGAAAAAATACAACTTCATGGTGGGGGTAAGGCTGAAAGATCTTTTATCCATATAAGAGATGTTGCAGAGGCAACTCTTGCAATTTCAGAAAAAGGAACCAATGGAGAGATTTATCATATTTCACCAAAAAATGAAGATATTAGCATTCTCTCTTTAGTCCAAATGGTTTGTAAGAAGATGGGTTACAAATTCGAAGATTCTGTTGAGCTAATTGATCAGAACTTTGGTCAAGACTCAAAATATAGCATAAGTTCAGAAAAGATTAGGTCTGAGTTGAAATGGGTACCTCAAGTTTCATTAGAGAAAGGCATAGATGAAATGATTGACTGGATAAAAGGTAATTGGAATGAAATCAGCAAAATGCCGCATGACTATATCCATCAAAAATAACCAATTTATAAAAATATCTTATGAAAAAAATAGAACATAATTATTTGCCAGAACAGTATGAAGTTACCAATGAGCTTCCAATAAATCATAACTACTTGCCCCAGCAGTTTGCAGATTCAGAGAAAGTTTTTGATGAAATAAGGCAATTAGTTTTAAGGGGTGATTTCACTTTAGGAACAGCAGTCAACGAATTCGAAGATGAATTTAAGAAAATTACTAAAACAGAGTATGCAATAGGAGTCGGGAGTGGTACGGATGCTATTTTTCTTTCACTTAAAGCCTTGGGTATTAAAGAGGGAGATGAAGTTATAACAACTCCTTATACTTTTTATGCAACGATAGGGGCGATTGTAACTGCTGGCGCAACTCCAAAATTTGTTGACATAGGTTTGGACTATAATATAGATCCTAGAAGAATAGAGAATGCAATAACATCTAAAACTAAAGCCATAGTTCCTGTTCATTGGTCAGGACTTATTTGTGATATGAGTTCAATAAGAGCTATAGCAAGTAAGCATAATTTGTCGATAGTTGAAGATGCATGCCATGCTATAAATGCAGAAAGAGAAAAATACCCACCTGGAAGATATGGGGAAACTGCATGTTATAGCATGCATCCATTAAAGAATCTAAATGTCTGGGGTGATGGCGGAGTAATCACAACTAATAATAAAGAGCTGCATGATAGATTAGTGCTCTTAAGAAATCATGGTTTAAGAAATAGAGACATATGTTATGAATTTGCTTATAACTCCCGACTCGATACTCTACAAGCTATAGTGGCAAAGCATTATTTAAAAAAAATTCATCATATAACTGATATGAGAATTAGAAATGCTAGTCTGTTTGATGAAAAATTATCTGTTATAAAACAACTAACTATCCCTGAAAGATCAGAGAATATTAAACAGGTTTTCCATATTTATGTAATTAGAGCAGAAGAAAGAGACCAGCTGCAAAAGTACCTATTAGATAATGGGATAGATGCAAAAATACATTACCCCCTTCCAATGCATTTACAGCCAGCTGCAAAAGGATTTGGGTATTCCGAGGGAGATTTTCCTATCGCAGAAAAAGTTTGCAAAGAAGTTATATCGCTACCAGTTCATGAATTTATTTCAGAGGAACAGGTTCAATTCTCAATAAGTAAAATTAAACAATTTTATTCTTAATCTATGGAAGTTCCTTTCGTAAACCCAGGTCTCCAATATAAAAAACTAAGAGAAGAAATTCTTGCTATATTCGATAGGATTTCTTTGTCAGGTAATCATGTTTTAGGTCGGGAGGGTGAGGCATTTGAGGTGAATTTTGCTCAATATTGTGGGACAAAATATGCCATTGGTGTCGGTAATGGATCTGATGCTATCTCACTCAGTTTATTAGGTCTTGGAATAGGCAGTGGAGATGAAGTTGTAACAGCTCCAAACTCCTTTGTTGCTAGTGCTTGGACAATAGCTAATGTAGGAGCTAAACCAGTATTTGTTGACGTTAGTGAAGATTTTAATATAGATCCTAAATTAATTGAGAAAGCAATTACTTCTAAAACAAAAGCCATTATGCCTATTCATCTTACTGGTAGAGTAGCAGATATGGAGAGGATAGAAAGAATAGCCAAGGAAAATAATTTACTTATTGTTGAAGATGCGGCCCAAGCCATTGGAGCTAGTTTGAAGGGTAAAAAAAGTGGTTCTTTTGGAAACGCAGGTTGTTTTAGTCTACACCCGCTCAAGAACCTACATGTGCATGGAGATGGAGGAGTGATTACTACTAATAATAAAGATCTTTATGAAAAAGTAATTAAGATGCGAAATCACGGATTAAAAAATAGAAATGAATGTGAGTTTTGGGGATGGAACTCAAGGTTAGATGAAATTAATGCATCAATTGCGAATCTTAAACTGAAATTTATTGATGATTGGAACAAAGTTTTTTTAAAGATTGCATTGCAATATATAAACGAATTATCTGATTATTTAAAAGTACCAACATTTAAAGATTTTGAGCAACCGGTTTTTCATAGATTTATTGTTCAGCATAAAGAAAGAGATAAATTGAAACATTACCTAGAAAGTAAAGGTATTTATACGGCAATAAATTATCCTTTACCACTTCACCTTCATGAGGCTTCAAAAAAATATGGTTATAAATTAGGAGATTTTCCTGTAGCGGAAAAACAAGCAAATAGAATATTAAGCCTGCCAATTTATCCAGAATTAGAAGACATACAAATAGAGTATGTTATTGAAGCTGTTAAAGAATTTTTCAATAATAAGCATCAAGTATAATTTTATTGCTTGAAATAAACATAACCATAGACATTAAATTACCCTAGTAATATGAATTCATATAAATATCCAACTCATATGAAAGCTGCAGTTTTGTGGGAGTGTGGAAAACCTCTTTCTATAGAAGAAAATATAGAGATACCTGAATTAAGCCAAGGACAAGTCTTAGTCAAGATGGCTTATAGCGGAGTTTGTAGAAGCCAATTAATGGAGGTCAATGGAGATAGAGGCGAGGATAAATATTTACCACATTTGTTAGGACATGAAGGATGTGGACAAGTAGTTTCTATAGGCCCAAGAGTTACTAAAGTTTCAGAGGATGAATGGGTAATACTTGGATGGATAAAGGGGCATGGAAAAGATGTGAATGGAGCTAAGTACAAGCTAGACGATAACGAAATTAATTCTGGAGCAGTCACAACATTTAACACTTATACAATTGTTTCAGAAAACAGACTAGTAGCTCTACCTAAGGGGATCCCTAAGGATGTCGCAGTCCTTTTTGGCTGTGCACTTCCTACTGGTGCAGGGATAGTAATAAATGAGATAAAGCCAGAAAAAGACACATCAATTGCAATTGTAGGATTAGGTGGAATTGGATTAAGTGCTTTAATGGCAGTGAGAATGTTTGATTGTGAGAAAATTATTGCTATTGATATTTCAGAGGAAAAATTAGCATTAGCAAGAAAATTTGGTGCTACCCATACAATCAATCCTAAACTTCATAATCCTTTAGATGAAATACTCAAAATAAATAGCGGTTCTGGCGTTGATTATAGTATTGAAGCTGCAGGTAATATTCAGACTATTGAATTAGCATTTGAGATTATAAGGGATAAAGGAGGCCAATGCGTCTTTGCCTCTCACCCAGAAGCTGGAAAAAAGATTTCTTTAGATCCCTTCCATCTAATATCTGGCAAGAATATAAAAGGTAGCTGGGGAGGAAACTCTAATCCTGATAAGGATATACCCCTACTCGGAAATTTATATAAGAAGGGTGAGATGCCTTTAGAAACTCTCATAACAAAAAAATATAGCCTTGATGATATAAATCTAGCCCTTGAAGATTTAGAAAATAGCAATGTTTTTAGACCTCTTATTGTTATAGATGAATCTTTGTAGATGAAAAATAAAAATATTGTAATTCTTGTTGGTGCTAATGGATTTATTGGAAGTCATATAGCTAAATCTCTAACAGAGAATTCTATTGAATTTAATGTAATAGGACGCAAGAATTGTGATCTTTTGAATCTCGATCAAGTGAAGCTTTTTCTAAGCCATTATATGGATAAAAGTTTAGATATAATTTTCACATCATCTATAGTTAGAAGAAGAGAAGATACAACTTCAGCTAAAGAGAAAAATATATTGATGGTTAAGAATTTCATTGAATCATCCAAAGACCATGCAATAAATTCCTTTATTTATTTTAGTTCAATTGATGTTTACCATAATAATGGGGTTTTGCTAAATGAGTCCTCTAAACTTTTACCATCAAACCCGTATTCTGTTTCTAAGATTGATTGCGAGAATATGTTGGAAGAAGCCTTTAACCATAACTTTTTGACCATTTTCAGAATGCCAGGGATATATGGTCCTGGAGATAAGTTTAATTCAATAATAGGAAATTTTATTAACTCAATTAAACAAGATATACCACTAAATATTACTAATAATGGAGAACAGCTGAGAGATTATCTTTATGTAGGGGATGTATCTAAATGTGTTTTAAATATTATTAAGAAACCGACAAGTGAACTATATAATTTATCCTCAGGGAATAGCCTTAAACTGATTTCAATTATTAAATTAATATCTAAAAAACTGAATAAAGAAGCAATTATTCAACCATCATCTAAAGATTTACTACAGAAGGATTTGAAAATTTCTAATAGTAAGTTTCTTGATAGGTTTCCTAATTTCTCTTTTACTTCTATGGATTTGGGAATAGAAAAATATTTAAGCAGACTTGATGGATGATAAACAAGCACATTTCAGAATTATCTAATTTATTTGCCAATGTTTCTTATGGTCCTCAAAAGGGCTATGCAGAAACAAAAAGCAGAAATAGTATTGTTGTCAAACCAGAGACAATAGATGAATGTAAGAAGCTTATAAACTATTGCTGCAATGAAGAAATTAAGATTTGTTGCAGAGGAGGCGGTTTTTCTTACGGCGATATGATTTTAAATACTGAAGAGTTAATACTAGATACTAGTTTAATGAATAAGGTTCTTGATTGGGAGCCAAAAACAGGACTGATAGTAGTTCAACCAGGAGTTTCCTTTGCATCAGTTTTTCAACTCTCGCTGATGGATAATTGGGCACTGACCTCATGCCCAGGAGGGATGGATGTAACTATAGCTGGAGCAATATCAAATAATGTACATGGCAAGGATGCTTGGAAAAATGGTAATTTTGGCAGCCAAGTTTCTTCTATAGAATTGATGTTGGCAGATTCTAAAATAATTAAAATAGATAGGTCTGAAATAGATATCTTTAATTCAGTAATAGGAGGTATGGGTCTTTTTGGAGTAATACTAAAAATAAAATTACAATTAAAGAAGATTCCATCACCTTTTGTCAGAGTCAGAACACAATTATCTAAAAATATAGAAGATTCTATAGAAATAATTGAATCAAGAGAGAAGGATTCAGACTTCATAGTTTCTTGGGTTGATGCTTTTGCAAAAGGGCAATCTATAGGTAGGGGATATGTTTCTAGTGCTTCTTGGGTAGAAGGAAAGATAGAAACATCCAAGGCAGAGATTAAAAGATCTTTGACAAAGTCGAAATTAGTTTTTGGCATTCTTCCAGCAAAGCCAATTTGGTTTTTAGGCAGGCTGTTTTTTAGGCCCTTATTTTTAAAATATCTCAATAAACTACACTATTATATTGCAAAAATAATTTTCTCTAATCCTGATAAGTTCTCTGAACCTATACTATTTACAGATTACAATTTCATGCACAATAAAATCCCAGATATAAGAGAGGTTTATCGACCACATGGATTCTTTGAATTTGAACCTTTATTGCCCAAGAATCAAGGTAAAAAATCTTTGAAAGCTTTATTAGAGCTCTGTCAATCTTTAAAAGCTGAATCTTTGTTATGTGCTATCAAATCTCACAAAAGCGATGAATTTAATATCTCCTTTGAAGGTGAAGGTTATAGCATAGGAATTGATATAGAAGGTGCAGCAAGAGGACGCAACAATATTTTTAAATATATTGATGCAATATCAAAATTTACTATAGAACAAAAGGGTAAAATCTACCTTGCCAAAGACGAATGTCTTTCCAGAGATGACTTTTATCACATGTACCCTAAATATAAGAAATTTCTTAAACTAAAAAAAGAATTAGACCCAAAGGATATTTTTTACTCAGATATGTATAAGCGATTAATGGGTTAGCTGATGGAATTAGTCTTATTAACTATTGCCATTTCAATTTTGATCCCAATTTTTCATATTTTATTAATTAATATCTTCAGAATAGATGGATTACATATAAAGCTAATGTTTGTCTCATTTCTTCTTTATATATTTGTAGGTATTATTATTACTCAAGTTATTTTTCAAGGAAGTAATGAGATTATAATGTACTACATCACCTCACTTTCAACCTCTGTATTCATGTGTTTATTTTATATGGAAGCTTTTTCAATGATTGCTAGAGGCTTTTCAATGAGAATAGTTACTGATTTATTCATACAAAAGAGTCTTTCTCCAGAAAAGTTGATGGAAGACTATGCTGATGGAAAAGGTATCAATTGGATGCTTGAGAAAAGAATAAATGGGATTGAAAATCTAAATTTGATAACTAAGCAATCCAATAACATAACATTATCTTCAAACTATAGTTTTTTCATAGCTTATATTTCATTGAATTTTAAGAAGATATTAAAACTTGGTAGAGGTGGATAATTTGATTTCTTTTAATATATTAATCAGTCTTGGATCCTTTATAGTTTTTCTTCTTTTGCATTTAATTATTTGGAGGAATAGAGATTCATACAGAGGGGTAAATCTAATATTGATAATTTCTGTTATAGCATATTCAATCACTATATTTTTAATATCCTTTTATTCACAATCAGTTATTAAGATATGGATGACTTTACCAACATATTATTGTCTGATAATACTTTATGCTCATTTATATATAGGCCTACTTAAATCAGTTTCAATTAGAATCATTGAAGAGTTGTATAGTTCCTCAAAATTTAAAATGACAAAGAATGAGATAGACAATATTTATCCAGTAAGAGAAATGGTTCTAAGTCGGCTATCCTTGTTAGAAGAAAATAATTGGATCAAGGAAGAAAATGGATCATACAAGTGTCTTAAGAAGGCTATCATTATTGCAAAAGTAAATTTGTTTCTGCACAAAATATATCGCTTGAAGAACACTGGTTAGAGTTATGATAAATCTACAAGATAAAATAGTATTAATTACAGGATCTACTTCAGGAATAGGGAGAGCATGCGCCTTTCAATTTGGAGAGCTAGGAGCAAAAATAGCTTTAACAGGTAGGGATGAGGATAAATTAAAAAATCTAAAAAATGAATTACTAGAAAAAAACATCAATGCAAATTTCTTTGTTTGTGATTTATTAGAATTGGAATCTATTACTCAATTAGTTAGCGAAATAGAAACTTACTATAAGGAAAATGTAGATATTCTTATTAATTCTGCAGGTGTAGCTGTTTTAGGACTTGTAGAAAATGTTTCATTGTCTTCTCTCAAAGAAAATTTTCAACTCAATTTTTTTGCATCTTTTCTTCTCTCAAAATTATTAATTCCTGGAATGAGAAAAAAAGGATTTGGCCAGATAATAAACTTATCTTCAGGAGTCGGTAAAAGGGGTCTGCCAGGAGCATCTTCCTATAGCGCTAGTAAATTTGCTTTAAATGGATTTTCTGAGAGCTTAAGAGTTGAGTTAATGAAAGATAATATAGATGTGATAGTTTTTTCTCCAGGCTTAGTTGAGACAAACTTCGCATCAAGCATTATTCTTCATGGTGCCTTAAAGAATAAATTTACTGAAGGAAAATCTCTAAAACCAGATATAGTAGCTTTCAAAATAGCTATGGCATCTCAGAAAAGGAAGAGAGAAGTTACTCTTTCAATAAAAACCAAACTGGGGATATGTTTGAACTTCCTTTTCCCAAGGTTGCTTGATAAGTATCTCTTTAGACTGCTATAAATTATGAAAATAATAGATTGTCATGCCCACTATGAACCAGGGCTTTTGGATGTTAAATCAATTTTGATAAGAATGGAGGAGCATTCAATAAATCAGACATTCTTAATGTCAGCAATGACCACTCCCCCAATTTATAATAAATCCAGTTATTTAATGGGCATTCAAAGATTCATCCTTAACTCTAATTATCTTTGGCCAATTGCTAAAAAACTTGATGATAGTTTTCATAAATCAACTGATGAATGGGATCCTTGGTATAGGAAATTAATTGGTAAAAAAGAAACATATGCGATTATTCAAAACCCAGACAATGAAGCTGTGTTTAAAGCTGTGGATCAGCAACCAGAAAAATTAAAAGGCTGGATTTTCCTCAACCCAAGAATTAATAAATGGGAAAAGGAATTGCATAGATGGAAGCAACACCCAGGAGCCATTGGCTTGAAAATACATCCTTTTTGGCACAGATATCCAATAAAAGATGCCAAAGAGATTGCCAATA
>Ga0163108_10003853_pt1 | contig 10646 bp, 6 predicted proteins | sample Fk1155metaG_FD_109644 | JGI IMG/M metagenome (GOLD analysis project Ga0163108, IMG submission 109644) | Marine microbial communities from the Central Pacific Ocean - Fk160115 155m metaG | ecosystem: Environmental > Aquatic > Marine > Oceanic > Photic zone | place: The Central Pacific Ocean...
CAAAGTCGACGTTTTATTTGTGATTGATAACTCAGGTTCGATGAATGACGAGCAAGAGGAGTTATCTTTGAATTTTCCATTTTTCTTAGATTATTTAATGAATCTAGGAGTGGATTACCATATCGGTGTTGTTTCAACTGATATGTATAATGCAGATGAAAGTGGAAGATTAAAAGAGGTCAATGGATATACCTATATTGATACATATACGCCAAGTGCAGAAAGTGTCTTTTCACAAATGGTTGAAATGGGAACTCATGGTTCTGCAACTGAGCGTGGACGAGATGCTGCTTATACCGCACTTGAAGTAGAAAAATATGGATTTAATATAGGATTTAGAAGAGATGATGTTCCACTTCATGTCTTTGTTGTTTCAGATGAAGACGATTCTTCAGCAAACAGTCCATATGAAGATGGTTTTTTGCTCTATAAATATGAATTTATGGAGTACTTAAATGATCTTAAAACCAGTTATGTCGATGTAACTTTTTCTTCGATTGTTAATATTCCGGATGGTACTTGTAGTAGTTATGCTTATGGATATGATTACTTAGATACAACTGATTCAGTAGGTGGCGTAAAATGGGAAATTTGTGAACCAGATTGGGAGCCGGTTTTAGATGACCTTGGTCTTCAAGCCTCAGGGCTTCAGCAGAAAGAATTTCTACTTTCTCAAACGCCAAGCGATTCATCAGCAATTAAGGTAACTGTGGTTGAATCAAATGGAGCTACGACGGTTACTACAGAGTCAGATGGACAGTGGTATTATGATTCATCGTTAAACAGTATCGTGTTTAATGAAGGATATTATCCACCACCATACTCAGAGATTTACATTGAATATGAAACACCAAGTTAATTAAGATTAACTTAAAGTAAAACATAAAGCCCCGTCAAGAAATGTGCTTGCCGGGGCTTTTTTTTATTTAAATCTTCACAGCTATTTATGTCAGAGTTAAAATAAATAGTATGAAAAAAGTATCAAGAGTAGAAGAATTAGAAGAAAAAATATTAAATGGCAATCTTTCACAAAAAGAACTTGAGGAAGTTTATAGTGAGATTTTAAAGGAAGAACAGAAGTTTGACGCAAAACAAGAAAACCTTGATCAGCAGTTAGATGAGTTAGATCAGAAGATTGAAAAATCAGAAAAAAGAGGAAAGTTTTTTAGTCGGCTCATTGACTATGCGATGGTTTTCAGTGTTTTAGTTGGTTTTGGTCTTATTTTTTACTCACTTGTAAGCCAAGTGGATACATGGTTTATCGGATTGTGTTTTATTCTGCCAGCAGGATTTTATTTTTATTCACAAAAAAAAGAGAAACAAAGAACAGAGAGAATAAAAAAGTTTTCTTATCAAAATGGAATGGAGTTTCTAAACGACGAATATATCGATTTAGATTATAGTTCTGAAGACTCAAAAAAACTAGAGCTTTTCAATAAAGGGAATTATGGTGGCAGTTTTAGTAATGTATTGAAAACAACAAGAGACAATGCAGATCTGTTTATTTTTGATTATCAATACACACAAGGAACTGGGGATAGTAAATCACATTATGAACAAACGGTCTGTCTTTTTCGGAAAGCAGAGCGGAATCTCCCGGAGTTTACACTGAAGCCAGAAAGGTTTTATCATAAAATTGGCAGTGTTTTTGGTTATCAGGATGTAGACTTTAGTTCGGACTCTGGGTTTTCAAAAAAATATCTTTTAAGAGGAAAAGATGAAAATGCGATTCGAATGATTTTTGGACCAGAAAAACTTCATTACTTTAAAATGAATTCAGGTTTATCTGTTGAATCTGGCATAACAGATCTAATCGTTTACAAGCATAACAAGCGAGTGAAAGTGAAGAATTTGAGTAATTTTATTCAAACGGCTACAGAGATAAACAATATGTTTAATTAGAGACGTTTGGGTATTGGTGGAAAGGTAAGGGAATGCAAAAGAATCAAAAAAAAACAGTATGTAATGATGGTGAGCTGGCAACAGGAAACTCTAAGAATGAAGATCGAATAATTTATGAGGGGATGCTTAAAGAAGATGCAAGTTCTTCTAAAAAAATAAATGATCTCATTGAGAAAAGCGTAGCTGTTTTTATTCCAGTGGGTGGAGCATTGGGTCTGTTTTTTGTCTTTTATTCTATTGTTGAACAGAATTATTATTGGATACTTGGTGTTGTAATTCTTTTTTTTGTTATGCTTTTTCGTTTTGTGAAAACACAAGAGCTGAAGAGGGTAGAGAGTTTGCAGAGATTTGCTCTGCAAAATGGTATGGAGTTCAATAAAGATCCTACTAATTTTTTCTTTGTAGATCGAGATAAGATTGAGTTGTTTAGAATGGGCGTTTTACCTACAAATATGCTAGAGAAAAAAACAGACGAATATGACCTATACGTTTTTGATCACACTTACCAGGTTAGACGTGGAAATGGACGTGAGAGTATTTACACACAGACAGTTTGTTTGTTTAGAAAAAAATCACGGTCATTACCAGGGTTCTCGCTAAAACCTGAGAGTGTTTTTCATAAGTTCGCAAGTGTTTTTGGTTATCAGGATATTGACTTTGAGTCTAATCCACAATTTTCTAAACGCTATTTACTCAGAGGCAAGGATGAAGATGCCATTCGGGATGTTTTTAAGTCTGATAATCTTCAGTATTTTGAGAAAATGCTTGGTTATTATGTAGAGGCTTCAGGGGCTGACTTGATCGTTTATAAGCATAACAAAGAAGTTAAATCTAAGAACTATGGTGATTTTATACAGGTTGCTACAGAGATAAATAATATGTTTAATTAGGGTTGTTAGAGTTTTGACGGAGTTTTTTAGGCTGAATTACTTTAAGCTTATTAACTGGCATGTTTGCTGGGGCATTTGTTTTGACATTAACTTTAATATTGTTAAAATTTTAAAAGTCTATAGCCACGCAAATAAAAGTAAAGGAATACGGTTTTGCAAGGATTTTCAGTATTATTATTGGCAACATTAATTGGGGCAACTATTCAGTTAAATATGATTGGTGCTCAGTCATATTTATTAAGTAAGCTAGATGCAATTTACTTTGTTTACTCATCAATTGCAGCAGGATTAATGAGTACTATTTTTTATAAGTACTGTATTTTTCAAAGGATAAAGTTTGCACTGTTTTCAGTTGTAACAATTGCAGTTTATGCTTCTGTTTTAATTGTAATGTCGCTTGGACTCTTGCCTGAAATGGTTTTAGCTTTTACATGGCCAATGGTTGCAGCATTTGGGATGGGGTTGTTTAGATGGGTTGTGATTGAGATTACTTCAAGACATTTAGACCCAGTAAGAGCACAGTCTTATTTTTCATACCTTTCTTCCTTTTTTGGGTTAGGTGTTATTTTAATTATTTTAGTATTAAAAGCTCTACCGTTTGAGTTAACTGCTCAGCAAAATATTGCATTAGTTGCAGGACTTTTTTCTTTAAGTTTTTTAATTATTGCAGTTTCGTTTTTACCAAAAAATAAAATTGAAATTAAGTTTTCTAAAAAACAAGAAACTGAGCCAAAGGTTCCAGGAAAAACAGAACCTTCAATGAAGAAATGGTTCATTGGTGTTTGCATCTGTTTAGGTGCGTTTAGTATTGCTGAATCCTATGTCGTAAACCTAAAGTTAAAATCTGAATTGGGTAGTTTTGAAGCAGTTAGAGAAATGATCTTTAATTATACTTTAGTTGCAAGTGTTTTAGTTATCATATTTGGCTTAGTGGTTGGGAGAGTCGTAAAAAACAATAGAACTTCTCCTACGCTTTTTATTCAGATTCACAGTGCAATGTTATTTGTAATGTCGATTATTTGTTTAGTGACTATGAATTTTCATGCTTTTATCGCACTAGAAGTTGTAAGCAGAGTAAGCTCTCAAAGTGTCTATTCTCCAAGCATTCAAATGATCTTAGCCTCCTTGATGAATAAAATGAGAGGTCGCTTCAGGGCATTACAGCAGTTTTATTATTACACATTAATGGGGCCAGTTTTTGCTGGGGTGTTCTTTTTTACAAAAAAACTAGAGCTTGATTTAGAATTAAAGATCGTATTATTGATAACAATCTCGTTCTTAGTAGCATCAATGATTTGTACTCGTGGATTAAATTTATCGTTTATTACAATGATGTATAATTATTTAAAACTAAAAAGTAAGACTGCTGCAATCATGGGAGCCCAAGCTCTGTCATACTTAAAGCCAAAAAGTTTTGTTCCTGAGATGTCAACTTTGTTGCATGAAAACCCTAAGAAGTTACTTAGAAAGACTATTATTCTTGGATTAGGGCATGTGACTGAGGCAAAGGCTACTGATACAATTATCGAAGAATTTAAATCAGATAAAGAAGAAATTCAAATTGCAGTTTTAGATGCATTAGGTGTTGCAAAAAACTATGAGTCTGTTCAATTCATGATTGGAATTTTAAACATGAAGGTTTTGCCTAAAAGTTTAAAAGTAAGATTAAATGCGATGTCGATCATTGCATCGATGTATCATAAAAAAGCAATACCAATTCTATTAGACACATTAAATGATAAGGACCCAAGAGTTGTGAGTAATGCTCTTGAAACCTTAGGAATGTTTCGTGACAAAAAACTTCTCCCATATTTTAAAAAACATATCGAGTCAGATGTTCCAAGAGTTAAAGCAAATTCACTCATGGCTTGTGCTCCTTTTTCAGAAACAAAAAAATACTATAGAAGCTCTGTTCAAGAGTTATTACAAAACAGAGACTTAAAGATGATGCCTTCAATTCTTTATGTTGTTGGAAAACTAAAAGATCATCATTTTGATAAAGAATTGCAAAGTATTTATAATTCAGAGTTAAGACATAATGATAAAATCATAGGACCATTAGCATGGGCACTTTGTAGGGTTGGTTTAGAAGAAGGGTTTGAGCTGGCTTCTGTTATTTTATCAGCAAGGCATAGAAGTGATAATGAGCTGTCATTTACTCACTTTTTATCGCAGTTTGAAAAGGTAGCGAGATTTGACTTGGTTAAATATATTTTCACTAGAGAAGGTGCAGCTAAAGATTCTATAGACAATGCTGGAAATCACCTGAGTTATTCAAGGTTTGATTTTCATGAAGAGCTTGATTATTTTAATGTAATTAAAGAGAGCTTAATAGAAAAATATAATCAATTACCGAGTCAAGAAAGTCATTCTGCACAACTACAGCAGCAAAGATAGTTTATACTTTAATTGACAACTGCTGTCTATGAATAGACCCGTTTTTCCACATAAACCCTTCTGTGTAATAGTGAACAAGTGTAATTCCAAAAAATATTGTTAAGGCAGTGGAGTTAAATACAGAAAATGTTTTTGAATAGGTAAGTGGAAAAGCGATCATAATTCCTAAAACAGGAGTCATGATAGGACTGTGGATTGGCACTATTTTTCTAAATAGGCGATAGATAAGATTGTGGTTTTTGGTTTTATTTCTATTGGTATCGTGTTTAGAATAAAAATAAAATGCAGTGCAATCATGTATTATTCTTGGTATTAAGATTATAAAAAAAGGAAGAAGTTGGTTGTAAAATATATATCCACTTGTAATTAGCAGTATGTTTAAGAGTACATATACTCTGCCTTTTTTGTTTTGTTCTGTTTGTACAATAAATATACCCACTGTTATAAAACAAAACAGAAAAAACAAAGTTATATTATCGCTAAATAATCCAAATTTTTTATAAACAGAGAAAAATATTAATATTGCTGTAGTAAGTCCTAAAAAAGTAAAGCCTTTATAGAGTGTGTGATGAGTAGATCTCAAAAACATTTTTCCAATTCCAAATTGTTGATGAATAACATGATAGATAGTCCAAATGGCCCATATTACAGCTCCTGTGAAAGCGGCAGACTTGAAGTTCATAAAAACAAAAGGGATAAGAAATAGGATGATTGCTATAGGCAGTTTACTTCTATAGTACTTGATGTACTCTCGATCTATTAAAGTAACTGAACTGGCGATGATATGAGGAGTAATAAAAAATATCTGAAAAACAACTAACTTTTCTGGACTACTTGGTAGAAACTTTTTAAGTGAATTTGAAAATAAAAAGTGATCAACCACCAAAAATACAAATGAAAAAAAAATAATCGAATATGGAAGGATTAAAGATGTAAACGAGATGTTATTTTTTAAGACGCTCTCTTTTTGCATTGCGTTTATTGTAGCACCAACTTTAAGTATTTTAAAATTTATGATTCAAGTTTTTTGATGTTAATTTAACGATCTCTCTAATTCTTTGAAGTGTAGTAAATTACAATGATTTTTATTAGCCAATTAGCTGTTCATTTGTAAAAACAAGAGCTTTACGCTCCGTGTAAAGCTCTTGTTTTAGTTACCTGCTGATAGTTTTTTTATGCTCCATTTTCTCAGTTGAAAAGGCTTCATAGTGTCTATAAGAATCAAAGAAGAATGAATTATACTCTTTTGTTTTTGTATGATTATGTTTTGCTTCTTTTGATCTATGTTTTTTTGCAAAGCTCTTATCATACTCTTTTTCAAATGACCTTGAAGCCTCAGATTCCTTAGAGAACTCTTGTCTTGTGTTTTCAAACTCTGGTGACGGCTTGTCGTCATTTCCTTCACCTTCTCTTCGGTCAACAGGCATACCTTCTTCTTGTTCACAAAACCTTATGCCCTCTTCAGCTTCTATACGAATTTGATCTTCTATAGATATATCATCAAGACAGCATTGACCATGTTGATCTTGTCCCCAGTTCTCACAACTGTTTTGTTCATCTTCAGCGGGTGGATTTGGCATTTGCTCATCATTCTCGTCTTCATCTTCTTCTTCTTCATGAGGTGCATCAGGGTCTTGATCATCTTCTTCGTCGTGACCATTTGCAGGATGTGGTACTGGAACAAGATCTGGTTCTTGGTCATTATTAGCTTCGCACTCTGATAATACAATTTTTCCTTCTGCGAAATCATGTTCTAAGCATGCAATATGTTTATCGAGTAAAAAGAATAATTTGTTTTCAAGGCCTACTGGTCCTCCATTTTCTTCAATGAGATTTGCATTAGAAACAAAAGTTTGTAGTGTTTGTCTCCAGTCTAAATGAGGAGCATGTCGAAACCCTCTGTCCTCCTGTGGAAGATGCCTTTCATTCTGGAATGGAACGCGTTTTAAGAACTTAATGATTTCTGATAATTCATAAGAATCACCTAAAATTTCTTTCTCTGGTTGTTCAGTGGTCAGTTCCCAAAAAAGCCTTGCCCAATCAAGTGCTGTTCCAAAAGTATCTGAATCTCCATAGCATCTGTTTTTATGATATCCATTAACAGCTAAGGCGGCTTGATCATTTATAGCTAAAGCAATTTCTAAGTCATCTTGATTGTTCTGATTTAGGTATACATCACTTGATAAATGGAGACTTACTTGTTCTGGTTCGTTATTGTTTTCTGTATCAAAAATATGATCATTAGGAAAAAGTCCTGAACTAAAATCACTTTGATCGTTCCATGCTTGTGCAGCAAAAAACCTTGCAAACCCTTCCCTTATTGCACATAAGTGAGGCTTAGAGGCTGCAGTAGATATCTCAGTATCTCTAAAGCCTGCTTCGTTATTATAGCAATATTTCATTTGTGAGTTTGTCCATTCTTCTAGGTTTGATGGATGTGCACTTGCAGCTAATCCATTGTTATTTGGATAAGTGCTATTTGAACAATCAATTGTTACAGGTTCACCAAGTGCTGTTGCTAAGATTTTACGTGCAGTAAATTTTGCAATTTGATATTTATCTAAAGAATCATCACGCGTTAATGAGATAGAAAGATCCTCAGAATCAAAAATAGAATTATCTGTTCTTGTTTTATAAATAAACTCACCACGTTCAGCATCTTCTTCTAGGTTAGCTGAATGATTTTTTAGTAAATGAGATGCGGCTGCATAAGTAAAAAGTACAGGAGAGTTTTCTTCATCTAAGTTAAGTCGATGTGTGATTTTACTATCTATCATCTCTTCTTCACTTACTTCATGAGAGAAATTGTAATACATGTGAGGAAATCTTTCGATATGAGATATAAGATTTGAGTCTGAAACTTTTAAGTCATATTTTTGTAATGACCCTCTAGTTTCAATAGAGATTTCAAAATTTAAAGTCGGTGCAAACTGAAATACATCTTCATGAAGTTGTCGATTAATCGTTATGCATGATTCCCATAGTTCTTGTTCATTTTTAACCCAGTTATTTAAGAATTGTTGAATTGGTCTTATAGAGTGGTAGTTATCAACATGACTGTATACTTTTAGACTAGCTATAGCGCCATATAATGGCATTGAGTCTCTAAGTATTTCACCCTCTCCGTTCTCATTTGCTGCTTGCATAACAAAACTAGGTACTTCAACACAGTAATGTAATGGTTCCGCAACAGCTATAGGTTCTGGAAAAAGACCTTCTGCACAGCCAGATAAAAAAAGACTACCAAGACAAATTAAATTAATTAAAAGAATTTTTTTCATTTTTCCTCCCCAAAAAAAACGAAACCAATTGATCTAAATGAATTTAATTTTTTGCTTAAATAGAACTAAGATTAATTCTGTGAGCCGGCCCTCAAAAATATTAATTGTAGAAATAAAAAGATTAATAACCCCATTTAATAGAATATAAATCTTTCATTTCACTTGCCCCGTTAATAGTTTTTCTATCCAAGTAAAAAATGAAATTCCCCCAAATTTACATCTGACTTATATTATAAGAAATCTTCACAATTATAACAAGATGTGTCATTAAGAAAAAATGGAGAAATTATGGAGTTTTCTTAACATGTGTTTTAGGTGACACATTTTTAAGTGTAATAAGAGAGGAGAGTGAAAGAAAACTTCATACAAAGTGGTTTAAGAGACATAGAGTGAGAAATAAAATATAAATAATGCATATCTTTAAGGATATGTGAAAAGTTTTTTTATTAAATTTAAGGTGGTACAATTATTAAAAAAACGAGATCAAAAAAAAGTGGTGGAGCCGATCAGAATCGAACTGACGACCTCCACAATGCCATTGTGGCGCTCTACCAATTGAGCTACGGCCCCGCGTTAAAATAGATATTCATATTGTTATCACTGTCTTATTCCTTTGAAAAGTTTTTTTTATGTGTTGATTTCAGTGCTTGGCATAGACCTAAAGGTAATGGTATCGATCATTTGTTTCAAGGGGGTAGGAATGATTAAAAAAGCTTTTTTTTTCTTGGTGTTATTTACTGTTATGCAAATGCAATCTGCCTTTGCAGTTTATTTTGGGACAATTGATTATTTTCAGCCATGGGAATACCTTGAAAAAATAAAAAAAGATTCTCAGCATCCAGCACATAAAAGTATAAAAAAAGTGAATAACGCTATTCAAGCAACAGTGTTCTTACCTAAAAAGGGTACAGGTGTTTTAATCTCTCCTGATGGGTTAATTGTGACTGCTGCTCATGTGATTGCCCATGCTTATATCGGTGCTGTTGATCGCTGTCCAAGGTTAAATTTTCATCTTAACCATGAAAAAAATAGTGATGGTGAGTTTATTGAGCACACTTATTTAGAATGTGAAAAAGTTCTTGTTTATGATTACGCACATGATTTTGCTTTAATAAAAGTTAAAAAGCCTGAATCTATTAATAAGCTTCCGTTTGTTAAAATGGCTCATTTGCCAGATGGTCCTAAAGAAGATTCATGGGCGTTTATATTGGGGCACCCCAAAGCAAACAGTTGGAATGCGTCTGCCAAAGTAGTTTCAGAAGGTCCAATCGTTTATAACGGTAGAGACATAAAAGAATTGCCACATTTTTTACACCTAATAGATACTGAAGGTGGTCACTCTGGAAGTCCTGTTTTTAATAAAAAAGCACAGTTAGTGGGAGTTCATTTTAGAGGAATACCTCATTATGGAACGGGAGTGAAAGGCAGGTTAAACGGTAAGGTGCAAAAGTTTCATACCTTCAATGTCGCAATTGATATGGGGTTTTTGTATCATGAATACAAAGAATTATTTGATCAATTCTTACCTTGATTTTTAAATAACATGTATTTGCCGTGAATCTCTTTTTGAGTCACTAAAATCGTTTTTTTCAAAGTAGGACTATGAACAGCAAACTCGTTTTCTTTGAGTTTTATAGATTCTTTTGAAGCTAGAGCTCTGCCTTGTTTAATAGGAGTGATATTTGCCATATTGCCACTTGTGTTTACGATCATTCCAACAATATGATAATCTTTATTTTCATTTTCTTCGTTCACTTGTATGTTTTTTGTAAAACCAATAATGTCACCTTGTTTGAGTGAGTGGTTACAGTTACTACAATTATATTTCATATCAATTTTGTATTCTAAGTTTTCGTTTACACCAAAAGCAGCAAGATCTTTATTCATTGTCATATAATAACTATTGTTTTGAAAATACAAAGCTGATGCAAAAACCATCGCAAAAATAGTACTTGTCGTTAACACAGAGTATTTAAATACCCTTTTCTCATAAGCCATGTTTCTAATCTTATTAATAGATCCATTAGTTTTATCTCGTATTCTTCTAAAAATAAAACTCCAAGACATTGTTCTAAGAAGGTAAACGCATATTAATGCAATTAAATAATAACTAAACGTTTTGTATAAATACATGGTTGAAAATGACTCAAATTGAAATCCTTGAACTAAAAGAGTA
>Ga0163108_10003854_pt1 | contig 10645 bp, 10 predicted proteins | sample Fk1155metaG_FD_109644 | JGI IMG/M metagenome (GOLD analysis project Ga0163108, IMG submission 109644) | Marine microbial communities from the Central Pacific Ocean - Fk160115 155m metaG | ecosystem: Environmental > Aquatic > Marine > Oceanic > Photic zone | place: The Central Pacific Ocean...
AGCGGCAAGCGGGTGATACCACATTATCTTTTTACGATTTAAAAATATGACTTGTGTATTAAGGGTGTAAAGCTTTTAAGCCTTTCATGAATATTGAAAGCTATTATTACCATTTAAAGGTGATGTAAGGTTTTTGGGGTGAGATTGACTATGGTTGCTATTAAAAAAGTAATAAATTAATGGAGCATTTAGACACGAAGAAAATTGTTATTGCTATGAGTGGTGGTGTGGATAGTTCGGTTGCAGCGGCATTACTCAAACAACGTGGGCGAGATGTCGTAGGTATTTCTCTTCAGTTGTGGAATTACAGCGCAGATTCAACTGAACGATTCGGTACCTGTTGTTCTTTAGACGATCTAAGTGATGCACGCCGCGTTGCAGACCGTGTTGGTATACCTTTTTATATTTTTAATATGGAAACTTTATTTTTAGATTCTTACACAATTCTCTTAATAGCTGGTTTTATTGGCTTTTTTATGGCCTTTGGAATTGGAGCAAATGATGTTGCTAATTCTATGGGACCATCCGTTGGTAGTAAGGCTATTACGATTAAACAGGCTATTATTATTGCTGCCATTTTTGAATTTCTTGGTGCTTTCTTTGCAGGCGGGGATGTAACTTCAACTATCCGCAAGGGAATTGTTGATCCGAATCTATATGCAAATGATATTAATATTTTTGTTATCGGCATGATGTCTTCACTTCTTGCAGGTGGTACATGGTTATATGTTGCAAGTTTACGTGGATGGCCTGTTTCAACTACGCATTCTATCGTAGGCTCTATCATTGGATTTGTGCTCATTACGAAGGGTGTTGATGCGGTTTCTTGGACCAAAGTTGGAAATATTGCTATGAGCTGGGTGACGTCACCTGTATTCTCTGCTGCGCTAGCTTTTGGGTTATATATCTCTGCAAAAAAATTAATTCTAGATCGTTCTGAACCTAAAAAAGCTGCGATAACATACATCCCGCTTTACAGTGTTTTTGTTGCTATTGTAATTGCGCTTGTTACTGCAAGAAAAGGATTAAAGCATGTTGGCATTCAATGGACAGAAAATGAAATGTATCTATTTATTCTAATTTTTAGCGTTACCGTTGGCCTTGTTACAGCTTTCTTATTACGAAGAAATAAAGAAAAAATTATGGATGATGGCGGTATTGAATATGCATTTGGATTGCTGATGATTGTTTCAGCAAGCGCTATGGCATTTGCTCATGGCTCGAATGATGTAGCTAACGCTATTGGCCCTTTGGCAGCAATTGTAAGTGTTGTTGATACAGGCGTGATTGATTCAAAAACAACTATAAGTCCATGGGTCTTATTTGTTGGGGGTGTGGGTATCGTTTTTGGGCTTGCAACTTTAGGCTCTAGAGTGATTACCACCGTAGGAGAAAAAATTACTTCCTTAACACCGAGTCTTGGATTTTCAGCCAATATGGCAACTGCTTCAACTGTTGTGGCGGCCACCTATCTTGGGTTCCCAATTTCAACTACTCATACATTAGTTGGTGGAGTTATAGGTGTCGGCCTTGCAAAAGGAGCAGAGCATTTAGACTTTAGTTCTATCAAGCGAATTATCGCATCTTGGTTAGTCACTATTCCTGCCGGCGCAGCATTTACCGTTCTATTCTATGTCTTGCTAAGAATTATTTTTGGAGTTTAGGAAGAAATTTAAGGCCTCTAATATGCTTCAAAAAAACTTTCTTATTACCTGTTTAATATTAGTAATTAGTTTTAAAGCTTCTGCATCTAATCAAATATATGGAAGAATTGCGATTGACCTTCAATCTATGTCAAAAAACAACACCATAAGTACAAAAACTGATGTTGTTAGTAATAAGTCTAAAATTGGCATCAAAGGAAAATTTCTATTTTCTGATGATTTTAATTTCAATTTGATTTATCAGGCAGAGTATGGATTTGATCCTGTGGATGGTAAGGCTAGAGGAGATGATGGAACTTTTAAACAACGCAATACGTTTCTTGGAATTGAAACAGACTTAGGAACATTATTTGCCGGCAATCATGATTCAGCATTCAAAAAATCTCAATTAAAAATAGATCTCTATAACGATCTGGCTCCAGATATTCAAAATGTTATACATGGTGAGAATCGTCTAGAAGATTTTGTTGGTTACACAAGTCCTAAATACTTAGGCACAATCTCAGCAACATTTAATAGTATTAAGAACCCATCTTCTTCAGGTAAAAAATATAAATCATATTCAGTTCATTATTCAGGCAAGAATATTCAAGCAGCTATTGCTATGGATAAAAAAATGAAGGGGTATGATGGAACAAGAGTTTCAATCTTGATTCCATTTAAAAAATCTCAAATTGGCCTTTTGGCACAAAAAAGCACCAAACTTTTATCTGGAATTGAAGAGAATGGTTTTGTTGTAAGTTTCGCTAGGAAAATTTTATCTAAAGGCACAGCAAAGATTCAGCATACTTCATCAAGCATGAAGATTGCGGCAGGTAAACATTCAACAATTGGATTTGACTATCAGTTACAAAAGAGTTTAAAGATTTTTATTTTTTACTCTAAATTAAGCTCCTCAAATAAAACAAAAGATAAAGATATTTTTTCAGTCGGTTTGGAATACATTTTTTAAATAAATTGGCATTGACGTTACAATGGATGCATGACTGAGTTCTTAAAAATATACTTGATACTAAATATTTTTTTGGTAGCAGCATGTTCACAAAATACTGCGATAACTGCTATTGCAGAGACCGAGCCTGTAGCCACGAGTGGCGACGCTGCAGATGATCCAGCGATAGTTATTAATTATCAAAATCCTTATCAATCTATAATTTTAGGAACTGATAAAAGAGTTGGGGTATATGCTTATAACCTTGCTGGAAAGGAGCTTTCTTTTTCTGGGATGGGTGAAATTAATAATATTGATGTGCGACAAGCAGATGGAAAAATTTTTATTGCAGCATCAAATAGAAGCTCTCAATCTATAGAGTTCTGGATTTTTAATCAAAAAGATTTTTTTAGAAATACCCGTTCTTCTTTTAATTTATTTAGTTTTGCTGATCAATCTATAACAATCCCGTCCAATATAGATGTATATGGTATCTGTATTGGTTTGATTGATGGAGTGCCAATTATTTTTGTAACAGAAGATAAAGGTCCTCGAGTCGAGTTATGGACTCCTCAGAATAAAGTATTAGTTGGTACTTTCAGTAATGGCGGTGAATCAGAGGGTTGTGTATTTGATGATGAAAATAAGACTGTATTTATTTCTGAGGAAGAAGTAAATGGTGTTTTAAAAGCCTATAACCTAAATCAAGAGTTTCCTTTTAATACTCCAATTGTCGTTGACTCAAGAGAGGGAAATATTGGCGGAGATCCTGAAGGATTAACTATTTATAAAACTTCAGATATGGAAGGCTACATACTTCTTTCTTCTCAAGGGGATAATAAATATAACGTTTATAACAGATCCTATCCTTATGAGTTTTTGACAAGTTTTAGAATTCACGATAAACCCAGTGGCATTGATGGAACTTCCGAAACTGATGGCATAGCTGTTTCAAATCATAATTTTGGAATTACTCTTTCAAAAGGAATTATGGTTGCACAGGATGGTTATAACTATGATGGTGAAGAGCTGAAGAATCAAAACTTTAAAATTGTTTCTTTTAAAGAAATCCTAAACAAGAAAGACCTTTAAACCCTATATTTTTATATGAATTTTGAACCTATGTTCACTCCTAAAGAAATGCTCCAAAAAGGTATTTTTGGCGGGACTTATTTTAGTAGATTAGTTGATCACAAAGAATTTCCTGAAGATTGGTTTAATGATCTAGATGAAAAGTTTTTTTTATCAAAAAAATATCTTCCAAAGATTAATTTTTTTAATGTTAAATCAGGCCAATCTCAAGAAGAGTGGGAAGCCAATGGGTGGATACACAAGGATGATCCAAGGGGTTGGTTTGAGTGGTATTGTAAATATTATTTAGGTAGAAGACATGATGATGATGAGCGACAGATTAAGAGATGGGCAGCATTTTGTGGGCCCAAAGGTAGATGGAGAAATCTTATGTATGCAAAAATCCATAATGAAGGCTGTGGAATAGAAGATAGTAATTATCTAAGCAAGAGAATTCAACAGTCTTTATTACACTGGTCATACATGGTAAATGAAGATGATTATCAATTTTGGTTATCTCAAAAGGGAATAGAATTATAAGACCTTAAATTTATTTTCTTAAATCAAAAATTTCTTTTGAGTATTCTTTATAAACTTCAATGAATTCAGGGTGAGATAAAATCCAAAACTCATTATTAGAAATTTTATTAAAAATTAGTTTAGCTAAATCAATTGGCTCCATGCCCTCTTTAACACTATCAGCAAGCCACTGCGCGTTATTTTTTGTATTTTCATCTTGATCAATTGAGTCTGCATCAAGCTCTAAACCCAAGTGATCTCTTTCGATTATGTTTGTCTTTATTAGTCCTGGGCATAGGACAGAAACACCTATTTTTTGATTATCTATAAGGTCTTCGTGAAGTGTTCTGGTGAGGCCTACTACTGCATGTTTTGTTGTTGTGTAAGGTGCAAAAGCTGGGCCTACAATAAGACCTGCCATGGAAGAGGTGTTAACGATATGACATCTTTCATTGCTAGCGATCATATCTTCTACAAATAGATTTAATCCATAAATTACACTCATTAAATTTACTTGAATAATTCTATGCCAATTTTTTTGACCTGCTTTCCATGCCCTGCCTTCTAGGAAGATTCCAGCATTATTAAAAAGAAAATGCACACAACCAAAATTCTTATCAATAAGCTTTTTTGCTTTTTGATATGCTTCTAGATCTGATACATCACATTTAATTTTTAAAATGGGGGAGTCTGCAATGAGCTTTTCAGTTTGGTTAAGCCCATCTTCATTCAAATCCATGAGCACGATATTCATACCAAGACTTGCAGCATGCTGAGCTATGCCTCGACCGATACCGCTTGCAGCACCAGTAATTAAAGTAGTTTTATTTTTAAAAAGATCAGCCTGCAAGATAGCCGCCATCAATAGGGTAGAACGATCCTGTGATGTAGGAAGCCTCTGATGAGGCTAAAAAATATATCAGATTTGCAACTTCGTCTGATGTTGCAACTCTTTTTAAAGGAACACGTTGTAACAGATATTGCATGACGTCATCATCTTTCATCAACTCAGTATTCATTGGCGTATCAATAACACCTGGGCCAACTGCATTAGCTCTAATGTTCATAGTTGCATAATCTTGGGCAATAGATTTTGTTAAGCCTACCACTGCGTGTTTAGATGCTCCGTAGGAGGCTTGTGCTGCACTAGCTCTTGTTCCCATGATAGAAGCAACATTTACAATTGCCCCTTCATTAATTTTTAGTGCTGTGGCAAGTTTTAAAAACTCTCGACACGCATAAAAGGTGCCATGTAAATTAATATCTATTGTTCGATGCCATTCCTCTACTGAATATTTATGTAATGGGTTTAAAGCGGGGCTAATGCCAGCACAATTTACCAGCACATGTGCTGGACGATTATTATTAAGTAAATTTTGGAAGATAGATTCAATCTGTTCATGTTTAGCAATATCGCAATGTATGAAATTAACATTACATGTATCTGATTTAAGGTTATTAACTGATTTATCTCCCGCCTCTTTATTGGCGTCTAGGATCAGCACCTCATAACCTTCATTTAAAAAACGTTTAACAGTACCTAATCCAATCCCAGAAGCTCCTCCAGTAATTACAGCCAAGCGATGAGTTTTTTTATCTGCCATAGTCTCTCTAATAGAATGTATTAATTTAATTGTATCTAATTCACTATAACGAATCATAACTTTACGAACAATGTTAGAAAATTTCTTATAATCTTTTATAGTAAAATCTAAATTATGCATTCAGATAAATACATCCAAGCTTTGATTGAAAGCCAATCTTTTTTTGAGATTCATCAAGAAAATGTTCTGGGTGTTGAAATGGATGTTTTCAAGAATCGACCAAGATCATTAGTAGATTTTCTTGAATTATCAGTAAGCCATGGCGAAAAACCTTATTTAATTTATCAAGATAAAGTTATAAGTTTTGATCATCACTTGGTTTTAGTTAAAAAGGCAGCTCATCTTCTTCAAAATAAATACAATGTTAAAGCAGGGGACCGAGTTGCTATTTACGCTTCTAATTGCCCCGAATGGATTGTATTTTTTTGGGCAACTGTAAGTATTGGTGCAATTGCTTGTGGTTTAAATGGTTGGTGGAAGGGTTCCGAAGCTATCAAAGCTATTGATGATGCTGATCCTAATATTATTGCTGCCGATCAAAAAAGATTTGATAGAATTTCTGATCAAGTTAAACATCCTACTTTAATTTTTGAAGAGCTAGATTTAACATCTTATGATCAACAATTAGATTCTTTTGTACGCATTGATGAGGATGAATGTGCTTGCCTTTTGTATACATCAGGCACAACCGGGACTCCAAAGGGAGTTATGACTTCGCATAGATCAATGATTGCAAATTCAACTCTACAAATGCTTCAAGGTGCAGCTGTTTCTCAAGATTCATCTAGCCATGGAATTGATTGGTCGACGAATACACCTACAAGCCTTCTTACTTCTCCCTTATTTCATGTTTCAGGACTATCGGCAGGCGCTGTAACTAGTTTATTTGCTGGTTCTATAACTTTGGTTTATGACGGTAGATTTTTGGCAGATAGAGTGATCGAATTAATACAAAAATTTAGTGTTACATCCTGGGGTGGTGCAGTTCCAACAGCATTAAAAAGAGTGTTGGATGAGGGTGAGGTTAGCGATTTAAAACTCACAAGTGTATTAGTTGTTGGTGGTGGAGGAGCCCCAATGCCTCCCGAATTAATTGAGAGAACAAAAGGGGTATTTCCTAATTCCCAATATAGTTTTGGTTATGGTTACGGACTAACAGAATCAGGCGCTATTACGATTATCAATTGGGGGGAGAATCTAAGAAACGAACCATCTTCACCAGGTCAACCAATGCCAACAATTAAGATTGAACTAAGGGATCAAAAAGGCAAGGTTATAGAAAAAGATTCTACAGAAGGTGAAATATACGTTCAAAGCCCCTCGGTGATGCTTGGCTATTATAATAATCCGGATGCTTCTGCTGCTGCTCTTACGAAGAATAGATGGTTAAGGACAGGAGATTGGGGTTACAAGATAGGTTCTTTGTACTTTATTTCATCAAGGCGAACAGATTTAATCTTAAGAGGTGCTGAAAATGTTTACCCACAAGAAATTGAACTTATTCTAGATGCTCATGAGTTTGTTGATGAATCAGCTGTGATTGGAATTCCACATGATGATTTAGGACAAGAAGTGATGGCGATTATCTCTACGCAGAAATTACAATTAAGTGAGGCTGAATTGGCAGCTTGGGTTAGCAAGGAGCTGGCAGATTTTAAAGTTCCTTCAAAGTGGAAATTTGTTCACTCACCCTTGCCAAGAAATGCCTCTGGAAAATTAATGAAACATGTTTTAATAGACGCATCTAAAAATACAATGGTTGAAGAAGATGAATGATCAGAAAGATTTGCTAAGAGCTCCGTTTGAGCTTGCTTATACTTACAAACGCTCAAATGGACCAGTGATGTCAAAATTTTTTGATGGTCTTGGAGAGCAGAAAATTTTAGGAACAAAAAGTAGCAACGGTAAAGTTTTTGCCCCTGCTGCTGAATTTGATCCAGATACTCGTGAGTCTTTAAGTGACATGATTGAAGTTGGGCCTGGCGGTACTATTGAATCTTTTAGCTGGATTGATAATCCTAAACATCATCATTTACTTAAAAAGCCATTTGCATTTGCTTTAATAAAACTAGATGGGGCAGATACATCCATGCTTCATATGGTTACTAATTGTAATGAATCTGATTTGAGTATTGGCTCAAGGGTAACAGCCTCTTGGTCTAAAGCTCAAGAAAAACGAATTACAGATATTCAATTTTTTAATTTAGAAACATGAGTGCAGAAGATACACCAAAAGATTATTCAGAATCTCCAATCAGTTTGGAATACCAATATACGGCTGGCTCTGCTACTACAAGATTCTTAAATCAGGTCAGGGAAGGGAAGCTAGTCGGGCAGAGCTGTCCAAAATGCAAAGCAGTATATGTCCCTCCAAGAGGAAGTTGTCCCAGATGCGGAGTTGCGACTGATATTGAGGTTCCATTAACCGATAAAGGGTGCATAGAATCATTTACCGTCGTGCATATTCCCATTCCAGGAAATCCTATTGTGCCGCCATATGTCTGTGCCATGATTAGATTGGACGGGACAAATATTTCATTTTTGCATCTCATACAGGAAGTTGACATTGAAGAAATCAGAATAGGGATGCGTATTCAAGCTGTTTGGAAGCCAAAAGAGGAATGGGCTCATTCTTTAGAAAATATCAAATGGTTTGCACCCATCGATGAGCCAGATATTGATGTTAGAACTTTAAGATTTCAAGAATTATGAAAAAGGTTGCAGTAGTTGGTTATGCTCAACATCCTATCCTACAAAACGCAGGAGCGTTAAACGAGGTTGAGTTAATTATGCCAGTTGTCCATCAACTATTTGCTGATTTAGGTATATATCAAGACGATATTGATTTTACATGCTCTGGAAGTTGTGATTATTTACAGGGGGCAGCTTTTGCATTTGTAGAGGGCTTATCTGCCATTCAGACCAATCCTCCTATAAAAGAATCTCATGTAGAAATGGATGCAGCATGGGCCATGTATGAATCGATGTTAAAAATTCAAATGGGTGATGCTGATACAGCTCTCATTTATGGATTCGGTAAATCATCTCCAGGAGATTTAGATTCAATTATTTCATTGCAAATGGATCCTTATTATATTTCTCCTCTTTGGCCTGACCGCGTCAGTTTAGCCGCTCTTCAAGCTAGAGTTCTGCTTGATCAAAACATTATTACCAGAGACCAAATGCTTGCAGCAGTCATTGAGGCAAGAGTTAACTCAAAAAATAATAAAAATGCATTAATTACTGATTTAATTGATGAGTCAGAGTATTTAGACAATACAATGATATCTTCTCCATTAAATAAGCTAGATTGTCCACCAATATCAGATGGCTCCTCTGCGATGATCATTGCTTCAGAAGATAAAGCCTATGAATTTACGGATCACCCTATTTGGATAGAGGGAATTGATCATAGGATTGAATCTTCTAATCTTGGTTCTAGAAATCTTTCAAGGTCAAATACTCTACAGGTTTCTATGGGTCAATTGGATCTAAACAATATAAAATTTGATGTCGCTGAACTACATACACAATTTAGTCATGAACTACCTTTTTTAAAATCTTTATTAAATCTTGCAGATGTTCCAACTAATCTTTCAGGTGGTCCATTAGTTGGTAATGTGATGATGTGTGCTGGACTTGATGCCATTGGTAAGACTTTTGAATCATTAAAAGAAAATCAATTTAAGCATGGGTTGGCTCATGCAACTTCTGGTCCTTGTTTACAACATAACATGCTAGTTCATTTGGAGAAACAAAAATGATTCAAGCAGGCGTAATAGGTGTTGGACAAACAAAATATGATGCTAAAAGGCGAGACGTTTCAATGGCTGGATTGGTTAGAGAGGCAATTGATAATGCTATGGTGGCAGCAAACATAGAATGGGATACCATTGATGCTGTGGTTCTTGGTAAAGCGCCTGATATGTTTGAAGGCGTTATCATGCCAGAATTATATCTAGCTGATGCAATAGGAGCTGTAGGCAAGCCTGTTTTGCGAGTTCATACTGCTGGAAGTGTTGGAGGAAGTACTGCAGTAATTGCCGCCTCTCACGTTTGCTCTGGTCAATTCAAGACCATTCTTACAATTACCTTTGAAAAACAATCTGAATCAAATGCTACTTGGGCTTTATCACCTCGTTACCCATTTTCACCTCATATTAATGCAGGTGCTGGCGGTTATTTTGCTCCTTTTATGAGAGAATATATTCGCAGATACGAAGCGCCTGAACATATTGGTTGGAAAGTTGCTGCTAAAGATCGTCAAAATGCTTTAAAAAATCCCTTAGCACATCTTCACATACCTGGGATTGATGAAAAAATGGTCAGTGACACACCCATGCTGTGGGACCCTTTACGATATCTTGAAAGCTGTCCATCATCCGATGGAGCTTGCGCTATGGTTATTACTTCTCAAGATCAAGTTGGCTCAAGAAATGTTGCATGGATTAAAGGTATGGCAGTGAGATCAGAGGGCACTTTGTCTGCTGGTAGAGATGAGGTAAATCCTCAAGCGGGTATTGATTGTGCTCAAGATATTTATAAACAAGCCGGCATTACAAATCCATTCAATGAAATTGATTGTGCTGAAATTTATGTTCCATTTTCATGGTATGAACCCATGTGGTTAGAAAACCTTGGCTTTTGTGATTTAGGAGAAGGTTGGAAGCTGACTGATAGAGATGCAACAGCTATTGATGGAGAAATCCCATTCAATATGTCAGGAGGTGTCCTGTCATCCAATCCTATTGGGGCATCTGGAATGATACGTTTTGGTGAAGCCGCTCTTCAAGTCATGGGCTTGGCAGAAGATCATCAAGTTGAGGATGCTAAAGTTGCCATGGGTCATGCTTATG
>Ga0163108_10003855_pt1 | contig 10644 bp, 10 predicted proteins | sample Fk1155metaG_FD_109644 | JGI IMG/M metagenome (GOLD analysis project Ga0163108, IMG submission 109644) | Marine microbial communities from the Central Pacific Ocean - Fk160115 155m metaG | ecosystem: Environmental > Aquatic > Marine > Oceanic > Photic zone | place: The Central Pacific Ocean...
CCAGTAAATCCGCAAAGTATTCACTACGGATTATACGCTCGCCCTACTCTTTTATTGACGGACCCAATTGTTCCGACAGGAACGAGACCAGCGACTTGACCTTTTTCGTACGCCATTGGGGCGTCGGCGCCACCAGCCAGTAAGCCCGCGTGCCCGTATGCGGTCCGTCGAGCACCTCGAGGCGGCCATCGTCGATCGCGTCCTTGACCAACAGTTCGGGCAGGATCGCCTTGCCCAGCCCCGCCAGCGCGGACGACAGCGCCTGTCCGGCATTGGACACGCTGACGTGCGCGGTGATGCCATCCTGCAAGGGCAGGCCCCAGTCGATCCACTGGTCGGGGGCCCCGCCCAGCGCTTCGGGCCGCGCCACGGTCACGCGCCGCGCCTCATCCAGTTCGATTCCCTGCAAATCGCCCGGGCCATCGACCAGCCGGATCGCGCAATCGAGATTGGCTTCGGTGAAATCGGCATTCTCGTCGGCGACGAAGGTGAAGCGGATGTCGGGATTGGCTTCGCCGAAACGCGCCAGCCGCGGGGCCAGCCACTGCGCGTAGAATTCGCGCGGGCAGGCGATGGTATAGCTGTCTGACGCCTGCCCCGCCTGCATGGCGGACACGCTTTCCTCGAACTTGAGGAAGCCCTCGCGCAGCGCATCGAGCCCCGCAGCGCCTTCCTGCGTCAGCTCCAGCCCCTTGCTGGTGCGGCGGAACAGCACGGTCCCGAGATGATCCTCGAGCGCGCGGATCTGCTGCCCGACCGCCGCCGGCGTGACCGCCAGCTCGTCCGCGGCGCGGGTAAAGGAAAGGTGCCGCGCGGCGGCGTCGTAAACGCGCAAGGCGTTCAGGGGCAGATGGGTACGCTTCATGGTGCGTCGCGACATAAATGCGGCAGCCGCAGGAAACAAGATGCGGGGACAAACCCTTTCCTTTAGCCCCGCGGTAGGACAGACTGTAATCCAGCCGTCACATGCGAGGACCATGGCCCGTAGCCGCACCAGGATGACCGTCGACCCTTCCCCGACCCTGCCGGCCAACGACGCCGAACCCGATGCGCCTGTGGCGCAGGAGGACCGCTATACCAATCGCGAGCTCAGCTGGCTGTCGTTCAACCGCCGCGTGCTCGCCGAAAGCGAGAACGAGAGCTATCCGCTGCTCGAACGGCTGCGGTTCCTGTCGATCTCGGCCAGCAATCTCGACGAATTCACCATGGTCCGCATCGCCGGGCTGGAAGGTCAGGTCCAGCGCGGGATCGAGACGCAGGCGATCGACGGGGCGAGCCCGCGCCAGCAGCTCGCCGCGATCCGCGAGCAATTGCTGCAGCTGGAAGACCGCCAGCAGGCTTGCCTCGACACGCTGAGCGCATTGCTTGCCGAGGAAGGCATCATCCTCGCGCCGGTCGAGGCCCTGTCCGACGAGCAGCAGGGGTGGCTGGCCGCCTATTTCGAAAGCGACATCCTGCCGCTGATCACGCCGCAGGCGATCGATCCGAGCCATCCCTTCCCCTTCGTTGCGAACAAGGGGATCGGGGTGATCTTCCGCCTCAAGCGCGGCAAGCGGCAGGCCGATCTGATCGAGATGGTGCTGATCCCCAGCGGCGCGCCACGCTTCGTGCGCGTGCCCGGCGAACAGGCGATCTATGTCGCGATCGAACAGCTGGTGACGCGTTTTGCCGACCAGCTGTTCCCCGGTTTCAAGGTTCTGGGCGACGGGGTTTTCCGCGTGCTGCGCGACAGCGATATCGAGGTCGAGGAAGAGGCCGAGGATCTCGTGCGCTATTTCCGCACCGCAATCCAGCGGCGCCGGCGCGGCCATGTCGTGCTGCTCGAACTCGACGAGGACTGCGACGGGATTGCCGAAACGCTGCTGCGCGAACAGCTCGAGGTGGACGAGGACATGATCGTCAAGTCGGGCGGCATGCTCGGCCTCGCCGATCTCGCGACGATCTGCAACGAACCGCGCCCCGACCTCAAGTTCACCCCGTTCAGCCCGCGCTATCCCGAACGCATCCTCGAACATGACGGCGACTGCTTCTCCGCGATCCGCGAGAAGGACATCGTCATCCACCACCCGTTCGAAAGCTTCGACGTGGTGGTCGATTTCCTGTGCCAGGCCGCGCGCGACCCGGCAGTGGTGTCGATCAAGCAGACGCTCTACCGCGCGGGCGACCAGTCGCCGGTGATCGCGGCGCTGATCGAGGCGGCGCAGAACGGCAAGGCGGTGACCGCGGTGGTCGAGCTGAAGGCCCGCTTCGACGAGGAGCGCAACATCCACTGGGCTAGCGAGCTCGAACGGGTGGGCGTGCAGGTGATCTACGGCTTCACCGAGTGGAAGACGCATGCCAAGGTCAGCCTGGTGGTCCGCCGCGAGGAAGACGGCTATCGCACCTACTGCCATTTCGGCACGGGCAATTACCACCCGATCAACGCCAAGATCTACACCGATCTGAGCTTCTTCACTGCCAATGCCGCGCTGGGGCGCGACGCCGCCAAGCTGTTCAATTTCATCACCGGCTATATCGAGCCCGACGACCTCGAACATCTCGCGCTGTCGCCGATCGGGCTGCAAGAGCAATTGTTCGCGCTGATCGATGCCGAAATCGCCAATGCCAAGGCGGGCAAGCCCGCGGGCATCTGGGTGAAGCTCAACTCGATCACTTACAAGCCGATGATCGACAAGCTCTACGAAGCCAGCCAGGCGGGGGTCGAGATCCACATGGTGGTGCGCGGCATCTGCAGCTTGCGCGCGGGCCTGCCGGGCGTGTCGGACAACATCCGCGTCAAGTCGATCATCGGCCGCTTCCTCGAACATTCGCGCGTCTGGGCCTTCGCCAACGGCAAGGCGCTACCCAGCCGCCAGGCGAAGGTCTATCTGACCAGCGCCGATGCCATGAGCCGCAACCTCGTCCGCCGGGTCGAGGTGATGGTTCCGATCACCAACAAGACAGTGCACGATCAGGTGCTGGGACAGGTCATGCTCGCCAATATCCTCGATACCGAACAGAGCTGGCAGCTCGATCCCGACGGCCAGTACCACCGGCTGCGGCAGGGGGATGGCGGGTTCAACTGCCACCAGTATTTCATGGCCAACCCTTCGCTGTCGGGCCGCGGTGCGGCGCTGGCCGAACACGAGGTGCCCCGGCTAACGCTGCGCGGGGCCGACGCGTGAGCAAGTCGCGCTCGGCCAAGTGGCAGCGCCGGCTGATCCAGCCGCCGCGGGCGGTGATCGACATCGGCTCGAACACGGTGCGCATGGTGATCTACGAAGGCACCGCGCGCGTGCCCGAGGTGATCTGGAACGAGAAGGTCGCCGCGCGGCTCGGGCGCGACCTGTCCGAAACCGGGCGCATTCCCGACGAAGCCGCACAGGAAGCGCTGGCGGCGCTGGCGCGCTATGCGCTGATCATCGGCGATCTCGGGGTGGAAGACGTGCAGACGGTCGCCACCGCTGCCGCGCGCGATGCGGCCAACGGCCCCGAATTCCTTGCCGCGGTCGCCGCGCTGGGGCTCGAACCGCGGCTGCTGACCGGCGAAGAGGAAGCGACCGCTTCGGCGATGGGCGCGCTCGGCGCCTTTCCCGGCGCGAGAGGCGTGGTCGCCGACCTGGGCGGCGGCAGCCTCGAACTGGTCTCGGTGGCGGAAAACCAGTGCCACGAGGCCGCCAGCCTCCAGCTCGGCACGCTGCGCCTGCCCGCATTGCGCGAGGCGGGAAGCGACGCCTTCGAGGCGGCGGTGCGCGAACAGCTTGCCGCGGTCGGCTGGGCCGCTGCGCATCCGGGCCCGATGTACATGATCGGCGGCACCTGGCGCGCGCTGGCCGCCTATGCGATGCGCTATTTCGACTATCCGCTGACCGACCCGCACGGTTTCACGCTGCTGCCCGACGATGCGCAGCGGCTGGCGAAGGAGCTGGTCGGCGCTGATCCGGAAAAGCTGATGGAAATCTCGGGCATCAGCCAGATGCGCGCGCATTACCTGCCCGACGCGGCGGCCCTGCTGCGCCCGCTGCTCGATGCGATCGGCCCGGACGAGCTGGTGTTCTCGTCATGGGGCCTGCGCGAAGGTTTGCTCTATGCCCGGCTCGAACCCGCGCAGATGAAGGCCGATCCGCTGCTCGCCGGGGTCACCGCCTATGCCTCGCCGCGCGATTCCTCGATCACCGATGCGACGCTGCTCGCCGCGTGGACGGTCGGGCTGGCCGATGGCGACGGCGCGGTGAACGAGCGGCTGCGGCTGGCTGCAGCGCAATTGTCGGGCGCGCTGCAACGCGTCGAACCCAACCTGCGCGTCAGCCACGCGATCGAATGGCCGCTGGGCAAACGCTGGATCGATCTCGATGCGCGCGGCCGCGCGATGATCTGCGCTGCGCTGTTCGGCAGCATGGGCCGGACCGACGTGCCCGACAAGCTGCGCGAGCTCGCCAGCGACGACGATCTGCGCGAAGGAATGACCTGGGGCCTCGGCTTCCGCCTGGCGCGGCGGCTCGGCGGTGGCAGCCGCGTCTCGCTGTCGACCAGTGCGCTCCGGCGCAAGAAGAAAAGCCTGGTTCTGCGGCTCGACGAGAGCCGCGCCGCGCTGGCGACCTATCCCGCCACGCGCGAGTTCGAGATGCTGGCAGACTGGCTCGACCTCAAGCCAAAGATCAAGATCGGCAGCTTCGACTTTTCGGGCTTCGACGAGGAAGAGGACGAATAGCGCGACGCCGCGCGTCGGACGGGCAACGGACGCCGCTGCCTGATCCTCAGGTGGCGGTTGCAGGCGCCGCGAGCGGGAAGAAGGGAATGCGCACTTCGAGCGGTTCGCCATTCTCCGCGTGGAAGGTGTAGAAGCCTTCCATCGATCCATGCGGCGTGTCGAGCGGGCATCCCGAGACATAGTCATGGCTCTGTCCCGGCATCAGCACCGGCTGTTCGCCGACCACGCCTTCGCCATCGACATGGCTGACCAGACCCGCCCCATCGGTGATCCGCCAGTGCCGGGTCTTGAGCTGGACGCGTTCGTGCGAGCCGTTCTCGATGCGGATGTGATAGACCCAGAACCATTTGCCCGCTTCGGGCTGCGATTGCTCGGGCAGGAAATTGACCGCGACCCGGACGGTGATCCCGTCGGTCGTGGCGGCATGCTGGAAAAGCTCCTTAATCACCCCCCCAATCTAGCGCGCCCACCGCGCGGCGCAAGGAAACGGCCGAAATTTTCCCATGCGCACGCGCGTCGTGCCCCTCATCGGCTCAATCGGGCGGATTGTGCTCGGCAAGGAAGGCGGTCAGTTCCTCGAACCATTTCTGCGCATTCTCGGGTTCGTTGAACGAGTGGCCTTCATCCTCGAAAACCAGCTCAACCGGCTGCACGGGGGCGTCGCGCGCCGCGCGCGTGAATTTGCGGAACTGCGACCAGGGCACGCGATCGTCCTTCTTGCCTTGCGCGACCAACACCGGTCGCGTCAGGCTCTCGGCGTGACGATAGGGGGACACCGCGTCGAGGTCGAAAGCGTCCTCCCCCTCAATCCGGGCGCGCCAGGCACGGCTGGCATCGCGACTGAAGAACCGCCGATCGTACTTCAGTATCAGTTCCCAATCTGTCACGCCGGCAAAGCTTGCGGCGCAGCGATAACGCTCGGGATTGCGAATGACCGCCCAAAGCGCCGCATAGCCGCCATAGGACGCGCCTACCACGCAAACGCGCGATGGATCGGCAATCCCTTTTGCTACCGCCCAGTCCATTGCATCGTCGAGATCATCCTGCATTGCGCGCCCGATCTCACCCACACCAAGGTCGTAGAAAGCCTGCCCGTACCCGCCCGAACCTCGGTAGTTTGGCTGGAGCACGGCATACCCTCGATTGACGAGCAATTGCACTTGGTCATCGTAGTCCAGCCTGTCGCGAATGCCATAGGGGCCTCCATGGGGCTGTATGATCAACGGTAGCCCCACTGCCTTCCGTCCCCGGGGCAGGGTAAGATAGCCTTTGATCGTAGTGCCATCGCGAGCTGTATAGGCGATCGGCCGTGGAGCTGCGAGCAGACCTATGTCTATTTCGGGGCGCAGTTCGGCAAGCAGCTCCATGCGCTTGCCGGCCACGTCGTAATTGTAGATCGCCCCTGGATCGGCCTCGCCTCCGGCCCATACGAGCATGCGCGAATCATCCTCGGCGCGTGAGATCACCCAGATCTGCTCTTCCGCCAACGAGCGTTCGAGCCGCGCGTAGAGGGCCGCATACTCGGGATCGAGCCAGTGCGCGCGGTCGCGCTCGTCAGTGAAATAGGCCCCCACTGGCCTACCGTCGCGAAACAGCACGGCGTCGATGTCGTGTTCGGGATGCTCGTAGATCTGTTCGATCGGCTCGCGCGTGGAAAAGTCGAACAGATACAGGCCGACGCGCCCGCTCGGTCCTTCGTGCAGCACATGGCCGGTATCCGACCCGCTTACAATCTGGGCGATATCCCAGTACTTGTCTTCGAGTTCGTCGTGCCTGATTTTCTCGATCAGGCGCATATCCTCGCCGGGACCGGAGCGATAATAGACCCGCAACCGACCGCGCCGCCAGCCTGTACCGAGCCGTACGACGCCATTGCTGTCGGCATGCCACGACCATACCCCGGGCCGCGAATCCTGCACGCGGATGCGTTTGCCACCAGCAACAAGCTCATAGCGGTAGACCGAGGGATAATCGCGAACATCGTGTTGAACCGAAACCAGTGCGTAGCTGCCATCTTCGGCGACGAAGATGACGTCGTCCCCTTCGATTACGGGTTCGTCATTGCCCAGAAGCTCGACGGTTCCGGCCGACATGTCGATCAACAGGAGACGCGTGAAACGCGCTTCTTCGCCAAACCAATCGCCCCTTTTGGACAGCGAAACGAGCAATTTTGTATTGCCGGCCCAGCGGATCCATTCGACATCGTCGCTTTCGTTGAGCGTGTAGCGTCGCTGAAGCGAGTGGTCGCTCGCATCGAGAACCGCTAGAAACTTCCCCAACCTCGTGTCGACATGCAGCGCGATCGCTCGGCCGTCGGGCGAAAGGCGGGTGAAAGAAAACTCGCTCCGCTTGGCAAAGTTGCTCGCAGGAATTTGCTGAGGACGGGCTTCCCCGGGTCCGTGCGCAGAGTAATCCGCAGCATCCTGCGCAAGGGCTGGCGTACCCATGAACGACAAAGCGCAAAATGCGCCCAAGACACGAAAACTGACCATGCGACCCCCAAGTAATTTCACTCCCAGGCAGATTATCCGGCGCAAATTTACTGGCAAGAACAAACGCGTTAAATTCGGTTTACCGCGCTTGATCAGATATCCCAAAGGTGTCCGCCGCACTATCTTTGGCAGGGTCGCACCTAATTAAGCCGAAGCCATTCGGGTCGCGCGGCCGACGGGTTGGAGATCAACTGGGGGAGTCGGAAAATGCTTTTCGCATTCTGGAGACGGCTGGTCCGTGACGAAGGCGGCGATCTGCTGTCGGGGATGGCACTCGTGCTGCCCCTGCCGCTGATCGCCGTGCTCGCCGCCTAGGGCTTGCCGCCGCCGAGGTAGTCCTCGATCTGGCCGAGCCGTTCCTTGCCGAACCACATTTCGCCATCGACGTAGAAGGTGGGAATGCCGAAGGCGCCGCGTTCGACTGCGGCTTCGGTGTTCTGCGCCAGCTTCGCCTTGACCTGCGGATCCTGCGTAGCGGCCAGCAGCGCTTCCGCATCGAACCCGGCTGCCGCCAGTTCCTGCCCCACAGCCTGCGGGTCGCCGCAATCGACATTGCGTTCCCACACGGCGGGCAACAGTGCCTCGACCAGCGCCTGTCGCTGCGTCTCGTCCGCGGCAGCGACCAGCACGCGCTGCAGCAGGATCGAATTGAACGGCAGCGCCGGGTGCATCTTGAAGCGCGTCAGGCCGTGGCGGTCGATGAAACGCTGGAATTCGAGCGCGGCATAGGCAACCTTGCCCTTCACTTCGGCATCGCGGATCATCGGCGGCGCATTGCCCGTCAGCTTGTGCATTCCGCCGAGGAACACCGGCGTCACCACCAGTTCGGCCCCTGTCCGCGCGACCACCTGCTTGAGCGGATACCAGGCGAGATAGCCATTGGGCGCGGCAATATCGAAAATGAATTCGACGGTCTTGGTCATCGTTTCCTCCCTTGACGGGCCTTGTGCGGGAAACCGCGACGCGCGGCAACGTTGGATCACCATGCCGGAAGCCTTCTCCCCCACCCTGCTCGGCTGGAGCGATATCGCGCTGCGGATGGGCGCCGCCTTCATCCTGCCGCTGGCGATCGGCCTCGAGCGGTTCCTCCATCGCAAGCCGATCGATTACCGCCCCTTCGTGATCATCTCGCTGGCCGCCTGCGGCTTGCTGATCGGCGCGGTCGAACTGCTGCATTCCTATCGTGGTCCGCAGGTCCAGCTCGATCCGACACGCGTGGTCGAGGGGGTGATCACGGGAATCGGCTTCATCGGCGCCGGCGCCATGTTCCGGCAGGGCAATTTCGTCCAGGGCGCGGGATCGGCCGCGGCGATCTGGTGCGCCGGCGCGATCGGGCTGGTCTGCGGCATGGGCGAGATCTGGCTGGCGGCCCTCATCACCTTGCTCGTGCTGGCCCTGCTGCTGGCCAGCCGCCCCTTTACCGAGAAATGGGATCCCGGCTCGGACACGAAAGCCCCCGAATAACAGTCACTTGTCGCCCAGGGGTCGCGAACCCTGTCGACAAAGCCATAGAATTGTCTTGCGACTGATTTGCAATAGCATACGATGGTGGCAGCAAAGGAGATCGCATGGCCCATTCGCACGATTCGACCGCCCTCGACCTGCCACTGCCCGCGCGGCGGCACCAGACGCTGGGGCTGGTGCTGGTCCGACGGCTTGCGGGCCACGGCTTGCACGATGCGCGCGCGACGATGCTCGCGCTCGATGCCAGCGGGACCGAATTTCGCCGCCTTCTGGTGCTGGCTCGCGCGCTGGTGGTCGATCTGGCGCGCACCTCGCGCCGCAAGATCCTGCTCGCGCCCTGCTGCGCGGCGGGGATGACGCGTGACGAAGGCCTGCTGATGGCAATGGTCGGTGGCGGCGGGCTCGACGTCCACGGCGTGCTGACCGAGGACGCGGCCTGCACCGATGCGATGGCGACCGCGCATGCGCTGGGTGAGGAACTCGACCGCGTGGCGACGCGCAACGCCTGGCGGCGCTAACGCCCGCCCAGTTGGTTAAAGTCCCGCAGCGGCGAGCGCGCGGTCGAGGTCTTCCTTCAGATCCTCGACATCCTCGAGCCCGACATTGATCCGCAGCAGCCCTTCGGTGACCCCCATCTCGTCGCGCGCTTCCTGCGTCATACCCGCGTGGGTGGTGCTGGCGGGATGGCACATCAGGCTGCGCGCATCGCCGATATTGTTCGAGATATCGACCAGTTCGAGCGCATCGAGCAGGCGGAAAGCGGTGGCGCGATCGCCCACGTCCATGGCGAAGATCGGCCCCGTCGCGACCATCTGTTCGCGCGCCAGATCGTGCCGCGGATGGCTGGGCAGGCCGGGATGGAGGATCCTCGGTAGGCGATGCTCGATGAAGGAACCCAGCGCCACCGCGTTTGCGCTCTGCTGCCGGGCGCGCAAGTCGAGCGTCTCGATCCCCTTGTGCACCACCCAGGCGTTGAAGGGCGAGATGTTGGGCCCCGTGTTGCGCTGGAAAGGCAGCAGCACCTCGTCGATGAATTCGCGCGAGCCGCACACCGCCCCTGCCAGTACGCGGCCCTGCCCGTCCATCAGCTTGGTGGCCGAATAGGCGACCACGTCGGCGCCGAAATCCATCGGCCGCTGCAGCGCGCTGGTGGCGAAGGCGTTGTCGACCACGGTGGTGATTCCATGCGCCCTGGCGACGCCACAGACATGCGCCAGATCGACCACGTCGAGCGTGGGATTGGCGGGGGTTTCGAAGAAGAACACCTTGGTGTTGGGCCGGATCGCGGCTTCCCACGCGTCGTTGTCGGCGCTGTCGATGACGCTGGTCTCGATGCCGAAACGCGGCAGCAGATGGTCGAGCAGCCAGCGGCACGAGCCGAATGCCGCACGCGCGCCGACCACGTGATCACCCGCCGACAGCTGGCACAGCAGCGCGGTGGTCATCGCCGCCATCCCGCTCGCCTGCGCGCGGCATGCCTCTGCCCCTTCCATCAGCGCGATGCGTTCCTCGAGCATGGCGACGGTCGGGTTCTGGAGGCGCGAATAGGTCATCCCCGCATCCTCGCCCGCAAAGCGGTCGGCGACCGTCTGCGCGTCGTCATAGGTATAGCCCGAGGTGAGGAACAGCGCCTCGCTGGTCTCGCCATGCTCGCTGCGCCAGGTGCCGCCGCGCACCGCCTGCGTTGCGGGACGCCATTTGCCGGTGATCGAGCGGTCCATGCCGGTGGTCTTCTTCATGATCCTGCCTCTAGGCAGCACCCGGGGACGCGGCAAGCAAAGGCTGTTGTCTCCCCCGATACGCTCGCTTAATCGGTTCGCGATGAGCCGCGCGCCCGAACAGGTCCAGGATCCGCTTCGCTGGTGCGCCGTGCTCGCGCTGGCGTTCTGGCTCGCCTGCCTGCCGCATCTGACCGCGGTGCCGCATGCCTATTTCGACGAGGTTCACTATCTCCCCGCCGCGCGCGAGCTGCTGGCGCTGGACGAATTCACCAATCGC
>Ga0163108_10003857_pt1 | contig 10640 bp, 10 predicted proteins | sample Fk1155metaG_FD_109644 | JGI IMG/M metagenome (GOLD analysis project Ga0163108, IMG submission 109644) | Marine microbial communities from the Central Pacific Ocean - Fk160115 155m metaG | ecosystem: Environmental > Aquatic > Marine > Oceanic > Photic zone | place: The Central Pacific Ocean...
AAACCGGTTTCACGCTCAAAATCGTCGATGGTTCCATCGCCATTCTGGTCCACGATAGACCGACCGTACTCCGCACGGCCCTTGGTAGACAAACGGTTCCAAGCCCAGCGGTGGTCGGCGTAAAAGCGCGAGAAGAGCACCGATGTACCCACATTTCCCATGCTGGTGTTGCCACCCGCTTCAATCGACAGCCGTGTTTCTGGCTTCTGAAAAGACATCCCCTTCTCTGGTGCGCGCCGGTCAAACACCAACTCATCGTCCAAGGAGATGACCGTGAAAGACTCGGTATCCGCAATCAGCCACTCTCCAGGCGCATCTACGTGTGCCCATGCTGATGTAGCCAAGAGAAGTAGTGCAACCATTATTCGTGCTCCTTGTTTTCGAGCCAGCGCTCTGCTTCCAACGCTGCTGCGCAACCAGAACCGGCAGCGGTCACTGCCTGTTTATATACAGTATCTTTAATATCACCCGCAGCAAAAACCCCAGGGATATTGGTGGCAGTCAAGTTGTCCTTGGTCACCAGATAGCCAGCTTCATCATGGTCCACCCAATCGATGAACGGCTTGCTGTTGGGGGTATGGCCAATCGCCAAAAAGACGCCCTGAAGATCAAGGGTGCCGGTCTCGCCGGTCTTGTTGTTCTTCCAAGCAACACCCGTCACTTCCTTCTCCCCCAGCACATCCGTCATCTCCGTATTCCAGTGGAGGATAATCTTGGGGTTATCGATGGCCCGTTGCGCCATGATCTTGGATGCACGCAAGGCGTCCCGCCGCACGAACAAATGTACTTCCGATGCGAACCGGGTCAGAAATCCAGCCTCTTCACAGGCCGAGTCCCCGCCACCAACCACCACCACTTTCTGATCCCGAAAGAAGAAGCCATCGCAGGTCGCACACGCACTCACACCGTAGCCGCGGAGTCGAATTTCGTTTTCCAGACCAAGGTACTTGGCGCTGGCACCCGTAGCGATGATGAGGGTCTTGGTCTGGCCTTCATTGCCCATGCTGGTCCAATATTTGTAGGGCCAGCTCGACAAATCGACCTTCTCGATCTCATCCATTTCAAGGCGTGCACCAAACCGTGTGACCTGCGCCTTCATGTTTTCCATCAACTCGGGCCCCATGATGCCTTCGGGGAATCCTGGAAAGTTTTCTACATCCGTCGTGGTCGTGAGCTGACCACCAGGCTCCATGCCTTCATAGACCAATGGCCCCAGGTTGGCGCGCGCGGTGTACAGCGCCGCCGTTAGCCCCGCAGGACCTGTTCCAGCAATCACCACATTCTCAATCGTTGAACCATTGTCAGACACGTTTTTCTCCGTTGGCGCCATCAATCCAAAGCAGCGCACTTTGGATTCCCTTATGGAGGTGTAGGGCCAACATCAAGAACCAATCATCGTTTCTTTTCTATTGACATGTCAACAACTTTTCACGCTGCAGACATCATTCGTGAGGAATCCGCGCGCTACGGCTTCGATGAAGTCCGTTTCGCTCCTGTTGTTCCGGCACCAGGCGTGGCCGAATACGACCAATTTATCGGGGAAGGCCGGCAGGGTGAAATGCAATGGATGCACCGGGGACGCGAACCGAGGGCCGCTCCCGACATGCTGCTGCCATCGGCCAAGAGTGCCGTCGTACTTGGCATGACATACGCCCACCCTCGCCCCCCAGATCCAGGGGGCCTCACGGGCAAGGTCGCGAGCTATGCGTGGGGACGGGACTACCACAACCTCATTGGCAAGCGACTGCGCAAGCTGACCCGTGACCTTGCGCACCGCATTCCGGGCTTTGAGGCTTACTGGGGAGTCGACGCCCGCCCCCTCATCGAGCGCGCATGGGCCCAACGCTCAGGACTTGGTTTCTTGGGCAAGAACTGCATGGCGATCATGCCCGCTTCGTCCAGCTACTTCTTTCTCGCTGTGGTGCTGGTCAACCAAGGTCTTCCACCGGACGAGCCGATGGGAGACCACTGTGGCCCGTGTCGACGGTGCCTCGACGTGTGCCCCACGCAGGCTTTTACTGGACCCGGGCAACTCGATGCACGCCGTTGCATTTCCTACCTCACCATCGAACACCGTTCCTCCATCCCTCTGGAACTGAGGCCATTGATGGGCCGGTGGGTGTTTGGTTGCGACGATTGCCAAGAGATTTGCCCCCACAACGGGAGCACGATCCCAACCGCAAATGAAGACTTCGCTCCCCGTACTGGTCATGCCTGGCTTGACCTTGAATGGGTGCTCCAATCTGAAGATGACGCCTTGGACAAGCATTTTGAAGGTTCACCCATCCGACGGTGCAAGCCCCATGGCCTAAAGCGAAACGCGGCCATCGTGCTCGGCAACCTCAAAGACCCTGCTGCCAGAACAGCGCTTTTTCACGCGGAAACACACGCCGAAGACACCGTCCGCGAAGCCGCCCGGTGGGCACTTGAACGCATTTAGGCGTCGAGGAAGCTGACCTCAAAAGCACGCTTGCGAATGATTTCCAATTGCTCGCCGGTCAAGATGCTGCTTTCCCCGAGCAAATTGAACTCACGTTCTAGGTTCGTATTGCACAGGTACGTCCCATCGGTATTGATCGTGATGGGGACATTCCGGTCCACGAAGGTGTTGAGGATGAACCGAAACTCCTCGAGGTGCAAGACAGCCCGCGTGTGAAGATTCGACGTGGGGCATATCTCCAGCACAGTTTGCGTCTCGGCCAACAAATCGAGCGCCTCTTCATTGTAGGCCGCCCGGATTCCATGCCCGATTCGGTCCGGCTTCAGCTTCTTGAGCACGGCAATCACGCCTTCTCCGCTGGTCGCTTTGGTCTCGCCAGTATGGATGGTCGTTCCCAGGCCCGCGGCCCGGGCTTCCGCAAAAATCTCCGCGTATTTGTCCACCGCCGCCGTCAGTTCGACCGTATGGGTTTCGGTGCCAGCCAAGTCGACCCCAATTACGCCACGTCCTTGATATTGAATGGCTTTTTTCACGATCTTCTGGTTCTGCTCAGTATCAAACTCCCGTGCAAGACAAAGGATTAGGCCCGCTTTGACCCCGTACTCAAGACACGCCCGATCCATGCCGCGTAGCGCAGCATGGATGATGTGATCCAGGTCGCGTCGACCCTCTTGATTCCGTTTCATTGGATTGAAGCGAAGTTCAATCTGCTCCACCCGGCTGCCCCGATACTCCTTCCCAATAATCTCATACACGCTGCGCTCTACCGCAGCGGGAGAACTTTGGATGCGCTCCGTCCATTCATGGAGGATTTTCAAGTAGTCGTCCAAACCCTTGCACTTTTGGGGGTCGACCGTAACCATGTCCTTGAATTCCCAGAAGTCCTTCACCGGGAGTTTGAATCCCTGAGCGTGGGCAATGGACCACATGATGTGGGGTGCAACAGAAGCACCGAGGTGTATATGCAGGTCACAAAGCGGAACAGATGTGATCAAAGCTTCTCCTAAGTGCCCTCAGGGTCCCCCGAAATGGAACCATAGTCAAACAGTTCAAGTACACGAACCTCTCCACCTGGGCCATTGATTCGGCAATAGCAAGCCAAACGGGTCAGTTCGTTGACAGGTGGACCCGGCTCTCGTTCACGGCCTTCATGCTTGTCACCGCGAACATGCGCCTCCATCGTATCGGACTCTCGTTCCGTCATACCCGACAGACCCGTACTGTTGGTCACTTCAACACGACAAAGGCCACATCCACCATCCGGACACGGCCCACCCGCACGGCGGCCAGTACTGATGGGTGCAGGCAATGCCTGACTCGCCATCAGCAGGTTGTACCCTTCTTCCGCATGCACGGTTTGCGTCGTGCCGTCCGGAAGGAGGTATGCAACAGGATGCGTTGTGATTTCGGATGGGCCTCCATCCAGCATCTTCTTCAATCTGTTTCTGATTCCAAAGCGCGACATTTATGCTCCCGTGTGGGCCTCATTCTTTTCTAATTCTGTCACCACATAATCAAAGGCATCATCCACAGAGTCGGTCATGAAAAACAAGTCGGGATCACCAGGGGAAATCGTCCCCTCATCCACCATCGCATCCAGATGCAATACCCTTTCCCAAAATGATTTCCCGAAAAGAACCAAGGGAAGAGGCCGATCAATCTTTCCAGTTTGAAGCAGGGTGAGTGTTTCGAAGAACTCGTCGAGGGTTCCAAATCCTCCTGGACAAATGATCACCGCCTTTGCCAGGTACAGAAACCACAACTTGCGCATGAAGAAGTAGTGAAACTCAAAAGCCAAACTCTCGGGAGTGTACTCATTTACGCCGGCTTCGAAAGGGAGCGAGATGCCAAGCCCCACACTCTTCGATCCTTCCACCAATGAGGCGCCGCGATTGGCCGCCTCCATGATGCCAGGCCCACCGCCTGAACAGATGTGGTACTCCGTCCCGCCTCTGGACATGCTCCATTCGGTCAGCCGCCGTGCCAACTCAACCGTTTGCCCGTAGTATCGGGAAAGCTTGAGGCGCTTCTGTGCAGTTGTCACCGCATCCTCCGTCCCCTCACCTGCCGCAAAAGCCTCTTCCGCCAAACGAAGCGTTTCCCGTGCCTCTTCCTCAGAGCGAATCCGTGCCGATCCAAACATCACAATCGTATTTTCGACGCCCTCTTCCTTGAATCGCGCTTTTGGCTCCTCGTATTCGCACAAGATGCGAACAGGTCGCGCTTCTTTCGAGTTGAGGAAATCGAGGTTTTTGTAGGCTTTTTCTGGGTTCGGCATTGTATTTCTCTTCCGCGTCAATGGGCTATTGTTTCAACCGTAATGCGGCCCCAGTACAACGTCATTTGTTCCTTAGGAAGGAATCAACGACTGACCGACCCGGCCGGCCCCCAATAGGCCCGGATAGGGATGCCGCACAACACCAAGGTGACAACCCGTACGACTGCCAATTTCCTCCCACGCACCGGCACGGGTGAGGTGTTCCGTCCAGCCCTCGACCACACCGCCCATATACAGGATGCGGCCCGCACCCCATCGGTCAGCCAAGGCAACACTGGCGTCGATGAAGGCTTGTCGAAATGCATGACAAGCTACCTGCGCCAACGGATCTGTTTCCGCATTCAACAACAGCCAATCGCTGACGTTGGCATCCGGGATATCGGGAGGCGCTGGGTACTTGGATCCAAAGTGGCGAACTATACGCAGCAAGCCCGGGCCAGAAACCAAATGTTCCACAGTCGTGCCTTCCAGCACCAATCCGTCGAGGTCGCCACCATCCGCTGGGACAAAAATCTCGTGGCCTGGCTCAAGCGGTGTCACTTGTCCATCTTGAATGACCGCGCCCCCAAAGCCGGTACCGACACCCAAGACCAGCGTATCTCCCACATGTGGACTCACCCCAAGTGGCCAGTGCACGTCATGCTGCTCAAGGAGGCCCACGCCATAAGCGGCGCCTTCAAGGTCATTCAATATTCGTGTTGGGACGCCCATGGCGCCGGGATCGGCAACCCAATCGGCATTGGTCAACACCGCTTTTCCATTCTCCACAGGTCCAGCCACCGCCACACAACACGCCTGCACGTCCCTTCCTTGTAGAAATTGATGTGCTGCCTGTCCAAGCGAATGTGCATCACGCGTCTTGGTCACGGATACCGGCCCCAGGGTTCCATCAAAAATGGCCCAACGGGAATTGGTTCCCCCAATGTCCCCCACCAACACACGCTCAGACATCTGACATCTCTCCCAGACCAAACAGTTGAACATTTGCAACCGCGACCATTTCATTCGGAGAAGACTCAGAAATTATCCCGCGCAGTGTATTGAAATACCGAAGGTGTAGATCCCGAATGCGTTCAAAATCTGCTTCGGAAATTGAAAACACCACGTACGAAAATTGGCCCGGCGCTCCTGCTGCAATCCTACGGGCGCCTTCCTGCGTCCAGTGCGCTTTCAAGCGCCGACCGATTTCAGGACGTCCCCGTGTATCCACGGCGACAGTCCGTCCGACATAGTGTGTCCCCGTCCACGCAACCTGGTCCGTCTCCTGCAGGAAGGCAAAACAGGCCGCCTCCTGCTCCATATCGATCCCAATTCGGTTCGCAATCCACCCTGGCTGATGGGCCGGCAGCGATTGGTAGGCCGTCAATTCAAGCGAACGAAGAATGGCTTGGGTCCATGGCAGCCGAAATGCACCATCTCGGCGCATCTCCTGAAGACGGATTTGTTCAGCGACCGTAGGGACGTCTGCCGGGTCGACCAATGCACAAACCAAATCCAGCAGCCGCGTTGAACTCGCCTGAAACAAGCGGAAAAAGTCTGGCAAACGGGGCTCGGTTTGCGCAGTCAGCCACCGAGATATGGCATACCGGCTGATGTCCGTACGTTTGGCGAGCTCCACAATCGCAGTGTTTCCCCGCATCTCATCGAGAAGAGCCGCCACCGCTTTCGCTGTGGTCAGATTGTAGGTGTCCAACCAATCCGGCGGAGCTGCCCCAAAAAATCGCCGCAAGGCCTCGCCCAAATCCACACCATTTCGCTCTGCGGCACGGAATGCTTCGGCAGCGGTTGGCCACCGCCTTCCCTTTTCCCATGTGTAGGCAACATTGCTGCGGTACCCAAGCCGTCTCGACCAAGCAACCTGCGATCTTCTACCGCGCAACGCGCGCAGAAATTCCTTTGCCAGTTGTTCGTAATCCACACCCGCCCCAATCAATCAGCGATGCACAATAACCTAAGCGTAGCGCCAAATAAAGTGCATTCTTGAGTGTACCTAGTCCCGACCTGACTGCACTTGCGACTCAACATCCGTAACCTTCTTGGGTGCCCCATCTGTCAGCACGATATTGCCTTCCGCGGTGACCAGAACATCGTCCTCAATCCGAATTCCGATTCCCCGAAACTCTGCCGGAGCATCCTCGTCATCTTCCGGAACGTACAAGCCCGGCTCTATGGTCAAGACCATTCCAGGCTCAAGCGAACGGCTCTCACCCTGCACGTAGTAAGCACCCACATCGTGCACATCCAAACCCAACCAATGGCTGGTCCCGTGCATGTAGTACTTCTTGAACTTTTCTTCCGAGATTAGGTCGTCCACATCACCCTCGAGAAGGCCCAGTTTCACCATACCTTCCGTAAGAATATGAATCGCCTTCTGGTGCACAGAACGCATATTGTTCCCCGGTACGGCCTGACGGATGGCGGCTTCCTGCGCTTCCAGCACCACCTCGTATAGGGCCCGCTGCGGATCGGAGAACTTCCCATTCACAGGCCATGTCCGGGTCACATCCGCGGTGTACATGCCATATTCACACCCCGCATCCACACACACCAGGTCACCATCTTTCAATGGTGCGCTGTTCTCGATGTAATGAAGAATGGTGGCATTGGCGCCGCCACCCACAATCGTGGTGTACCCAGGACCACTCCCGCCACCCAGGCGAAAGGTATGGTCGATGATCGATTCCAATGCGTATTCCGGAACACCGTCCTCGGTCACAGCCATCGCAGCACAATGGGCCTGCGCCGTGATGTCAGCCGCCCGTTGAAGGATCGCAATTTCCTCATCGCTTTTCAGCAATCGGAGTTCATGAAGACTGCGGGACGGGTCGATAAACGCATCCGGCACAGCCATCCCGTTTTTTCGCGCTTTGCGGCGGGCACTCTTCAGCGCTCCAATCAGCAACTGATCGCGGTCGACATCGTCCGCAAACCGGTAGTGCAGGTTCCGGTATCCTTGGAGGAGATCCGGTAGGCGTTCAGCCAATTCTGCGTACGGAAATGCTGCATCTGCGCCAAACCGCTCCACCGCTCCGTCCGGGCCCCAACGGCGTCCCGTCCAGATTTCCATCGCTGGATTTTTGGGTTGAACGAACATCAAGAATGGCTGGTCCGCCCCAGGGCGAAACAGCAAAGCCACTTCCGGATCTTCCCAGCCACTCAGATAGAACACATCCGAGTCCGGTCGATACTTGAATTCCGCATCGCCATTCCGCACAACATGGGGCGCGCCAAACAGAAGTGCGGCGTCATCCTCACCAAGTGCTGCCAAAAAAGCTGCCCGATGACGGGCGAAAAAAGTTGGATTCCATTCGGGTCGCATTCTACCTGTCTAACCCGTTCGCGGTGCATGCAGGGCAACCAAGTGGTATGACTGTTTAGAAGAAGTTGAGGTGAAGCGTGGCCGATGGCCGTGTCAATGTATTTGATGGCCCCGTCGTAATCGTCGGAGCAGGTGTGACTGGACTTGTCACGGGCCACTTGCTGGCCGAGGCAGGCGTCGAGGTCGTCATCATTGAGAAACTGCCGATCGTCGGCGGCTTGGCACGTTCGTTTCAATACGACGACTTCGTCTTTGATTGCGGACCACATCGATTCTTTACCGCAAACCCAAATGTCGACAACTACCTCAAACGGGTACTCGAGAGACATGGCACATTCTTCCCACGGAAGTCTGAGGTCTACTTCAAGGGCAAGTACTACGGTTGGCCGATCAAACCGCAAAACCTCGTACAGCTGCCACCCTCCATCGCCGCCAAAAGCTTTGTTGACCTCACCGTAAACGGATTCAAAGAATACGGTGACCTCACCTTCGAAGACTACATTCTTAGGCAATACGGACCGACACTCTACGAACATTTCTTCCACGATTATTCGGAGAAATTCCTCGGCATCCAGCCCAGGGACACCCATTCAGACTGGGCGAAGGTGGGCATCAATCGCGCGATCATCGACGACAAGGCGCAGATGCAAAACCTTTTCCACTTGTTGAAGACCACACTGCTTGAGGGGAACAATGAACCCACAAGGTTCCTGTACCCGCGCGGCGGAATGCAGGAAGCATGGGTGCAGGTGTCGAACCTATTCGAAGCACTCGGCGGCCGAATCATCACGGGAACGGGTGCCCGAATGGAAGGCGAAAACGGGAAAGTGGAGACGGTCTGGGCAGGCGATGAGTGCTTTAAACCATCGGCTGTCATTTGGACTGCGCCCATTACCCTCGCTTGTCGTCAACTCAATCTCCAAGTTCCGGACCTCAGCTATTTGGGTCTTTTGTTGTACAACGTGATGGTGAAAGAAGAGCCAAGGCGCGACTACCAGTGGTGCTACTACGGTTCAAAGAACCTTCTCATCAACCGTGTCAGTACGCCCAAATTCTTTTCACCAGACACCTCACCGCCTGGAACCGGCGGGTATTGCTGTGAGGTCACGTGTATGGAAGGCGACACACGCTGGCAGCACGCCGAACGCCTGACCGACTGGGTGATCGACGATCTCGTGAAGGTGGGCATGATTCGGAGCCGCAACAATGTGATCGATGTCCGCATCGAGCGATTGGAAGCAAGCTACCCAATCTACCGCAAAAACTACCCAGGCCAACTCGACCTTGCACGGCAACAGCTGGCCCAATTTGGGAACCTGCACCTTGCAGGCCGTACCGGCCTGTTCTGGTACAACAACATGGACCATTCCATGGAAAATGCCATGCAGCTCACCAAGCGCCTCCTTCGCGATTCCGGCCATGCAGAAGCCGAGGAAGCGGCCATTGCTGCTGGGGCGCCCATCGGCGCATAAAGGCGTCACATCGAGATGCGCAGACTCACTCCGTGCCAATGACCCACATTTTCCTCTTGGTCTAGGTCGAGTTGAACACTGTAGTTCAGACCGAACGACTCATTGGATGCACCAATTCCTCCCGTCACCAAACGCTGGGAAGTGACTCCATCCCGCTTCCATCCAACACGAATTGGCACCACGTCAGCGGCACGAAATTCTGCCCCAACCATGGGTGAAAAGCTCACGGTGTCATCGTTTGAGGCACCGAACGTGGTGAGCGTATCAAAGGCCAAACCAAACCTATCCGTTGGTTGCCAGCGCGTTCCCGTCCCCATGCCCATGGGCGAGCCCTCGAAATCAAGGGGGATGACGTTCTCTGCGGTCAAACTGACATAAATCTGGTCGGCCATCACTGCCGAAACACCGGGTGCAAGGTTGAAACTATGCTGGGCACCCAACAGTGTGGATGTGGAATTGAAGTATCGAAGACTCAAACCCGCACCAAACAGGTGATGGACGCCTCCTCCACCCAAAGTTGCTGCCAATACAGATGACTGCACTTCATTCGTGAAGGATGTACCCTTCCGACGCCACCCGGGAAGTTCAGACTGTGCCGGAGTCAAATCTTGGCTGGTCCGGAACCACTGAACGCCCAAGCCAATTGGGCTGGTTTGAGAGTCATGTGCGGCAACCTGGACAATCATCGCGCCATCAGACCCAAATTGCGCCCCACCTGAAACATCGAAACGTCCATCCAGCCAAACCATACCGGGAGCCGCAAACACTGCGCCGCTATCGTATGGGTTGGATCGCACCGCATCCCCCATGCCCTGGGACACGGCCATGGACGGTGAAGTCGCCCGAGCAACGCCCGAGTGAAGGAGAAAAAGGAGACCAACCACAAGCAGCAAAAAACTCTTCATAAACAAGCTCTGTCGTGGAGTATAGGACAGTCCCACAAAATTTTTATCCATCATTCCATCTCGGTAAACCCGTTGCAGGGCGAAGTTGATTGGCTTAGTAAAGCGGGCACTTCCCTGGAGCAAGATAGACATCCTCCACGGGCTCACTCCCCCACGTATTCAACGCAGGACAAATTATGGAACAAGATCGAATCGATTTTTTCCGCGATCTTTTGCAAGAGCGGCT
>Ga0163108_10003858_pt1 | contig 10640 bp, 10 predicted proteins | sample Fk1155metaG_FD_109644 | JGI IMG/M metagenome (GOLD analysis project Ga0163108, IMG submission 109644) | Marine microbial communities from the Central Pacific Ocean - Fk160115 155m metaG | ecosystem: Environmental > Aquatic > Marine > Oceanic > Photic zone | place: The Central Pacific Ocean...
CAAACCCTAATGATATGGAAGCGAGGCAAGAACTTGCCGTTGCTCTATACGGTTCAGGAGAAATTGAGGAAGCTCTTAATTGCTTACTTGATTCCATCTCAGTCAACAAAGATTGGAACGAGGAGGCAGCTAGAAAACAATTGCTGGAATTTTTTTCTGCTATTGGCCTACTGGACCCTATAGTTGTTGCCGCTAGAAAACGATTGTCATCTATTTTATTTAAATAAAATATTTTTGTGAGGATAATATTCCTAGATTTACGTTAGATATAGAAAACCTTCCTAAAGATCTGCCCGTTTTTCCATTGCCAGGCGCATTACTTTTACCTGGCGGGACATTGCCTCTTAATGTTTTTGAACCACGCTATATTCAAATGATTAAAGATGTTTTGTCATCTCCACACAGAATGATAGTAATGACACAACCCATTCCTGAAAGTTCTAATAATTTAGACGTTTATAAACTTGGCTGCGCAGGAAAATTAACCTCTTTTGAAGAAACGCTTGATGGAAGGTTTTTTATTTCATTATCTGGAATCTTAAGATGTCAATTACTCAATAATGTTGATGAAAAGGGTGGGTACAGACGAATGTCTTTAGACTTTAATAGTTTTTTGACTGACACTCAGCCCAACAAAGAAACAATTGAAAGGGATGGTTTTTTTAAAATATTAAAATCATACTTTGATATAAAGGGACTATCTGCAGATTGGAAAACTATTGAAACATGTGAAGATGAAAAACTGATAACAACGCTTGCAATGCTGTGTCCATTTAGTGATGCTGAAAAACAAGCATTGTTAGAAGCTAACACACTTAATGAAAGGGCAAAATTAATGAACATAATTTTAGAAATGAGCGTATTTGGTGAAGGTGATCAAAATGTCAAAAGACACTAAAAGCAATCTAAATGTTGACCCAAAACTACTAGAAATTCTTATTTGTCCAGTTACTAAAAGTGACTTGGAGTATGACAGTAAAAACAATGAACTGATAAGCAAGCAAGCTGGTCTTGCCTACCCAATTCGCGATGGAATACCAATTATGTTGGAAGAAGAGGCAAGAAAGATTTCTGATAAAACATAATTTCCCATGGAACAAATTACTGAAATTCGTTTAAACAAACAAAAAAATGAGCTGAAAATAACATTTGACGATGAAATGTACTACTTGTTACCAGCAGAATTATTACGTGTTGAAAGCCCATCAGCTGAAGTTCAAGGTCACTCTGCTAATCAAAAAATAACCCCTGCAGGAAAGTCTAAAGTTAAAATATTATCAATTGATCCAATTGGAAACTATGCCATAGCCATTAAATTTGATGATGGACATGATACAGGTATTTTTTCGTGGCAGTATCTTAAAAAATTATCAATAGATAAAGAAACATTATGGAAGAATTATCTTAGCAGAATTAAATCTCTACAATTATCTAGATAACGTGTCTTCTCTAATAATATTTACAAGTTTTCTTTTAATAGGGTTCAAGTTTTCTAATATTGTAAATGGTAAACTCATACTTCTTTGAACTTGGTCAGAAGTATTTGTAAAAAACCAGTCCAACCCATCAGTTAGTTTTGTAATAGATCTTATCCAAAACTTTCTATTATTGTAGTAATTATCTAATATAATTTTTGAGCCAAAATCTAATCCTCGATCTCTTGCCCAGTTTAAAGTTTTTGATAATTGTATAATATCACCTATTGCAAGGTTAAACCCTTGACCTGCTAAAGGGTATATTGAATGTGCTGCATCTCCTATTACAACAGTCCTCAAACCAATAGGTTTTGGAACATCAACTCTATTAATAGGCCATTGTTTAATTTTTGAAAGCAATGAGAAATCTCCTAAATATGATCCGAATTCTTTCTTTATATTTTTAATGACGTCTGCAGTTGATAAGCTTAATTGACTTTCCATTTGACTTTTGTTTAATGACCAAACTAAAGAAGAAACACTTTTTTTGTTGGTTCGATTTTCCTTGGCTAGAAAGGCAAGAATTCCATTTTTTGAAAACACCTGCCAAGATACATTAGGGTAGTTTTGATTGTGTTCAACGAGGGAGACTAAACCGTATTTCTTTATTCCCATTTCTAGAGATTTTATTTTAGTTAACTTCCTTACCATTGAATTAGAACCATCTGCCCCAATAACCAATAATGATTTGATTTTTTTACCTGATTTCAGAATAATTTCTGCATAATTCTGGTTTAAAGAAATATCTTTAATTTCACCTATAATTTGATTTATTTTTTTTTCCTTTATTTCCTTTGAAATTAAAATGTTTAATTCTTTATAGAGCCTATTATTTTCTATCAAATAACAAAGTGGATTATTTTGAGCTTCATCTTCAAACACGGTAAATCCTTTTTGGTTCATAGATCTAATGTGTATTTTATTTGAGGGAAACGCAGTCTTTTTGATTTCATGCAAATTATGATCTTTATAAAAATCTAAAGACTGTGGTGATAGCATGGTTGTTCTATCGTCTTTGTTGAAATCTATAATACCATCGTTTATCCAAGTAGGATAAAATCCTAATTTCGATAATGATAAAACTGCTGATTTTGCAGTTGGTCCATTACCGTATAAAGCTATATCCAAAATTTTATTTTCATTTGCCATAAAATAAAAACTATGTAAAAAGTTTGAGTTTACATATACTCCTATTCATTTCACACTAGCACAAGAAAAAGACATTATTTTATGTAAATTATTTTAATAAGTAGGAATTTGATGTTTAACCCTGAATTTTCAATTTTCAATGACTGGATGTTTGGAAAGTTAACTGATTTATTGTCAAATATTAATCCACCAAAAGATTCAGAACCTATATTGTTGACTGTTGGCGAGCCTAAACTTTCACCTCCTCTAATTGTTAAAGAAGTTTTCAACAAATATCATAGCGATTGGAGGAAATACACACCAAGCAATGGAACTAGATATTTTCGTGAAAGCGTAGCAGAATATATCGCAAATAGATATTCAAAAGCTGCAGATTTTCTCGATGTTGATGACGAGATCAACCCTGTACCAGGAACAAGGGCTCCGCTTTTCCAAATCGGGTTACTTTTAAAAAATGGCAATAAAGCAAAAAGCGTGAGTTTGGTTGCTAACCCATTTTACCACGCGTGGAGAGCCGGTGCAATTGCAGCAAATAATAAAATTGTATGGATGAATACAAATCATTCAACAGGTTGGCTTCCTCAAGTAAGTAAAATTGAGCCAAAAGTTCTCCAGAAAGCCTCAATTATGTATGTGTGTTCACCTTCTAACCCTCAAGGGGCTTGTGCTTCAATGGACTGGTTAATCAACACAATTAATATTTGCCGAAAATATGACATATTATTGTGTGTTGATGAATGTTATGCAGATATATATAGACAAGATAATATGCCTCCAATAGGCACAATTGAAGCTTTAGAGAAAATTGGGGAAGGAAGCAAGGGGGTTATAATATTTCATTCACTTTCAAAAAGATCTTCTGCAGCAGGGTTAAGAGCTGGTTTTATTGCTGGAGATTCAAATATAATTTCTATGTATAGAAAGTTAGTAGCCAATGGGGGTGTAGTAATGTCTGAACCCCAACTTAGGGTGGCACAAGCCTTATACAAAGATGAAGAGCATGTTAAAAAGAATAGACTGTACTACGATAAAAACTTTGAAATTTCAGAAAAAATTTTAAATATTGAAAAACCTCAAGGTGGGTTTTTTAATTTTGTACCTGTAGATGATGACTTGGTCGCTACAAAATATTTATGGGGAAATTATGGCATTAAAGTAATGCCTGGCAGATATATGGCTTACTCAAATAATGGAGACAACCCAGGTAAAAATCACCTAAGAATTGCGTTGGTAAACAATGCTGAAATAACTGATTTAGCATTAAAAAAAATATCTAAAGGATTACTTGAAATACAATGAATGATATTGACTCGTCCAATAGCAAATCTTTTTTACCAAAAGGTTTTAAAGAGTTTTTTAAATCTCGCCTCTTTGAGGTTTTGGGAATCATTATAATAATAATTACATTATCAATTTTGATTTCAATTTGGAGTTTTAACCCTAATGATCCAATATATTATTTTAAATCATCGACTAAAGAAGTAGTTAATTTTTTAGGAAGTTATGGTTCAAATTTATCAGGGGTTTTACTTCATATATTTGGTGCTACAAGCATCTTTATTTGTTTTTTTGGTTTATTTTGGGGTTTTAAATTTCTAAGAAATGAAAGAATAAATAAAAAACGCATTAGGCTTATATTATTAATTCCTTCCTTAATTCTTTTATCAATAATTTTATCTAATCTTCAATATCAGTCAATTTTTCTTCCTGAAGGAGTTGGCGGTGCATTAGGCCACGCATTAAACTCTTTCCTTCCTGTATTAGGAGAAAATTGGGCATTTGGGTACCTGCAAGGTGGGAATTGGCCCTTTTTGGTTTTATTTTTCGTTGTTGGTTTACCCCTATACTTATGGAGTTGCACAGCATCAAAGAAGGAAATTGTTTTAATAAAAATTTTTATAAGACCATTTTACTCGGTAATATATTTTTTATTGAGCCTGTTATTCAAAACTTTAGTTCAAAATAACAAAAGAAAACCTGTTTCAAGAAGGTCAAAAAGAATAGAGCCTATAATTAGTAATCAAGATAAAGACACAACTAACATACGTTCAAGGATAAAACAAAAGCCTAGGCAAACATCACTTAACTTAGAAACTTCAAATGGTTACAGACTTCCAACAGTTGAATTGTTAAACCCTCCAACAGTTGGTATGGGAGGGCCATCTGACGACATGCTAGATTCTAACTCAAGAATGCTTGAAAATGTTTTGGATGATTTTGGAATACGAGGTGACATAGCAACAGCTCTAACTGGACCAGTTGTCACTAGATATGACTTAAACCCTTCCCCAGGAACAAAAACTTCAAGGGTTGTAAGCTTAGCAGACGATATTGCTAGGTCTATGAGCGCAGTATCAGTAAGGGTTGCTGTGGTTCCTGGCCAAAATGTAATTGGTGTGGAGTTGCCTAATGTAGACAGGGAAACAGTATTGTTAAGAGAAATTTTAGAAAGCGATAGCTGGTTAGATTCAAAATTTAATATCCCTGTTGCACTTGGAAAAGACATAGCTGGATTGCCAATAGTTAAAGATTTAGCATCCATGCCACATTTACTTGTTGCAGGCACAACTGGTTCGGGTAAATCTGTCGCGGTAAATGGAATGATTTTATCTATTCTTTACAAACATACACCTGAAACTTGTAGGTTAATTCTTGTAGACCCAAAAATGTTAGAATTGTCTGTATACGATGGAATTCCTCACTTGCTGACCCCAGTCGTAACAGAACCTTCTAAAGCAGTAATGGCACTTAAGTGGGCTGTTCGAGAAATGGAAGAACGCTATAAATCCATGTCAAAGTTAGGTGTAAGAAATATAACTGGTTACAATAAGAGGCTTGCATTAGCTAAAACAAATGGAGAAACATTGTCTCATAGAGTTCAAACAGGTTTTGACCCCGAGACTGGAAAACCAATTTATGAAGATCAAGATATAAGTTTAATACCTCTTCCATTAATTGTAGTGGTAATCGATGAGGTTGCTGATCTTATGCTTGTCGCTGGTAAAGATATTGAAGCAGCCGTTCAAAGACTTGCTCAAATGGCAAGAGCGGCAGGTATACATGTTATAATGGCCACTCAAAGGCCCTCAGTGGATGTAATAACAGGGACAATAAAAGCAAATTTTCCAACTAGAATTTCTTTTCAAGTGTCCTCAAAAATTGATAGTCGAACTATTCTTGGTGAGCAAGGAGGTGAACAGCTACTAGGAAAAGGTGATATGCTATTTATGGAAGGAGGAGGAAGAATTACACGTATACATGGTCCTTTTGTTTCTGATGAAGAAGTGGAAAGTGTTGTGAACTTTTTGAAACGACAAGGCGATCCTGAATATGATGATGAAATAGTTATTGAACGTGAAGAAAATAATATAAATATACAAGATGTAAAATCGAATGGAAATGACGATCTATATGATCAAGCTGTTTCACTAGTTGCACGAGAAAGAAAAGCCAGCACAAGTTTTATTCAAAGACATTTAAAAATCGGTTATAACAGAGCAGCAACAATTATAGAAAAGATGGAAACTGAAGGAGTTGTCAGCCAATCTAACCATGTGGGAAAACGAGAAGTTCTAATTGATGATCATACAGTTTAATAAAAATTTTCTTATCCTTCTATTTATATTTTACCCAATTTTTTGTTTAGCTAATGAAGATATTGCTACTGCAGAAAACTGGCTAAACAACATTTCTTCAATGACTGCAGACTTCATTCAAATTTCATCAGATGGCGGTTCTGCTGAAGGAAAAATTTTTATTAAAAAAAACCACGGTTTCAGATTTGAATATCTACCTCCATCACCACTTTTGGTTGTGGGTAGAGGAAATTGGGTTATAGTCCAGGACATTGTTGAAAAGACAAGCAATAACTATCCTTTATCTCAAACCCCTTTCTCAAGATTTCTTTCAGATAATGTCTCTTTAATACCAAAAGGTTACATCACATCTTCAAAAAAGAAAGATGGTATATTGGAAATTAAAATAGTTTCAAAAGAAAAAGCAGATAGCCATTTGCAGCTTGACTTCTCTCTAAATCCTTTTCAATTAAGGAGGTGGGTGATTATTGACCAAATTGGAACTGAAATAGTTGTAACACTTCAGAACCACCGATTTGATGTAGATCTTCCAGCTAGCACATTTCGAGGTATGCCAATAAATATAGAATAAAAATTATAAATAAGCTGGAGAAAAAATGAAAATCATAACCTGGAACTGTAACGGCATAAGAGCTAGATTCCCTTTAATTGAAATACTACTAAAAAAAGAAAACCCTGATCTTTTGTTTCTTCAAGAAACAAAGATTGAGGATAAAATATTTCCTCATGAAATTTTTCATAAATTAGGTTACAAACACTTATTATTTAGGGGAGAAAAATCTTATAATGGTGTGGCATGCGTCTCAAAACTTCCATTTGAAAAATTTGGGCACAAGAATTGGGTTCAAAAGAAAGATTGCAGACATTTATTTGTTAAAATAAACAATACTGAAGTACATAATTTTTATGTTCCAGCTGGCGGTGAAATTCCAAATCCCGATGAAAATGAAAAGTTTTTTCACAAAATGACTTTTTTGTCTGAAATGAACGATTGGCTTAAAAAGAAACCAAACTGTAGAAGTGAAATACTTTTGGGTGATCTAAATATTGCCCCCCTACCTGAAGATGTATGGTCACATAAACAACTTTTAAACGTTGTTAGTCATACCCCAGAGGAAGTTGATTCTCTTCAAAATGTCTTTAATTCTGGCAATTACACAGATATAGTAAGAGAGTTTTTTCCTGTACCTGAAAAAATATTTTCATGGTGGTCTTATCGATCAAGAAATTGGAATACTTCTGATCGAGGGAGAAGGTTGGATCACATTTGGGTTACCAAAAATTTAGTTAACAAAACTAAAGATGTAAAGATTATTAAAGAAACAAGAGGATGGGAAAGACCCTCTGATCATGTGCCAATTGTAATTAATTTAGACTTGAAATAAAATTTATGTTTTTTCCAGGCCAACAATGGCCTTAGAATATTCTTCCGCATCAAACTGATCTAGGTCCTCTAAATCTTCACCAACGCCAACTGAATGGATGGGAATTGCAAATTTATCAGCAAGGGACACAACGATTCCACCTTTAGCTGAGCCATCGAGCTTTGTCACAATTAATCCAGATATATCTATCGCTTTACTAAACTCTATTATCTGCGAATGTGCATTTTGACCAGTTGCTCCATCTAAAACAATTACTTTATCATGGGGGCAACCATTATATTTTTTGCCAAGAACTCTTATAATTTTTTTAAGTTCTTCCATTAATTCATCTTTAACCTGCAATCTGCCCGCAGTATCGACAATTAAAACATCAATATTATCTTCTTGGGCTTTTACTAGAGATTTATATGCTAGAGCTGCAGGGTCGCCTCCCTTTTCTCCTGAAATTATCTCTACACCAGATCTGTCTGCCCAAATCTTTAGTTGTTCAATTGCAGCAGCTCTAAATGTATCACAGGCTGACAAAAGAACGCTTTTACCTTGCTGCTTAAGTTGGGAAGCTAATTTTCCTGCAGTGGTTGTTTTTCCACTACCATTCACCCCAACTAAAACTATTACGTGTGGCTTATTATTTGAATCAATTTCCAAAGGTTTGGATACAGGAGCAAGGATTTCCTTTATTCCTGCAGACAAATTTAGTAAAATTTCATCTTCTGATGCATCAAATTTGATTTTTTCAGACTTTAATTTTTTTACTAATTTCTCAGAAACCTCTATCCCTATATCACAAGAAATTAATTGGTCTTCCAAGCTTTCCAACTGACTTACGTCAAGTTTATTGCCTTTAAAAATGCTGCCAAGACTATTTTTTATTCCAGAGGCTGTTTTGTTCAAACCTCCAGTAAGTCTTTTAAACCAATTCATAGTTTTCTTTCTTTATGTTTATTAAAAGAGACACCTTCTAAAAAATTCCTATTAGATTTGATGATTTTCACTCTCTGGATACTGCCCCTTGGAAAACGCTCATTCAATTTTACATTTGAAAAATATTCACAATGACCTGAATTATGGCTTTCCATTAACACATTTGAAAAACTACCGATTTGGTTTTTCATCCATCTTTTAGTATTTTTCTCACATGCCAATCTCAGTTCTCTTGCTCTAGATTTTCTCAAATTGATTTCAACTTGCGGCATCCTAGATGCAGGCGTTCCATTCCTTGGACTATATGGAAAGACATGCCCCCAACAAATTTCAAGATTATTTATTAATTCAAGAGATGATTTATGCGCTTCATCACTCTCAGTTGGAAATCCAGATATAAAATCTGCACCTATTACAATCCCTGGTCTATTTCTTTTAGCCTGATCAACAAAGCGTTCCACATCTTTAGCTAAATGCCTTCTCTTCATTCTTTTGAGTATTAGATCATTGCCATGTTGGATTGATAAATGAAGGTGGGGCATCAATCTTTTGTCAGTTGAAAGAGCTTCCATTAAATCATCATCTATCTCAGCAGGATCAATACTTGACAATCTTAAACGTCTCAAACCAACAACTCTTTTTAATAAATTTTTTATTAAAATCCCTAAATAAGATTTTTCGGTTAAGTCTTTTCCCCAACTTGCTATATCAACCCCAGTTAACACTATCTCTTTATGGCCATAGTCAATTAATTTTTGTGCGTTATTTATTATACTTACCATGTCTATACTTCGACTATTCCCTCTTCCAAAAGGAATAATACAAAATGTACATCTATGGCCACACCCTTGTTGTATTTGAAGAAAAGCCCTAGTTCTTTCCCTAAACCCAGAAACCAAACATGGGTCTACTGCCTTTTCTAACATTATATTTGATACATCTTGTTCTTTATCTTCTATGTTGACCCAAGTATCCTTTTTAATTTTATCTACATTGCCAATGGTTTTAAAAACTTCAGGCATTTCAGACCAGTTTTTGGGGTCTATTTGAACTGCACATCCTGTAGCAATTATTTTTATATTTGGATTTTCTCTTGAAGCTTTTCTAATAAATTGTTTAGCTTGTTTTTCAGCTTCATTCGTTACAGCACAAGTATTAACGATTAATATTTCCTTGTTTATTGAATCTAAATTTTTTCCAATCAAATCACTTTCAAGCATGTTGAGCCTGCATCCAAATGTTTTAATTTGATTTTTATGATTGATCGAACTCATTTAACTTTAATCTTAGTTTATTAAATTTGAAAGTCGCCTGCTAAGAAAGCCATTGAAAGATTTTTCAGCTGGACCTTCAAGAAAAACATTGCCTTCATTAGACAAACAAACATTTAGTTTTCCACCTTCAAGAATAACTTCACATTTCTTATCTGTTTTCAATAACACGTTGGCTGCAACAACTACAGCACATGCTCCAGTTCCGCAGGCCATAGTAATACCTGCACCTCTTTCCCAAGTTCTCGTCTTTATTTGAGATTTAGAATTAATTTTAGCAAACGATATATTTGCTTTTTCTGGAAACATAGGATGATTTCCTAATTTTGGCCCTAAACTAGCAATATCCAAGCCATCAAAATCTTCTAAAAACAAAACAGCGTGAGGATTACCCATTGACAAACAAAATGCACTTGCTGGTGAATCTTTACCTAGATCTACCTTCTTGTGATCTATATTTTTTGCTAAAGGAATTTCATTCCATATAAATTTAGGCTTACCCATATCGACCGCAATAAAGCCATTAGTTTTATTTTTCCATGCTTTTAAAATGCCAGCCTCAGTTTCAATCTTAATTTCTTCCTTGAGTTTTTCTTCTAAAACCATCTCAGCCACGCACCTTGTCCCATTTCCACATGCTGAAGATTTTGACCCATCATTATTTCTAAACTCTAGAAATACATCATTATTGTGATGTGGGTTTTTGAGAATTATTAACTGATCACATCCTACGCCGGTTCTTCGATTAGCTATTTCTTTTGCAGCAACATCAGGTACATTTGAACCATCTCTGCAATCAAGAATAACAAAATCATTCCCCAATCCATGCATTTTAAAAAA
>Ga0163108_10003859_pt1 | contig 10638 bp, 10 predicted proteins | sample Fk1155metaG_FD_109644 | JGI IMG/M metagenome (GOLD analysis project Ga0163108, IMG submission 109644) | Marine microbial communities from the Central Pacific Ocean - Fk160115 155m metaG | ecosystem: Environmental > Aquatic > Marine > Oceanic > Photic zone | place: The Central Pacific Ocean...
AACTGATGATAAAGATGGGATGTGGGATGGAACATATAAAAATGAGCCAGCACAGCAAGAAATATATATTTGGAAGATAGATACTAAAGATACAATAACTGGAGAACATAAAGAATTAACAGGTCATGTATTATTAATGAGGTAATATTTTGTAGAGAGAATCAGGTTAAGTAAATTTATACTTTTTTAGTATTACTGAATACTATATATTAAAATGATATTTTGTTTTATTATCTGATTTATTTTGTTATATTAGCCAAATATACTTTAATAAATACAATAAAACATGAAAAAACTTATATTATCTTTTGCTTTTATTTTATCAATTATAATAATTTCTGCTCAATGCACACCCAACCCTATATATTATGATTCAATATCAGGAGCGTGGCCAGATACAATAACTAATTTTGCCCCAGCTCAACTAGGAGTCGCTTATAACCAAGTTTTAGATTTTAAAATAGCATCTGATGCAGGAGAATATGACCCCTTATATACAGGAGTTAACTTAGACTCGGTAGTCGTAACAGGTGTTTCTGGTTTACCCCCAGGCCTTCAATATCAGTGTAATAATGCATCTTGTAGTTGGTTAGGTGGCACTCAAGGTTGTGCATCACTTTATGGCACTCCAACATCGCTTGGATCTTATGATGTTGTTATTAATTTAGATGGTTATGTAACAGTTGTATTTATTGGGGTTGTTTCTGCTCCCCAAGAATTTAAAGGCTATGTTATAGATGTTGGGCCTGCCGGTATAGAAACACTTAAATTAAATAATGAAACTTTCATACTGCAGCAGAACATCCCAAATCCAGCAAACAATACAACAAAAGTGCAATTTATATCAGGTAAGAGTGATGAGCTCACTTTTGTCATGATGAATTTGCTTGGAGATGTAGTCTTAAGTAAAAATATTAATGCTAAGAAAGGTGTTAATGATATTAATATAAAATTATTAGATTATCCTGAAGGAGTTTATCTTTATTCTATAAGTAATGGAGTTCAAAGATTAACAAAGCGAATGATTATTACTAAATAAAGCTTTCAATAAATATATTACAAGCTGATATTGAAATTTGAAGTGAATATATTGGGTTGTGGTAGTGCACTGCCAACCATTAGAAGAAATCCAACTTCTCAATTAGTTTATGTGCAAGAGAGACAATTGTTACTTGACTGTGGTGAAGGTACACAACTTCAACTAAGGAAATATAAATTTAAGTTTCATAAAATTAATCACATTTTTATAAGTCACCTGCATGGAGATCATTATTTAGGATTAATGGGCTTGTTGGCTAGTTTTAGTCTATTAGGTAGGAAATCGACAATTAATATATATGCGCCAAAACCGTTAAATGAAATTCTTAAAATACATTTTAAAAAAGGTTATAATGACCTAGACTTTAAAATAAATTTTATTGAATTAAATACTAAAAAAGAAGAATTAATTTTAGATGATGGTGTTATTGAAGTTAGGTCATTTCCTGTTGTTCACAGAATTGATTGCTGTGGCTTTAGTATTAAAGAAAAAATAAAACAAGGGAATTTAAAAAAATCTGCAATAGATAAATACAATATTTCTATAGAACAAATAGTTAATATTAAGAAAGGTGCTAATTTTTTATATAAAGGTAAGGTAATCCCTAATAGTGAAATAATAAAAAGCCCTCCTAAACCAAGGAAATATTCATATTGTGCCGACACAAAGTATTCTGAGAGTATTATTCCATATATAGAAAATTCAGATTTATTATATCATGAATCAACATTTTTAGAAAAAATGAGTGACAGAGCAAAAACTACATATCATTCTACAGCCTTAGATGCAGCAAGGATTGCCAGTAAGTCAAAAGTGAAAAAATTATTATTAGGACATTATTCAGCAAGATATAAAAACTTAATAGAATTTGAAGCTGAAGCAAAGCAAATCTTTTCTAATGTTGTGGCAGTAAAAGATGGAGATATTTTTACTATTGATTTAAGGTATTAAAAAAGTTTTTGAATAAAATGAAATATATAATATTTATAAGCTCTATTTTTATTAGTTTTAATGTATTGGCAAATAGTAAAGAGAAGTCAGAATTTTATAATTGTAGTTTGATTGTTGGAGATTTTTTATGGATGTCGAAAACAGAAGTTAGTAATGCTCAGTACAGAAAATTTACGGAAGAAAATTTACATGATTTTACTGTTTTGCCAGATTCTTCTTTATGGAAAAAGAAAGTAGGTTTTTCAGAGTCCTATGAGAAATATTATTTCAGACATCCTGCTTATAATGATTATCCGGTAGTTTGTATTTCAAAAGAAAATGTAATAAAATTTTGCTCTTGGTTAACTAAGCAAATCAATGCTAAATTAAGTAATAATAATGAAAGTTTAGTAAAAGAAATTATTGTAAGACTTCCAACTGAAATTGAATGGAAAAATGCTGCAAAAGGTGGCCTCTCAAAATATAATATTTTACCTTGGAATGGTAATTCATTAAGATTAACTGAAGGAAAAAACCAAGGTAATTTTAGATTAAATTTTAAAAGAGGTAATGGGGATTATATGGGAGTAGCGGGGAGTTTAAACGATAATGCCGATGTTACTGCACCTGTTAAAAGCTATTGGCCTAATAACTTTGGCTTATACAATATGTGTGGGAATGTATCTGAAATGATATTAGATAGTGATTATTCTTTTGGGGGAAATTGGTCATCTAATGGGTATGATGTTACCATTAATTCTAAAATTTCAACTCAAGCTTCTTGCTCTATTGGATTTAGATATGTTATAGAGGTAGTAAAATGGAGAGAAATAAAATCTAAATCTAAAATAAAAATTAACAAGCAATTTTTTGCTAGAAATTTTATTTCAGTAAATGATTCCTTTAAGATAATGAACATGGAAGTTTCAAATGAATTGTATAATATTTTTTTAAATGAAACAAAATATTCAAGGCCAGATTCAACTTTGTGGAATAAAAAATTTTATTATTCTAATCAATATTTGATAAAATATCATTGGTATCCAGATTATTTCAATCATCCTGTTGTGAATATTTCGAAAGAAGATGTTTATGCTTTTGCTTCATGGCTGGCAAATTTGTATAATAGAACTCACTATAATAAAGTAATATTTAAATTGCCAAATGAAAAACAATGGGAATTAGCAGCTAGAGGTAAAGAAAACATACTTATGTATTATCCTTGGGGAGGGTCTTATATTAGAAATGCTAAAGGAGAATATTTATGTAATTTTAAACCTATTCCTGAGATATATGCTAGAGAAGATAAATTTAATAATATTTATTATGATTTATCCAAAGAAAATGATTTTATGTTAGGTGCTGATTTGGATGGCTCATTAGTGACATCTAAAGTGAACTCTTATTTTATGAATAATATAGGAATATATAATATGAGTGGCAATGTTGCAGAGATGATAGATGGTATTGGCTTTACTAAAGGAGGGTCTTGGAATAGTGATATGTTAAAAGTTCAAATAAATAATAGAGAAACTGATTGCTCTCCATGTGCAGAAGTAGGATTTAGATTGGTAATGATTAATAAATAGTTAATATTATTTATTGCAATAATAAACAAAAGCAGGAGGAATGTTTAAAGAAGAAAATACAATATCTACACTATTAAATTTAGAGCTTAATAATTTTTTTGCATTAAGTGAATATTGGAATTGCACAAACATTCCATTTTTAGATAAAACCTCATAAGAAGCCTTAATAATGTTGTTTTTAATATTGTCTGGAATAACTGTTAAAGGTAAAGATGATATAACAAAGTCAGCTGATTTTATATTGTGTTTTGTAAGATGTAACTTTATGTTTTCAGCACTATCATTAATAAAGTTAAGTCTTTTATCTTTTATTTTATTTGCAAGTTTAAGATGAAATGTTGGGTTTAATTCAAATGATAACAATTTAGATTTAGGAGACATTTTCTTTAATATTCCCTTGGTAAATACTCCTGTGCCAGGGCCTAACTCAATAATATTGATGTCTTTTGAAAAATCAATTTTTGCTAACATCTTTTTTCTTAAAAATACTGAACTTGGAGCAATTGCTCCAACCATCTTTCTTTGTTTGATAAATTCAGTAATAAAAAGTGTTTTCATAAATTATTGACTTAGATGTGTGCTAAATATTTGCGTAAATATAGATATTTCAATTTAATTATGTTATTTTTGATATTAATCAAATTTAAAGATATATGAAAAATTTAGTATTGATCTTGTTTTCTATTTTATAAATAAAAAAATAGATTAAGTTTTAATTATTGATGTTTTTCATTTCAACTTTTATTAAAGTTAGCTAACTTAGTTAAATTAACATCTATTGCTTATGAATAAACAAATATTTCAATCCATATTGGGTTTTGACTATGAACTGAATTTTATAGATTGTCTTCGTTAGAGTGTTAAATCGCTGGTTAATTTATAGTTTTTTTAAATAGATTTATAATAGCTTTTTTATGCAATTACAATCATAAAAATCACAAAAATTATAAAGTGTATTGTCCCTGCAATTGCAGGAATATCCAAACTGTAGTTTGCTTTTTCTTTTAACTTTCTAAATGAAAATTTAATTACGCTAGTTCTAATTTTTCTTGAGCACAACTTTCCAAGTTCATAAACTAAAATGCAGAAAATCACAAAAATTGTTAATGCATTTTCTTGATAGTTTCTCGGAATATATCCAAAAGCTAGTATTACTTGAAAAAATCCAAACATATAATCTATAAATCGTGTTTTTTGTAAGGAATTTTCTATTGTTTTCATTGTTTTTTATCGGTATTTTCTTTTTTCTAAAACGAAATATTATTTAATTTATTGTGTTTTCTGCAATAAATTAATCATACTTTACTAAGTTTATCTATATTTAATATTCTTACTATTCCATAAACAATATTCATTTGTAAAGTCAATCGTGCTACTAACTAGCTTGATAATAATATTGTTTTTTTAAAAACCAATTTCCGCTAACATCTTTTTTCTTAAAAATACTAAATTTGGAGCAATTGCCCCAATCATTTTTTTGTTTAATAAATTCAGTAATAAAAAGTCTTTTCATAAATTATTGATATAGATGCATCCTAAATATTTGAATAAATATCGATATTTCAATTTAATTATATTATTTTTGATATTAATCAAGTTTAAAGATATATGAAAAATGTAGTATTGATAGTTTTTTATTTGTTACTCAATAATATAAATGCACAAGATAAAAAAATAGCATTAAAATTTTTTGAAGATGGAAATTATAATGCGGCAATAAACGAATATAAAGTTTTAATAAAAGATGATTTAAAAAATATAGATTATAATTTTAATCTTGCTGTTTCATACTTAAATACTAATGGAGATAAATCTAGAGCTGTTTCGCATTTAGAATTTTTAATAAAAGACCCTAAAATTATTCCAGACACTTGGTATTTGTTAGGCAGGGCATATCATTTTGGATATCAATTTGATAAAGCAATAACAGCTTATCAAAAATTTCTTGAAATTAATAAGGGAAATTTATTGAACTTAGATGATGCTCCTAAACAAATAGAATATTGCGAAAATGCTAAAGAATTAATGAAATTTCCTCTAAATGTTACTTTTAATAACTTAGGAGATAATATAAATTCTAAACATTCAGATTACTATCCTTTTATACCTTTAGAAGAAGATTTTATTTTGTTTAATTCAAAAAGAATGAATAGTAATAAAGAACTTTATGATGGTAGTTTTCCCTCAGATATATACATTTCTCATGTTGTTAATGGAGAATATAAAAAAGCTAAATTAATAACTGATAAAATAAACTCTATTGAAGATTCTGAAGAAATAGTAGGTTTAAATGCAGAAGGTACTAAATCAATTGTATCAGTTTTTGATTTTCTAAAAGATGAAATAAATCTATATGAATGTAATATAGATAATAAATCATTTTCAAAACTTTTAAAATTAGATAAAAATATAAATTCGAAAGCTGATGAAATAGCAGCTTGTTTGTCTCAAGATGGTAGTAAAATTTTTTTTGCTAGCAATCGTTCAGGGGGTTATGGAGGTGTAGACTTATATTTATGTCAAAGGTTGCCAAATGGAAACTGGAGTTCGCCTTTAAATTTAGGTCCAACAATAAATACTGAATTTGATGAAGATTTTCCTAATTTATCACCAGATGGAAATACACTTTATTTCTCATCAAAAGGACATACTAGTATGGGTGGATACGATATATTTACTTCTGCATGGGATGATAAAAAGAAGAAGTTTACTGGAGTTAAAAATATAGGATATCCAATTAATACACCTGAAGATAATATGAATTTCAGAATATCAAAATCTAATAAATATGGTTATATTTCTGCAGTTAGAAAAGAAGGTAAGGGCGATTTAGATGTATATAGAGTAGAGTTTAATAAAGTTGAACCTCGCTATACAGTTATTACAGGGAACTTGAAAACTCAAAATGGTAGTGATGCATTAGAAGATGTATATATTCAGGTAATTGATGTTGAAACCGGAGAACCCTACGGAGATTATGCGCCGAATGAAAAAAGCATGAGATATGTAATAATATTACCACCGGGTAAATATGAGATATATGTTAATGCTTTAGATTGTGATGAATTATTTGAAGAAATAGAAATCTATGATAAAGCATCATTCAGAACTGAAATTAATAAGGATATTGTCTTAACTAAGCAATAAATAAGTATATTACCTATTAATTTGTCAATAACTCTAATTATAATAATTGTTACAGTAATAATTTCTTTTATTGCTTTTAATAATGAAAGTCTAAAATATAAATTAGCATTTTCTCCTTATTCCTATAAACATAATAATTCGTGGTGGCAGATAATAAGTCATGGTTTTGTTCATGCAGATACGATGCACCTATTATTTAACATGTATGTTCTTTATATATTTGGAGAAGTAGTTGAAATATATTTTATTGAAAATAGTTCTATAGGAATTCTTTTTTTTCTCTCACTATATATTGGGGGCTTGCTTTTTGCGGCAATGCCAGCTTTAATTAAGCATAATGAGAATCCTAATTATATATCTTTAGGAGCATCTGGAGCTGTTTCATCATTAGTTTTTACTTTTATTGTGCTTGACCCACTAAGAGAAATGGGTATTATTTTTCTGCCTGGAGTGTGGATACCAGGTTTTATTTTTGGAGCTTTATATTTATTAGCAGAGCACTATATGAATAAGAAAGCTAAAACAAATATTGCTCATGATGCGCATATTGCTGGAGCTATTTTTGGTTTAATTTACATTGGGTTCTATGATTATCATAATTACTTGAATTTTTTTAATACTATTGCAAATTATTTAAATATTTAATAAAAAATATTAATGAGTTTTGTAAATTTAAATGGTAAATTATTAGATGATACTGTTCCTTATTTTAAAGCAAATAGAGCTTTTAAATATGGTGATGGCGTTTTTGAATCTATAAGAATAGTAAGTGGTAATATGATGTCTTTTGATGCTCATTATAGAAGGCTTATGTCTGCTTTAAAAGCAATAAGAGTTAAAATTCCAAATTCTTATACAAAAGAATACTTTTTAGAAAATATAATTAAATTATTAAAAGCCAACAATATAGTATTTGGTGCTTCAATACGGCTGTCAGTTTTTAGAGATGCGCAAGGGAGATATTTTCCTAATGAAGATAATATATCTTTTTTTATAGAATCTTTCAATTTAAATGATAATAATTATAAATTAAACTCTGAAGGTATTTTGATTAATGTTTATAAAGATATCAAAAAGAATATTAATATATTATCGCCATATAAGACTTTAAATAGCTTGATTAATGTGTTGGCTGTAATTAATGCAAAAGAGAAATCTTTTGATGATTCGTTGCTTATAAATGAAAATGAAAATATAATTGAAGCTAGTTCAAGCAATGTATTTATTGTTAGTAACGGAGTATTATACACACCAAGTTTAAATGATGGTTGTGTAGGTGGAATTATGCGAATGAAAATAATTAATTTAGCTCTTAAAAATAATATTACAATTTATGAATGTAGTTTAAATATGCAAAATTTAATGTCAGCTGATGAAATTTTTTTAACTAATGCCATTTCTGGAATAATATGGGTAGGAGGTTTTAATAATAAGCGATATTATAATAGTTTATCAAAACGAATCATGAATATTTTAATAGAAGATACGCTTAAACCTTCCTTAATTTAAAGAAGGGGTTTCAGGAAAATTTGATATTAATTTATATTTTCCTCCCATTTGTTTTAGGACTTCCCTCCATAAATTTTTCTTAGGTATTATAACATCTTTGTTGTTTATATTTGATACTATCCATGAATATATATTTAATTCATTAGATAGTTGATCTTTATCCCATCCTGAATACCCCAAAAAAAATCTAAGCTGATTTTTCTGAATTATCTTATCGTTAATTAAAGATGTTATTTGATTAAAGTTTCCACCTATCCATAAGCCTTCCTTTATTAAGGATGAATCTTCTATCATGTCGCCTAAAGAGTGGATGTAAAACAATTTGTTAGCATCAACAGGTCCACCTAAGCTTACATAGAAATTGTCTTCTTTAATTTCAGGAATTAAATCATTAATAATACCTCCGAAATTATTGTTTAAATTTAATCCAAAACTACCTTCATTATTGTGTTCACACAAAATAACTACTGATTGTTTAAAAAATGTATCTTCCATAAAGGGTTCAGCAAGTAAAACACAACCTTTTTCTGGTTTAAGTTTATTTAGTTTTGAAATGTCGACAATTTTCTTAAAAGACATCTGATATAGATTATATAGAGGGCTAAAGTAATAAAAAACATATCTAAAAGATATATTATTAAAAAAATATCTGTTTTCTTTGCAGAAAAAAAATATGGCTTTAAAATGTGGAATAGTAGGTTTGCCAAATGTAGGTAAATCTACCTTGTTTAATTGTTTGTCTAATGCAAAAGCTCAATCGGCTAATTTTCCTTTTTGTACAATAGAACCTAATGTAGGAATAATAACTGTTCCTGATAGTCGATTAAATAAACTTGAACAGCTCGTCTCTCCAGAGCGAGTTTTACCTACAACTATAGAAATTGTAGATATAGCTGGTTTAGTTAAAGGAGCCCATAAAGGAGAGGGGCTAGGGAATCAATTTCTAGCAAATATTAGAGAGGTTTCCGCAATAATTCATGTCCTTAGATGTTTTGATGACGATAATGTAGTTCATGTAGATGGTAGTGTAGACCCTTTAAGAGATAAAGAGATTATTGATATGGAGCTTCAGCTTAAAGATTTAGAAGCTGTAAATAAGGCTTTGTCAAATGTTGAAAGAAAAGTGAAGGCAGGAGATAAAAATGCAACAAAACTAGCAGATATATATAATGATTTGATATCTCATTTAGAAAAAGGAAATTCAGCTCGTTCTCTTGATTTAGATAAAGATAAATCAGAATTGGTCTCAGATTTGAACTTGCTTACAGCAAAGCCAGTTTTATACGTGTGTAATGTAGATGAAGCTTCAGTTTTAAATGGTAATATACATGTTGAAGCAGTTAAAAAAGCTATTTCTGGTGAAAATGCTCAGCTTATTATATTGGGAGCTGCAATTGAAGCAGATATTGCAGAATTAGAAACTTTTGAAGAGAGGCAAATGTTTTTAGAAGATTTAGGATTAAATAGCCCAGGGGTAAGTAAGTTAATAGCATCAGCATATAAATTATTGAATTTGCAGACATATTTTACTGCAGGAGTTAAAGAAGTTAGAGCTTGGACAATAAAAGAAGGTATGACAGCTCCTCAAGCAGCAGGTGTTATTCATACTGATTTTGAAAAAGGATTTATTAGGGCAGAAGTAATAAAATATTCAGATTTTGTAGAATATGGCTCTGAAAATGCTGTAAAAGAAGCAGGGAAATTACAAGTGCAAGGAAAAGAGTATTTACCTGAAGATGGAGATGTTATGCATTTTAGATTTAATGTGTAACTTAGACTATTCTTATATTTTTAGCGTTATTTGTTTTACTTGAGTATAAAAAATAAAATATTAATATTATTTGTTCTTATCTATGGGCATGTATTTGCTCAGATAGGAGGGCAAAGCAGTTTTGTAAATCTAAGTTTTAGTAATTCAGCACGAAATGAAGCTCTTGGAGGATATACCTTGGCCTTATACGATAGTGATGCATCATTAGGAAGTTGTAATCCTGCAGTAATAAATAAGGATCAACATGGTCAGTTAGTATTAAATTATGTGAATTATTTTGCTGATAGCGATTATGGATTTTCATCTTATACACATCACAACCCTAAAGTAGGTACATTTAATTTTGCTATATATTATGCTAATTATGGGAAGTTTGATTATGCAGATGCTTCTGGATTTAGAAACGGTTCAAGATTTACAGCAAATGATATTATACTTCAAACTGGTATGGGCAGGCAAATTAATGATAAGTTTAGTATAGGTTCAAATTTAAAATTAGTAAGTAGTTTCTTAGAATCTTATAATTCATTTGCTATTGCATCAGATTTTGCCTTGTCTTATAGAAACACAGAAAAAGAATCTGCAATGGGACTTATTATAAAAAACCTTGGCTATCAGATTAAATCTTACGCAAATAATAACAGAGAGAATCT
>Ga0163108_10003861_pt1 | contig 10632 bp, 7 predicted proteins | sample Fk1155metaG_FD_109644 | JGI IMG/M metagenome (GOLD analysis project Ga0163108, IMG submission 109644) | Marine microbial communities from the Central Pacific Ocean - Fk160115 155m metaG | ecosystem: Environmental > Aquatic > Marine > Oceanic > Photic zone | place: The Central Pacific Ocean...
TAAGCCTATCCCTTCAAATATACTATCAAATTCTGGAACAGAACTAACATCTAAACTATTGAGAATTATTTTCATTATTTTTTAATCTTTTACCAGCATTAATTAAATCACTTTCAAAATGAACATTAGTACAATCATCAACAACTACATAATCATTTTTTGAAACCTCTGTATCCAAAAAATTTCTTGATAAAATATAATGTGCACCATTCTTATTATCTTCTTTATCTTTACTTAACAATCTATCAAGATTTTTATCTTGAAAGATTTTTATAGCATCATATAGTGAAATATTTCTATCAGGATGATCTGGCTGTATACCAGCCAATATAGTTACCAGATCTTTATTTTTCATATTATTTAAAGCATGTTTATAAACGTCAATAATAGGTGTTTCTCCTCCTAGAGATACAGGTCTTCTTATTACTTTCACTCCAAGGTTAAGAGCAAAATTTTCAATATCATCACTATCTGTAGATATATAAAAATCATTTATAAGATCACAATCCTTAACATAATCAATTGCATATTCCAGCATTGGCCTACCATTAAGAATAACCATATTTTTATTAGGTAACCTTTTTGACCCACCCTTTGCAGGAATAATCGCAATAATCATCTATTTGCTCCCATAAACTACTCACTAGTTAAATATTTTCCATTTAAATATATAAAAAATAAATATTTATATAATTTTTTTATTTCCATATATCTATATACCAATCAACATACTCTGAGTACCCTATTTCTAAAGGCTTTTTAGGAACAAAATTTAATAAATCTCTAGCTCTATCAATCTCTAATGTTCCTCTTATTGGCTTATCATTATCTTTAGGAGTTTCTTTTATAACTACACTAGGTATTTTTTCTTTTATTATATTTGCTAATTCAGAAATATTTCTAGCATTACCATACGTAATATTAAATGTTTTAGACAATCCTTCCTTATAAACTAATGACCTAACTATCCCCTCAGTTAAATCATCAATATGTGTAAAATCTAACATACCACTTCCTCCCCCTTCAAGAAGTAAAGGTTTACCTGATAAAGCATTTTCAACAAATTTTTGACTAACTCTTCCTGATATACATCTAATACCATAAAGTGCACTTGGCCTAATAATTGTATAATCTAAATCAAATAAAGATTTTGCTTCTCTCATCATTCTTTCACCAATATACTTTCCATTAGCATATACTCCCCTAGGCGATGGTCTTGTTTTTTCATTTACTGATTTTTCTACAAAATCTCCATAAACAGTACTCGAAGACATAAAAACTACTTGATTAGTCAAACCTTTATGATTTTTACAAATATCTAATATATTTCTTAAAGAATTAATTTGAATATCATAAGCTAAACTAGGTTTTTTATTAGCTAGCACTGCACTTGAAATAGCAGCTAAATGAACTATTTTTGTAGGCTTATAAATCATAAAAATATCATTTAAAGAATTTAAGTCTCTTGCATCTATATTAGCAAATTCCACTCCTACTTCTCTCATCAACTTAAATCTTTCAATAATAAAATTTATATATAAACCTCTTTTGTGATAATCAAAATCTTCACTACACATCATATGAACAATATTATTAATTTGCAGATTATCAACAACCATTACTTTTGCTTCTTTTTTTCTTAACTCTAATGACAAATGGTGCCCAATAAAACCTCCACCTCCAATCAACATTATTTTTTCATTTTTTAAATTAAAATTTTCAAAATCTACAGCCATTAATTTTCACCTTCAATTATATTTTTAATAATTTTACACATATATTCTATATCATTTTCTATTAAATGAGGCCCACAAGGTAGTGAAATAGTATTGTTAGCAAAATGTTCGGCTATAGGAAAGTCACGACTATTATCTTTTAAATATCCTTGATAGAAATTTGATAAAGGTAAACACAATGGATAATGCACACTAGTGCCAATATTTTTTTCTTTTAATTTTAATATTACTTCATTTCTTTTATCATATCCTCCTTCTTTTAAAATAATATTAACACAAAAATTTGAACTTACACTTTTACCATTAATTTCCGGCAAAATATGTATTTTTTTTAATGATTTTAATTTACTTCTAATAATTTTAGCATTCTTTTTTCTCTTGCTATTAAATAAATTTATTTTCTTTAATTGTTCATTTCCAATAGCAGCTGAAACTTCAGACATACGAAAATTATAACCTAATTCATCCACCTCATATATTCCTGGAATTAATCTATCTTCAAAATTTTTATTATAGCCAAAGGCACTAATTTTTTTAACAAAATTAGTCATTTCTTTATTATTACTTATTAACATTCCTCCTTCCATAGTAGTGATATGTTTTGTAGGATAAAATGAAAAACAACCCGCACTACCAAAAGTACCAACTAATTTATCGTTAAATTTAGCACCTAATGCAGCTGCACAATCTTCTATTAATGATATCTTTTTCATTTTAATAATATCTAAAATTTTATCCATATTACAAGGCAAACCAATAAAATGCACAATTATAATAGCCTTAGTATTACTAGTAATTTTTTTTTCAATTTCGTTTACATCAATATTACCGGTATCATTTTCAATATCTGCAAATATAACTTTAGCACCAGTATGTAACACACAGTGAGCAGTTGCTACATGTGTCATAGCAGGAACTATAACCTCATCTCCTGCCCCTATATTAAGATATTTTAATGATAAAAATAATGCAGAAGTACAATTAGATAATGTTACAGCAGAACTACTATGATGAAAATTACCAAAATTTCTTTCGAAACTTTTACAATGACTTCCATGAGTTAACACATGACCTTTTAATACATCATTAACTATATTTCTTTCACCATCACTTATTAAAGGTCTTGCAAAGGGTATTTCTACTTTTTTCATAAATAATTCCTATTATAAAATATAAGAAACATCTACTGTTTTTTTCTTATTGCAGGACTCGTTTATTGCAAAACACACGTCCATAACCCTAAAAATATCTTCACCAGTCACATTTTGCTCAATATTCTTTCTTATAGAATCAATAAATTCAGGTAACAAATCTCCTTTTAAAAAGCCTGGATAAGGACTTTTGTCTATTATTAAATCTGATTTTTTATCTCCATTGTATATTTCTGCATCACCCGTATGATTAACAAAAGTTCGTTTAGTTCCATAAACATTTAAAGAATGAAATTTAGTTCTTTTGGGACCAAATGTTGAAGTATTTTTACCAGTAGCCCCTTTTAAAAATTTAAATAAAGAAGTAATAGTTTCCGGAAAATTATAAGAAGAATTACTAGTTAAAACATTATTTCCTACTGCACAAACTTCTTTTATTTCATCTTCCATTAACCATCGCATTAAATCTATTAAATGTATACCTCCACCATAGACTGTGGAATAGAAAGACATTTTACCTCTCCACCCTTCAGTTATCTTATGAAGTATATTATGAATATAATCTCCCTCAATATGGTATATTGTTCCATAATCACCATTTTTAATCATTTTTTTTAAATTTTTAAATCTAGGAGAATGACGTAAAATTAAATTCGAAGTAATTTTACACTTGCTGTCTTTCCATTCTCTAACTACTCTTTCTGCTTCACTTTTAAATAAAACAACAGGCTTCTCCACCATAACGTGTTTACCATTTCTAAAAGAAGAAATTAATTGCTCTGCGTGAAAATTGTCATATGAACAAATTGATACTACGTCTATTTCAGGATCTTCAGTTATATTTTTACTATCCAAAAACTTCCTGCTTATATTATAGTTTTTTCCAATTAGCTCTAGTCTTTTTGGATTGATATCACAAATTGAAACTACTTCAACATTTGATAATTTTCTATATGTTTGTAAATGTGCCTCACCTACTCCAAGACCTATAATACCTACATTTATTTTTTTATTTTTTTCCATTATTTATTCCGTATAACTATTTTACTTATAATGACTTTAATCCATTTAATAAAATTAAACATATATTATAATTTTTCATTTATTATTTTTATTTAAATTAATAAATTGAATATTATTTAAAGGAACTAAACAATTTACATTTTTATCTATAAAAGTTTGAAAAAATTTTTCTATATTTATCCACTGCCATATATGAAAAGTATTTTTCGAGCCTTTAATTAAAAAATCTTTGTAGGTAGAAATTACTTTTTCAGCTTGAAATAATCCTCTATTTTTAAATTTTTCTGAATATAATAAATCACAAACCATCTCTGAAACCTTATTGTTTTTTAACCATAACCCCTGAGGAGCCTGTATACTTCTTTTTTGACCTAATCTAACTTTATTAGGTAACTTATTTTTCATAACACTTCTAATAATACTTTTAGTATACCCTTTATGAAAATAGTTATTTTCGTCCAGAGATAGTCCCAATTCTATTATTCTTTGATCTAAAAATGGCATTCTTAATTCAATAGAATAAGACATACTTTGCCTATCTTTTATTCTTGTATTTTTTGGAATTTTAGAGCATGTAATATAATTAATTAGATGATCATTAATACTATCAGTATTATTTACTTGCTTATGCACATGCGATTTATGTAATTCCTGCATATACTTACTAGTATATAAACTTTGATCGTAAGTACTTCCATCTTGAACATAAGAATTATTGCTTTGCAAATTATTGATTTCAAGTTTTACCTCTTTAGTAGTTATATTCCACTTATCTGAATAATATTGTAAATGTATATCAAAATTAGCGTCATTATTATTATATAATCTATTTAAAAATATTAAGTGGTGAATTCGATAACCTCCAAAAGATTCATCTAAACCTGTCCCATCTAATAGAACTCTAATACCTTGAGCTTTAACATTTTGATAAATACTTTCAAAAGCACAATTCATTAAACCTCCCAGAGGCCCTTCATGGGTATATATCAAACGATCAAAATCATTCAAAAAGTTCTCAATATTATAATGGTAAATTTTACTTTGTTTACCAAAATAATCAGCCGTATTTTTTATCCATACTTTTTCGCTTAAACTACTTCCGAAATCCACTGAAAAACAAGAATTACTTAAATATTTTTTATTTTTTTCCATAGATGCTAGCATTGCAGAAGAATCTAAACCACCAGATAATTTAACACCTATATCTGTATCTGAATTTAAATGTTCTTCACAAACTTCTGTAAAAACATCATTAATATATAAATTTTTTTCTTTAATATTTTTAGGCAAGTCTATTTTACTACTTCTTTCAATATTATACCATTTACATTCTGAAACAATTTTAGACTTTCTTAATTGTATGTAAGTTCCTGATTTAATCTGTTTTATATTTTGAAATAAAGTATTTTGATCACAATCTATTTTACCTTTATGTAAATAATCTGAAACACAAACCAAATTAGGAGAATTTTTTATACCAGAAGCTAATAAACTTTTAACTTCGCTCGCAAAATAAAAATAATTTTTTTCAGTCGCATAATATAATGGTTTCTGTCCAAATCTATCTCTACCCAATGTATAAAGGTTTTCTTCAACATTATATAAACAAAAAGCAAACATACCATTTACTGAATTTAAGCTTTCCAAGCCATACAGTATTAACATTGCTAAAAGAACTTCCGTATCTGAGGTGGTCTTAAATTTATATTTATTACCGATCCTAACTTTTAATTTTTTATAATTATAAATTTCTCCATTAAATAATAAAATATATTTATTATCTTCACTAATTATAGGTTGCATAGACCTATCATCAAAATCAATGATTTTTAGCCTAGAAAAACCTAGTAAGGATGATGATGTTCTGAGGACTCGATGCCCATCAGGCCCCCTATGAGATTGGGCTGTTACCATATTTTTAATAATATTTATTTGATCATCCTTTATATCACCTATAATCCCTGTAATACCGCACATAACTATTTATTTACACTATCAAAATTTCTAAAAATAGCTTTTCCACCCATAAGTAAAATATCTATTTCTGAATTATCAAAAGTTTCAATTGCCTGTTTTGGCGTTTCAACAATAGCATCACCATGTAAATTGAATGAAGTATTTAAAAGGACAGGATGACCAGATAATTTTTCAAATTCTTTAATAATGTCATAATAATCTGGATTATCTTCTCTCTTAAGCATTTGAGGTCTACAAGTCTTATCCGCAGGATGCACAACCGCAGGAAGTTTTTTTGCTAAACCTTCTTTCAAGTCAAAAGCGACTGTCATCCATGGAGAATAAATATTTCTATCGTTTACTAAATAGTTTTTACAATTTTCATAACAAATAGTTGGGGTAAATGGCATCCAAAAATCTCTATACTTTATTTTCTGGTTTATTATTTCAACTGTGTCTATATGTCTAGGGTCTGCTAATATTGACCTATTACCTAAAGCTCTCTGTCCAAATTCCATTTTACCCTCGCAGCGAGCTATAATAAATCCTTTATTAATCCATTTAGCTACATCTTTAGCATTATATTTTGCAATTACTTTATATTTATCTGATATTCCATTAATTACAAAATCTAAATCCACTTCCTTCATTATAGTGCCTAAATAGATAGTTTCTAGGCCTAAAATTTTATCACTTGAAAATTTTTTAGCTGCTGACCAAACTGCACCTATAGCAAGTGAGCCATCCCCTGAAATAGGTCCAGTCCATATTGAATTAATAGAGTCACTTTTCAACAAAGCTTGCATTGCTTTAATATTTTGTGCAACTCCTCCAGATAAAATAATATCTTTTACATTATACTTTTTAATATTGTTAGTAACCCATTCAATTAGTGTTTCTTCTAAATAAGTTTGTAAGCCCCATGCTATACCATCAAATCTTTGCCCTTCTAAAGCCTCTTTTGACGAATAATATACATCTTTATAAATACCTTGGTCACCTATTTTACATCCCTCAACTTTATCATATTTTCTAAAATGCTTTAGACTTTTTTTACCATGATACTCTGTACCATAGGGGGCTAGACCCATAACTTTATATTCATGCTGACAAGGCTTCATTCCTAATAAAAGTGTAATATATCGATATAACCTACCTATATTTGATAGATTAGTTTTAAATTTTTCTTTAATTACACCATCTTCTACTATAGATAATGTTGCTGAACTATCATCACCTCCACCTTCAATAGTAAATATTAATACATTCTCCTTAAAATCTACTTGGGAATAATACCCGTAATATTGATGGCATTCTTCATGTCTTATGAAAATAATTTTTGATTCATTTATTCCAATTTGTTTTATTGCAGTTTTTTTTCTAATATTATTTAAAATTTCATAATAATTCGTACTAGGGTTTTTTTTAACTTCTTCTACTAATTCAAAATATGGATTTTTTTCAATATTACTTATTTTATTTTCAAATAATTTAAAATCATCCAAACTATTTAAATTTTTTTTATCTATTAATTTAGGTTTCCAATATTTTTCATTTTGGTAAATCCAATCCTCTATACTAAATAATGCAACAGGCTTTAGCAAAGTATGGAATAATCCAGCTTTTTTTCCTGCAAAAACAACTAAATCAATATCTTTTTTATCAATACCTGCTTGAGTAATAACTTTTTCAATAGCATTCTTAGGGTATCCTTGGTCCGTTTTAATTCTAGTAAACCTTTCTTCAGCGGCGGCTGCAATTACTTTTCCTGATTTATAAATACATGCATGCGATTCATGACTATCAGAAATACCAAGTATAATCATTAAAAGTTCCTTATAAAATGTTTAAAGAATACATACTGCTCTAATATTATTAATTAAAAATATTTTAATTTGTTAAAGTTTTGAAAAAAATAACATGTTCATGATATGAACGTCAATAAATTATCTAGATATTATTATTTTACCATCTTAAAATTTATAGACTGTCCGCTTTTAATATCACAAGTTAATTTTTTCCCTATAAGAGTACTTATTTTACCCGAGTCTATATTATTTGAAGGCCTTGCATACATCAAATCAGGTTTTTCTATAATTTTTCCTTTCCTTATATCATATGCTGCAATTACTCCTTTTCTCAAAGCTAATAAATTATTTTTTTCTATCCTTGAGCAAAACTTATTGTAAGTACCCAATGATTTCTTGATGTTAAACACAGACATTGATAACTCTTTTAACTCTGCAGGAACTAATGATAAATGATGGTCATGAAATGTTTTATTCTCTCTAGAATCTGTAAAATGTACTTCAATTAAATTTGCACCTAAAGCAATTGACAATATAGGAGCATATAGACCCTTAACATGATTAGAATATCCTATTTTTAATCCAGTTTCATCTTGTAAAAATTTAATAGAATTTAAGTTAGCTTCCTCTAAAGGAGTAGGATATGCAGAAATACAATGCATTAAAATTAACCTATCCGTTACATTTTTCAATTTAGAACTATCTTTAAACCAATCTATAGCTTTTCTAACTTCTTGCATATTAGCACCACCAGTAGATAAAATTACAGTCTTACCTGTTTTTGCGGCTAACCTTATAATTGGTTCAAAAGTTATATCACCACTAGCTATTTTTAAGACCTTTGTATTTTTATTTAAAAAAGGTATCCAATCTTCTGTTACTGCAGTTGAAAAAAAAGAAATTCCTATATTATTTGCGTGAGAAATTAATTTTAAGTGATCAGATTCATTTAAATGAAATTTTTTTACTCTTTCCATTCTCTCTTGGTCATCAGAAGATATAAATTTCTCTGGTGTGTAACTTTGAAACTTTACAGCATCTGCTCCAGATTGATGTGCCAAACTAATTAAATTCATTGCAGATTCCAAAGAACCTTCATGATTTACTCCGATTTCTGCAATAATTACTATATCTTTATCTAGATCTTTACCAAATAAATTCATTTTTGCTCCTATTTATAATTTTTAATATTTTAAAGTAGCCTATATGGCGGAGAGAATGGGATTCGAACCCATGATACAGTTTCCTGTATACACGCTTTCCAAGCGTGCGCCTTCGACCGCTCGGCCACCTCTCCTAATTAATCCTTGAGAATGGCATTATTTTTTTCTTTAATATTATTAATAATTAAATCTGATATTTCCTTCAATTCAACATCTACTAATGTACGATGAACTGGTTGCATACTTATTTCTAAAGCTAATGATTTTTTTTCTACTTTAGCTAACTTGTCTTCATAAAAATCAAAAAAGCTTACCTCTAGTAACTCCACTAATGTATTTTGTTTAAACACATCTTTTATAGTTTTTTCAATTTCAGCTGCTAACGTATTAGAATTAATATAAAAAGAATAATCCCTTTTTATAGGCATCAAATTATATTTTTTAAATTCTTTTTTATTTTTTCTACTTTTTAATTCAAGTAAATTATCTGTAAAAAATTCAAATATTGAAAATCTCATTCCATATTTCTCAGACAAATGAGGATGTAATTCTCCAAAATAACCTAATAAAACTTTTCCTAAATATATACTTCCTGACCTTACAGGATGATACCATAAAGGTAAACTATTTTTAATATGTATACTATTTGCACTAAAGCCTAAAGCCTTAACTATAGAAAAAATATCTTTTTTAACATCATATATATCAACATTTCTATCATCTTGAGACCAATGTCTATTCCCTGCAGCACCTGCTCTAATTCCTGCTGCAGCAGAATATTGAGATTCTTCTTCTTCACCTAAATAAATAGAACCCACCTCAAATAAACCAGTATTTTTAAGACCTTTATTAATATTATTTAAAAAATTATTTATTAAATTAGGCAGTAAACTAGTCCGCATTATAGAAAACCCTTCAGATATAGGGTTATCAATCTTTATACAATTGACTTTTTCTTCACTAAAATTTTTAAAGTCATTTTCTGATAAAAATGAAAATGTAACAGACTCATAAAGTCCATTTTTTATTAATCTATTACGTATAATTCTATTTCTTAACTCTGATATATTTAAAATAGCTTCTGAATTTTGTAAATATGGTAATTGTAATTCTTCTATATTATCATAACCATTTAATCTGATAATTTCTTCTACAATATCAATTTCCGTTTTAATATCATTTCTCCATGAAGGTGCTACTACTTTAAAATTTTTATTATCTTCATAAACTTTAAAACCTAATTTAATTAAAATATCTTTTTGTTTAGCAACATTAAGATTTAACCCTCCTATTTGGTTAACCTTATCTATATTATAATTTATTTTCTGTTCAACTTGATTTAAAGAACCAGCTTCAACTATCTGACTTACTTCTCCTCCACATAAATTTAAAACTAATTCAGTCATAATATTTAAACCTTCTTTAACATAATCAATGTCTACACCTCTTTCAAAACGATATCTGGCATCCGATAATATATTTAATTTTCTCCCTGAATTAGAAACATATATAGAATCAAATAGCGCTGATTCTAAAAACATTTCTGTAGTATTCATATCACATGAACTATCTTCTCCTCCTACTACTCCAGCAATAGACACTACAGCCTTATCATCTGAAATAATTAAAGTATCATCATTTAAATTATATTCTTTTCCATCTAATGCTTTAATCTTTTCGGTATTTTTAGCTAATCTTATAGACAAATTTCCTTTAATTTTTTTTGCATCAAAAACATGTAAAGGCCTGCCCAAATCAAAAGTTATATAATTTGTTAAATCTACTAAACAAGATA
>Ga0163108_10003862_pt1 | contig 10632 bp, 13 predicted proteins | sample Fk1155metaG_FD_109644 | JGI IMG/M metagenome (GOLD analysis project Ga0163108, IMG submission 109644) | Marine microbial communities from the Central Pacific Ocean - Fk160115 155m metaG | ecosystem: Environmental > Aquatic > Marine > Oceanic > Photic zone | place: The Central Pacific Ocean...
CTGTGGGCGTAGTGTGACGAAAAACAACCTGTGGTGAAATTATAGGAGCGGGAGAAGGGAATTGAACCCTCGACCTAAACGTTGGCAACGTTTCGCTCTACCACTGAGCTACTCCCGCACTTAAACTATTATATTACAATAATTTTCTAAAGGTCAACATTAATAAGTTTATTTTTTTTGAAGTACAGTAAAGATATTGAAAGTACAATACTCTTCTAAAAAATTAATCTTACTTAAAACTTTAAAGGGTATAGCCAGCCTATTAGATGTACAATTAGTCTTTAAGAAATTTATCTGAAATTTTGAATTTTTAAAAAAATCTTTATATTCTTTTAAAGAATACTTGTTTAGACCTAGTTCCATTATTGAGTTTATCTTTTTCTCTCTTGTTTTATTTAATTTTTTTAACAAAAAGCTTTCTGGTAAAATCAAATGAAACCAAGGAAAAAAGGCTTTTGTTAAACCATGATCTCCATTAAAAAAATTATAAAGCGGACCAAAACCAGCATATATTAATCCATTTGGATTTAATAAATCGTACATGGAGTTTAAAACTTTTTCTAACCCTATTGTATGTTCGAATGCTTCTTTTGTAACAATATAGTCAAATTTTAATTCTGTTTTCCAGCTATTAATATCATCATAAACGTAGTTAACTTTATTAGAATATTGTGAAAAATTTTTTTCTAAACTTTTTTTAGCAAATTCAATGTTTTCTTTATTTGTATCTATCCCTACTATTTTTTTTGGATTCTCTTTGGCAAGATCAATCGAGAAAGCTCCTAGACCACAACCAAACTCAAGAATTGTTTTTCCTTGAAAATCTGGCTTGTTTGGAAATCTTGGAAAGAAATTTTCAATACTTTTTTTCTGATCTTGATAATTTCGTAGACCCTGGTTCATTAATTTATAATTCCTTTGTCTGAAATTTTTAATCCAATTTTTTTTAAAAATTTAAAATTGTCTATATCTTCTAATAAACCATTTTTAATGGGCACGGTTAACTTGTTATATCTAAAAAATTTTTGTGTTAAATCAATGCCTACACCATAAAGAAGATTTTCCGGTTTTCTATTTAAATACAAATCGCTAAAAATTAAAGAATCTTTTATCTGTATACCCAAAGAAATATTTTCCTTAATTTTTTTATGAAGTTCTTCAATATCTCTTAAAACTAAATTAAAACCTTGACCTGCAATAGGATAAACGCTGTAAACGCTCTCACCGATAGCAAAGATATTGTTTTTAAAAAAATTTCTGTTAAATTTAAAATAAATAGGAAAACAATCAATTTTGCTCAAATTTAATTTTGATTCTTTGGGGAGAATCTTTCTTAACTTTAATAAAATTAAGTTCCTAATCTCATTATCACTATATCTTCTGTAGCTGTTGCTCATGCTCCATATCAATGAAAATTTTTTATTATTGATTGGCAACATTGCCATTGGCCCTTCTTTGAGAAAATACTGTTTTGATTCTACGATGCTCAAATTGTGTTTTACATTACAAGTAAATGCTATTTCATTTTTATCTTCCTTAATAAATCTGCTGCCTATCAACTTCTCTACTATTCTATTGTTCTTACCCACACATAATAAAACCATATCATAGTAATGCTTTTTCTTTTTAAAAGAGACGCTTGTTTTATCAATGTTAACTTCCTCTATATTTTCTTTTAAAATTTTTATTTTTTTATTTTTTTTTATATTAGAGACTAAAACTTTTCTTAAATTTTTGTTTTCAACAATCAACATTAAATTTTTACCAGAATTTTCAAAATTCATAAAATTAAAGAAACTATTATTCTCTTTTTCATGATAAAGATTTATTTTTTTGCATTCAAAAAAAAGGTTAGATCTTTTTTTTAACAAGTGTTTTAAAATAAATTCATAGTTGCTTGGAGAAACCGCAGTAGTTCTATTGTCGATAATTTTTTTTTGTGATTTTTTAGACATTAAGTCTATTTTAACATCTAATTTACCAAGTATTTGGGCCGTAATTAATCCGCTCAAACCATCACCAATAATACATATCTTAGGTTTTTTCATAATTTTTAATAACTTTATCAATTTTCTATAAATGGTACAAAGTAAATAAGGTGATTCGCTAAATGAAGATAAATGGCAAAATATTTGATAACAGTGTTAACTTTTTAAAAAGAAGAGTTGCTGAGTTAGGTGGCCTTTTATTGGTAATTATTTCTGGTCTTTTCATTTTTTCCCTGTCAAAATATTCTCCAGAAAATCCAAGTTTTATACTGAATACAGATAAATTAGATTTAACCGATTACTTTGGATCCTTATCAAATGCTATCTCCGATATTTTTTTACAAAGCTTTGGTTTGATTTCATTTTTTATAGGAATAAGTTTCCTGTTTTGGGGTATTAATTTAATTTTAGAAAAAAAAATTAATAAAATTATTAATAAATTTTTTTATACAATACTTTATATTTCTTGCGGCTGCTTATTAATCTATATAGTTAATAATAATTCTTTTTGGCTAATACATCATGGAAATGCTGGTTTTGTCGGAGAAAGAGGTTTTAATTTAATTTACAAATATCTTCCATTAATCGAGAACGATTTTTCTAAAATAGTTCTAATAACTTTATTTTTACTTTTTTTTATTTTAAGTTCCGGCATAAATATAAAGAAAATTTTTCCTTATTTTTTTTCTTTATTTGGAAGCCTTTTTAAAAATAATAAAATTAACGAAGAAAAAATTGAAGAAGCTGATAGTCATTACAATCTTGGCAAAGATAAAGAGCAAGCAGATTTGTATAAACAACAATCTTTTTCTTTTCAGAAAGTTAATGAAAAAAAACTTGGAAATTATAAGTTACCATCCATAAATCTTCTTGCAAAAAAAACAAACGTTATTAATAAAAATACAAATTCTAAACTTCCAAGTATAGATTTTATTGAAAAAATTCTTTTAGATTTTGGAATAAAAGGAAAAATTAAAAAAGTTAGCAATGGTCCAGTTGTATCATTATATGAGTTTGAGCCTGCTCCCGGGGTAAAAGTTTCAAAAATAGTTAATTTATCTGATGATATTGCCAGAAATACAAGTTCAGTTTCAGCTCGTGTCTCAGTAATACCTGGAAAAAACACTATCGGAATAGAAATACCAAATCCAAAAAGAGAAGGGGTAGTCTTATCAGAAATAATATCATGCGAAAATTTTCAAAAAAAAGAAACAAATCTTCCTATCACACTTGGCAAAAGTATATCGGGAATGCCATTGGTGGCTGACTTAGCATCAATGCCTCATTTATTGGTAGCGGGTACAACTGGATCGGGAAAGTCTGTTTGTATTAACAGCATAATACTATCTTTGCTTTACAAACATAGTCCGGATACCTGTAAATTAATTTTAATAGACCCAAAAATGCTGGAGCTTTCCTCATACGAAGGAATACCTCATTTGTTAACACCAGTTATTACAGAAGCTAGCAAAGCTACATTGGCTCTGAGTTGGACTGTTAAAGAAATGGAAAATAGGTACAAGCTAATGAGTTCGGAGGGAGTAAGAAGTATTGATGGCTATAATCAAAAACACAAACTCAAAATGCCTTACATAGTTGTTGCTGTTGATGAAATGTCAGACCTTATGCTTGTTTCAGGAAAAGAAATAGAAAGTTACGTTCAAAAACTTTCAGCAATGGCAAGGGCAGCTGGGATACATATTATAATGGCAACCCAAAGACCAAGTGTTGATGTAATAACTGGTACTATTAAAGCAAATTTTCCAACTAGAATATCTTTTCAGGTAAGCTCTAAAATCGATAGCAAAACTATTCTTGGAGAACAGGGTGCTGAACAACTTCTGGGAAAAGGAGATATGCTGTTTATGTCCTCTGCAAACAAGATATTTAGAATTCATGGGCCATATGTATCAGAGAATGAAATTGAGAAAGTTACAAGTTATATAAGAGCACAAGGAAACCCGGATTATATCGAAGATATTGTTACAAAACAAAATAATGAATCGGAAGATTTAATGTCAAACGGTGAAGAAGATGAGTTGTATGAAACAGCACTTAAAATAATTAAGACTGAAAAAAAAGCTTCAACAAGTTTTTTACAAAGAAAGCTTCAAATTGGATACAACAGGGCTGCAAGAATAATTGAAAAAATGGAAGAGAATGGATTAGTTAGCAAAGCAAATCATGTTGGAAAAAGAGAGGTTTTATAATTTTTGCTGAGTGTAAAATTCATAAGAATTCTTCTAATTGTTTCTTTATTTGTTAATTTTTCAGTCTTAAAAGCAGATGCAAAAAAAAACATTATTGAAAATATTAATAAAACCGATTCTATAAAATTTGATTTTATTCAAATTACAAATGATAAAGAAGAGAAGGGTGTCTGTTATTTAAAAAGACCACACTATTTAAAATGCGAATATAAGGATAAAAATCAAAAACAATTAATTGTAAATAGAAATAATCTTGTTATTTATCATAAAAGATATGAAAAAATTTATAACTATCCTTTGTCAAAATCATATTTTAGTGAAATTTTGAATAAGGAAAAATTTAGCAAAATGATAGCTAAAGGAATACTAAAAAAAAAAGATAAAATTTTTTTAGTTAACTGCTTACTTAAAGAAAAAGGACAGATAGATTTCTATTTTAATAGTGAAGATTTTAGTTTGTACGGCTGGGATCTAATAAGTTTAAATGACAACAAAATAAATTTTAAAATACTAAATAGTGTTAAAAATTATGAAATTAAAAAAACTCTTTTTGATATTCCAAAAATAAATTAAGAAACCATTTTGCCAACTTTTTCTCCACCAAAAATATGAAAATGAAGATGCGGAACTTCTTGTCCACCATTATTTCCAATATTTGATAAAGTTCTATAGCCACCATCCACATTTGAAATTTTTAATAATTTTGCAACATGAGATATTGCCTTAAATAACTCAATAATCTCTTTTTCTTTGGCATTTTGCATAAAGTCATCCAAGTTTACATATGATCCTTTTGGTATAACTAGGGCGTGAATCTTCCTTTGTGGATTTATGTCGTAAAAAGATAGTACATATTCATTTTCGTAAATTTTCTTACAAGGAATCTCTCCCCTTAAAATTTTAGCAAAAATGTTATTTTTATCGTATGTCATTTATTTTTTTGTCTTTTTTTTAACTCTTCCATGACGTCTTCAATTTTAATACCATTTGCCTCTAAAAGCACCATTAAATGATACAAAACATCCGCTGATTCATGAACTTTATTTTTATCTTGTTCTATGGCCTCAATGAGTTCTCTTATTTCTTCTTTTACCTTTTCTATGTTTAATTTTTTATTTTTTAGTAATTTGCTAGTATAGGATTCCTCGAGTGAGGATTCTTTTCTTTTTCGAATAATAGCAATTAGTTCTTCTAATGTTTTAAACATTTTTCAGATTCTTACAGCAATTCCTTTTGAGTCTAAATATTTTTTTGCGTCTTGTATTGAAAACTCACCAAAGTGAAATATTGATGCAGCTAATACCGCGCTAGCTTTACCTATTTTTAATCCCTCATGTAGATGGTCGAGTTTACCAACCCCTCCCGAAGCTATAACTGGTATATTGACTAAATTAGAAACTTTTTTTGTTAAATCTAGATCGTAGCCTTTTTTTGTACCGTCTCTATCCATAGAGGTTAAAAGTATTTCTCCTGCTCCAAGATTTTCAACCTCTTTCACATAATCCATCACGTCTTTCCCTGAAGAATTTCTTCCTCCGTGAGTAAACACTTCCCATTTTTTGTTTTCCACTTTTTTTGCATCGACTGCTACCACAATACATTGTGAACCAAATTTTTCGGCTCCCTCCTTTACTATGTTTGTATTATTTACTGCGGCTGTATTTATTGATACTCTGTCTGCTCCTGAGTTTAGAAGGTTTGAAATATCGTTTAAATTTCTTACACCGCCACCAACAGTTAAGGGAACAAAACAGCTTTCGGATGTTTTCTTTACAATATCTAGAATGATATCTCTATTTTCATTTGAAGCTGTTATATCTAAAAAACAAATTTCATCTGCTCCATTTTCACTATAAAATTTAGCTTGCTCAGATGGATCTCCGGCATCAACTAAATTTATAAAGTTTATACCTTTAACCACTCTTCCATTTTTAATATCCAAACAAGGAATAATTCTTTTTTTGTACATTAAATCAATTCACTAAGCTTTTTTAAATCTATATTTCTATCATAAATAGCTTTTCCAATTATAACACCTTTTATATTTTTAAATTTTTTATTTTTAATATTTAAAACATCCTCTATAGAAGAAATTCCACCAGAAATAATAACAGGCGTTTTGATTAAGTTCGATAAAGACAAAGTTTCTTCAATGTTGGGGCCAGTTTTTGTTCCGTCCTTTTCAATGTCAGTATAAATTATTCTTGATATATTCAAATCTTTAATCTCTTTTATAAAATCTGTAGCTTTTATATTTGTTTTTTTAGTCCAGCCAGACAAAGCAATAAGGCCATTTTTTGCATCAATTGATAATACGATTTTATTTTTAAATTTTTTGCAAACATCTTCTAAAAAAAATTTATCTTCAATTGCTCTGGTTCCTAAAACTACTTTATCTACTCCAAAATCTAATAGTTCATTTATTTGCTCGATAGTTCTAATGCCTCCTCCTGCTTGAACTTTTGCTCCGTCTAGTTTGCTAATTTCTTTTATGATCTCTTTACTAAATGATTTCCCTTTTAGAGCTCCATCTAAATCAACGATGTGTAAATTGTGAAAACCAAAATTAATGAAGATTTTTGCTTGTTCTACGGGAGACTTTTCATATTCCTTTAATTGATTAAAATCCCCTTTTAACAATCTCACACACTTCCCCCCCTTAATATCTATTGCGGGAAATATTATCATTTTAAAATTAAAGTTTGCCTTTTGTTGAAGGAACTAAATTTTTAATTCTCTTATCAACTGTTAGGGCTTCTTTGAGAGTTTTTGCCAAAGCTTTAAAACAAGACTCGATTTTGTGGTGACTATTTTCTCCATAAATATTTTCAACATGCAAGGTAATACCGGCCGATTGTGAAAAGGCTTGAAACCATTCTTTAAATAGCTCGGTATCCATTTCGCCTAATTTTTCAACTTTAAGGTCTACTTTCCAAACTAGATAAGGTCTGCCCGAAACATCAAGTGCGACTCTAGTTAAAGTTTCGTCCATAGGTATTAAGACACTAGAATATCTCTTTATTCCTTTAAATTTTCCAGCTGCTTTTTTAATTGCTTCGCCCAGTGCTATACCAGTGTCCTCAGTGCTGTGGTGTAAATCTATGTGTGTATCACCCTTTACACTAAGCTTAATGTCTATTAAAGAATGCTTAGATAATTGTTCCAACATATGATCCAAAAATCCAATTTGGGTTTTTATTTTATAATCGCCTTTTCCATCCAAATTAACTTCTGCACTAATGCTGGTCTCTTTTGTTTTTCTTAATATTTTAGCTTTTCTGCTCATAGTTTTGAGGTTTACCATGAAGATATATAGCTAAATTTGCCTTTTAGCAATAAATGCTAAATTTAAGGCCTTGAAGATTTAATTTCAATCTCCACATAGATATTAGTTATGAATACAAACCAAAATTGGCATGGAACAACTATTGTCTTAATTAGAAAGGGAAATCAAACTATCGTGGCAGGAGACGGTCAGGTTAGTTTGGGAAATACTGTCTTAAAAAGTAAAGCAAAAAAAGTTAGAAAGATTGAGAAAAGAAATGTGATCGCTGGTTTTGCTGGTTCTACAGCTGACGCTTTAACTTTATTTGAAAGGCTTGAGGCTAAATTAGAAAAACATGCTGGAAACTTAACAAGAGCTGCTGTTGAGCTTGCCAAAGACTGGCGTACTGACAAATACTTAAGAAGGCTGGAGGCGTTAATGGCTGTTGCCGATAAAGAAAAAAGTTTTATTATTTCTGGAACGGGCGATGTTTTGGAGCCGGAAGATGGGATTATTGGAATAGGTTCTGGGGGCAACTATGCTTTAGCGGCTGCAAAAGTTTTAATTGGAACCGATATGTCAGCAGAGGAAATTGCTAAAAAATCTTTAAAGGTTGCGTCTGAAATTTGTGTATTTACAAATAATAACGTTACAATGGAGAAAATTTAAAAATGCTCAAAAAAACTCCAAGCCTTAAAATTGTTGAGGACAAATCAAAGAAAGAAAGCTCTAAAGTTAGTGCTCTGTCTCCAAGAGAGATAGTTTCTGAGCTTGATAGGTACGTTATTGGTCAGGGACAAGCTAAAAGAGCAGTTGCTGTCGCTTTAAGAAATCGTTGGAGAAGACAAGCCTTATCCGATGAAATGAAAGATGAAGTTTTGCCTAAAAATATTTTAATGATTGGCCCAACTGGAGTTGGCAAAACAGAAATTTCAAGAAGACTTTCAAAATTAGCTCAAGCACCCTTCATAAAAGTAGAGGCCACAAGGTTTACTGAAGTTGGTTATGTTGGAAGAGATGTAGAACAAATTATTAGAGATTTAATTGAAATAGCAATTGCTATGGAAAGAGAAAAGAAAAGAAAAGAAGTTCATGCTAAAGCGCAATTGTCTGCTGAAGAGAAAGTTTTAGATGCTCTTGTAGGAAAAAAAGCAAGCCTAGCTACCAGAGAAAGTTTTAGAAAAAGATTAAGATCCGGCGATTTGGACAGTAACGAAATAGAGATAGAGGTAAGTGATGCCTCTTCAGGCATGCCATCTTTTGAAATCCCTGGAATGCCTGGCTCAAATATTGGAATGGTTAACATAGGTGAAATGCTAGGAAAATCTATGAATCCAAAAGGCAAGAAAAAGAAGATGAACGTTAAGGAATCCCATGAAATTTTAATAGCTCAGGAATCAGATAAAATGATTGAGCAAGATAAAATTATTAAAGAAGCAAAAGATTCCACAGAGAATAATGGAATAGTGTTTTTAGATGAAATAGACAAAGTATCTGCTCGAAGTGATAGGGTGGGCGGTGATGTCTCTAGAGAAGGTGTTCAGAGAGATCTCTTGCCTTTAATTGAAGGCACAACTGTAAATACAAAATATGGTCCTGTAAAAACTGATCATGTTTTATTTATTGCCTCAGGAGCATTTCAATTGGCAAAACCTTCGGACTTACTCCCTGAATTGCAGGGACGTTTACCCATAAGAGTTGAACTAAACGCATTAACAGAAGAAGATTTCAAAAGAATTCTAAAAGAACCAGATAATAGTTTAATAAAACAATATAAAGCATTACTAAAAACTGAAGATGTTGATTTAGAGTTTTCTGATGATGGCATTGATATGCTCGCAAAACTATCTACGGAGATAAACTCTACAGTTGAAAATATTGGAGCAAGAAGACTGCATACAATAATCGAAAAAGTTCTAGATGAAATAAGTTTTGCAGCATCGGACAAAGCGGGTCAAAAAGTTAAAATAGACAAAGATTACGTCATAAAAAATCTTGGTAATCTCGTAAAAGACACTGATTTATCAAAATTTATTTTGTAACTTTTCTTAGTTTAATCAAAAAAGCGCCTGGTCCACCTGAGTCCCGATCGGCCTCTTTTATTTGATATATTTTTGAGTTTAATTCTGAATTATTTTTTATAAATTCCGGTATAGTATGTCTTAGTTTGCTAAATTCTTCAGAAACATAAACATTTTTTTCTATTTTAGAATGGATTCCTTTACCTGTAATAACTAAAATTTCAGAAACATCTTTCTCGTAACAGGCTTTGATTATTTCATCAATTTTTTTATTAGCTTCTTCTATAGAGTGCCCATGAAAATCAAATTTAAATCTTTTAATTCTATCAGTTCCTTGCTTTTTCAAACCATCTTTGTTTTGAACTCTAGAAGGATTGTCTAAAAACTCTTTCCAGTCTTTTTTGTCCTGTTTTGATAAATCCTTTTTTATCAACTATTTTTAATTTCTGTAAGATACCAGTTTGGATTTGGACTTGATATTTTTTTTTCGAATTTCCAACGATCAATTACCGTTCTGATTTTGTCTGGATCTCCCTCTATAATTTTATCATCTCTATCTTTTTTAACAGATATAATTTCACTTACAAATTTCACGGTAAAGAAAAGTGCTATAGCAGTCTTTTCAAACTTTTCTATAGTAGAAGATTTAATTCCCACAAAAGTTAGTTCAGATTTAATTTTTTTAGAATCTCTTTCCTCAATAGCTGAATTAAAATTATCCGACATCCCTTTCGTTAATAGCTTTTTCAAACCATTTTTGTCGCCTTTCGAGAAAGCAGTAATTATGGTTTCGTAGGCTATCTCTGCTCCTTTTAAAAATTGTTCTTTTTGTGAAGCATCAAACTCTGTGGTTTCGTTATTTTGTTTTTGTTTAATTTCTTCTTTGAATTTTTCAAATTTTTTTTCATTAAAATTAGTAAAAACCTTTTCTTGATGGCCAGTTTTTCTTCCAAGAATATTTCTTAACCTTAGAATAATAAAGCCAGCAATCATTGCTAATAGTATGATGTCTAGATATCCAAAACTGTTGCTCATTGTTTGCCAAATATATATTATTAATATAGCTTTCGAAACGACAAATGAACATAATATTATTATTTTTAATAGCCGTACCCGCGGCAGAGATATTTGTAATGATTAAAATTGGC
>Ga0163108_10003863_pt1 | contig 10630 bp, 8 predicted proteins | sample Fk1155metaG_FD_109644 | JGI IMG/M metagenome (GOLD analysis project Ga0163108, IMG submission 109644) | Marine microbial communities from the Central Pacific Ocean - Fk160115 155m metaG | ecosystem: Environmental > Aquatic > Marine > Oceanic > Photic zone | place: The Central Pacific Ocean...
TCGCAGCCTTGATGCGATCAAAAAGCTCAATGAACAGGAATACCGCGAGATCGGCGACCCGGAGACGTTGACGCGAATCGAACAGTACGAGTTGGCGTACCGTATGCAGATCAGCGTTCCGGAGGTGATGGACATCAAGCGGGAATCGAAATCAACGATTGAGTCGTACGGGGCCGAGCCGGGTAAAGCTTCTTTTGCGAACAACTGCCTGCTGGCCCGGCGTTTGGTGGAGCAAGGTGTCCGGTATGTGCAACTGTTCGACTGGGGTTGGGATTTTCATGGCACCGGTTCAAGCAATGATCTCGTGCAACGACTGCCTTCCAAGTGTGCTGAGAATGACAAATCAGTCACCGCTCTGCTGATGGATCTCAAGCAGCGTGGTTTGCTCGATGAGACACTCGTGATTTGGGGCGGCGAATTTGGACGTACCTCAATGAACGAGAAACGCAACGGTTCAAAGTTTCTTGGGCGAGATCATCATCCGGACTGTTTCACCATCTGGCTGGCCGGCGCCGGAATCCAGCCCGGCATAACCTACGGTGAGACAGACGAACTGGGCTACACCGTTGTGAAAAATCCGGTGCATTTGAATGACCTGCAGGCGACCATTCTGCATCTGGCGGGTCTCGATCCATACGCCCTGAGCTACCGCTATCAGGGATTGGACCAACGCCTAATCGGGGTTGCATCACCGAAAATACTAGACGGCATCCTGAGTTGACAGTTTCGAACGGTTCGCAGGTTGTACTGCGGAACTTGACTGGCCGGGAGCAGTGAGCAATCTTCCGGTTCGGTCGTTGTAAGAATTCACTTACAACGGCCAAAAACAGGAAATCTATTGAGCATATCTGCAGTACCCGCTGATCCGCACCTTTTTCATATACCAGTGATGGGTGTCGGTTTCACTATCGACACCTGTTTGAAGGTGGCTCGCTATGGCATTCACAGCGTCATTAGTCTGGGTGATGATGAATTAATTGAGCGTGTGCGCAAATATCACTCTGCTCAGCATGGGTTGCCGTACAAGGAGATCGCAGGTGGTAGTAACGGCTACAGGGCCCGCCGGATCACAGCCTATCTTAACCAGTTGGATCACCTCGTTAAGGCTCAGTTTGACGTTGTTCGTCAGCAACCGTTTGAGCAGGGCGGAGAAATTACACAATATTTTGATCTGTTGCCTGACGGGGAATTGAAGAGCAGGTACAGGAAAATGACGGAGGAACTCGATCCGGTCAGGAAGGATCAGCTTCAGGTTGAGTTGAGGCAGTTCATGAAACCAGGTCGAATCGATGTAAACATCATGACCAAAGTTGATGGCAGCATCGACCATCATGATAATCACCCGCTCGAATCCGATGAAACGGACGCATTGACTGGGTTGAAAGGATTCGCTGAAAGCTGCGTGGAAAGCAGTGTTGTTTTTTCAGCGGGAATGAACCCAAGGCTCTACGGCGCCATCGCCAAATATCCTGACTTTTCCCCCGACCCGGCAGGTTACATAAAAAAACGTGTTACACTCAAGGTGAGCGATTATCGAAGCGCTGAAATACAGGGGCGTTTTTTGGCTAAGAAGGGCATCTGGGTTTCAGAATGGAGATTTGAATCCGGACTCAATTGTGGCGGTCACGCCTTTGCCACGCAGGGCGTTCTCATGGGGCCGATTCTTGAGGAGTTCAAGAATCGACGGGAGGAATTAGTGGAAAAAATCTACCCTGTGTATGAAACCGCATTAGCAAAGACGGGGCGGCAAATCGCTGAGCCTCCAATGTCTGGGTTTACCGTGCAGGGTGGCGTGGGAACACACGCTGAGCATGATGCAATTCTAAACCACTTCAACGTCGATGCCACCGGATGGGGATCGTCTTTCCTGCTGGTTCCTGAGGTGGTTCGAATCGATGAGAAGCACCTAGAGAAAGTTCGTGTTGCGGGCGAAAACGAAATCAAACTGACTCGCTCGTCGCCCTTGGGTATCCAGTTCTGGAATCTCCAGACATCAGACAGCGAAGCTAACCGTCACGAACGCATTGCCGAGGGCAATGCGGGCAGCAAATGCCCACACAAATTCCTGAGATTCAATACTGAGTTCACCACCAAGCCTATTTGCCGCTCATCCACGGCCTATCAAACTTTGAAAATTGAGGAGATCAGCGACCGGGATGATTTGAGCGAGGAGCAGAAAGCAGCGCACATTAAGGAAACTACCGACCGCGCGTGCATTTGCCATGACCTCTCAGCTGCAGCGTTGAAAGTCATGAATTTGGCGACCACAGCGAAAGAGGCCATTTGCGTGGGGCCGAACGGGCGCTTTTTCGACAAGGTGTCAACGTTGCGGGAAATGGTGGATCATATTTACGGGCGCATCGATCTGCTCAAGGAGAAAAAGCGACCGCACATGTTTGTCAATGAGCTTAAACTTTACATCGAAAACATGGCCGAGGAGGCGGAGCGAGTGCGCCTGAAACTGTCCGACCAGTCATGCGAGTATTTTGAGGACTACAAACTCAATTTGATGAACGGAATCGAGTATTACAGGGAACAGGCCGATCAACTGGTCACCAAGGGGCGCGAAAAATTCCTCGAGCAACTGGACGCCCTGGCCAACGAGATCGATGCGATGGTGCTGCCGGTGCTTGCTTCCGAACCGGCCTGATCGCTTAGCCAATCTCAGGAGAAGCGCTCTTCCTTAAACGGGTCTGCGCTGTTTGAGTAGCCGCGTTGTTCCCAATAGCCAAGCTCGTCGTGGTCGCGAAAGTCGATCTCCCGGATGAATTTGGCGCCTTTCCATGCATAAAGCTTTGGGATGATCACGCGCGCCGGGCCGCCGTGTTCCAGTGTCAGTGGTTTGCCGTCCCATGAGTGGGCGATCATCACGTCGTCGTCCAAGCAGACGTCAAGTGTGGTGTTGCTGGTGTAGTCATCATAGCCGGTGAAGAACAGGTGCGTGGCGCTTGATTTTGGCCTGACAAGCTCGGCCAATGTGAAAAATGCTACACCATCAAACGCCATGTCGAACTGACTCCAGGTCGTTACGCAGTGGAAGTCGCTCACATCATGAAACTGCGGCAGTGCCTTGAACTGTTCCCAATCAAGAGTCACCGGATTGTCAACTTTGCCGTGAATTTTCAGCGACCATTTGTCAATGGGAACATCTGGGTGCACCCCCAGATCCAGCACGGGGAAATTGTTGACCTCGTGCTGACCAGCGGGGAGGCGCCCGAAGTTGGGTCGGTCGGGGTGTTGCTTGCCCGACATCTTTTTGGCCCAACGTTCCTTCCGTTTCACGTAGTCCTTCTTCATGGTGAGGCGATTTACTCTGGCTTGGTCAAAGGCAGTTTGTAGCAACCGACTTCACGGTGGTTGCGCACCAGTAGATATTCACCGGCAAGGGTGGGAGGGTTCCACGTTTTCCCATCAAGTGCAGCGAAGCGGGCCCGCTCCACGTGCTTTTCAGGGTTTGCCTCAAGCAGGATAACGTCACCGCTTTCCGCCATGACGAGGATGAGTTCGTCTCGAAGCAGGATTTGACCGTGTCCGTAGCGGCCATTCTTCCATTTGCGGCGGCCTCGCTGGGCGTCGATACAGGAGAAAATACCATCATCCAGTCCGAAAATGTGGTCGTTGTGAAAAATCAGGTTCGTGAACTTGGCCTTCATGCGGGTCGACTTCCAAAGTTCGGTCGCCAAGAACTTGCCGTCGGCTACACCGACTTGCAGGAGTTTGCTGCCTTGGCCGTAGCCCAGGCTTAGCAGGATCCTGTTCTCTGGCAGAGTTACGGGCATCGACACATGCGGGTAGGGCGCATCCCATGCAAACTCCCAGACCACCGAGCCGTCAATTGAAGAGTGTGCGGTCAACTTGTCCTGGTTGAAGATGAGAATCTGGATTTCGCCGTGCAGTTTGGCCAATCGTGCGGAACTGTACCCGGCACGACTGTTGCCTCCGGCCCAAGCCGGTTCGCCGGAGCCCGCATCATAGGCCAAAAGCGAGTGACCGTTTTCTCCTCCCGCACTGACGACGACTTTACTTTCCACAATCAGTGGTGAACTGGCGTAGCCCCACTCCTTTGACTTGTTGCGGTTTTGGTGTGTGCCAATTTGATCAACAGGCACATCGAGGTCTAAATGAGCGTCGATGGCGATATGGCGTTGCCACATTTGTTTTCCATTCGCTAACTTTAGACCGTTGAGTATGCCGGTGGCGCCAAGCGTGTAGACCATGCCGTTGTGAATCGTTGGTGTTGCGCGTGGCCCTTCTCCAGCAATGGAGGTTTTGTAGTGGCCGGCATCGGTGTGCAACCACAGCACGGCACCAGTTTGCAAGTCGTAGCAAACCACGCTTTCGTTTTCGCCTCGCTGCTCCTGTGTGACAGCGCGATGACCTGCAACCGCGAAGCCGGACCAGGCCGGGCCGATTGGTTGCTTCCAAAGTTCCACGGGCGGATTTGCGTTCCAGTCTGTTTCCAAACCTGGACCGGGTACTTTGCAGTCTCTGCTTGGTCCAAGAAACTGCGGGAAGGACAGTTTGGCCAAGTGAGACCCAGGGGGATTGAGAGTTTGGATTTGAACTAAGGGCAAGGTGTGACGGCCCCACCGCCACTCGTAAAGGGGAAGCATATTCCCGCTGAACTGGCTGAAGCGGAAGCAGGCCAAAAACAAGCCGAATGATCCAAACAGGCAGCCGAAAATGATCCACCGAGTCCGCTTGCCCAAACGGGAGAAAAACAGTGCCCAACCGATGAGCAGCAGGAACGTAATCGAGGCACTAATCAGGCTTCTGAGCACTCTGTTTTGTTGATTGTCGCCGCCTGTGGCCCAAATAATAGCCAAGACCAAGGCGAATAGGCATACGATGACTCCAGACGGCCACCAGCGGATGGAGGCTGTTTTAATGGTTGTTTTGCGAGATTTCATTCTAAACCGCAGGGACTCTACTATGCACAACAAGATGGCCAAGCTTATGAAATCAAACAAGTTGTTTTCATTTTAGCTAATAGAATCGCATTTAGGCACATTTGTTGCTTTTGATAGTACCGTTTATTGTAGTTAATAAAGGGTAAGAATGGATTTAGGTTTATCAGGATTGGCTTCAGGATTCGACTGGAAGTCGGTTGTGGATCAGTTGGTCAATGTGGAGCGCGCTCCGCAGCGGCGAGCTCAGCGTGAGCAATACGATGTTCAGGAAAAGAACCGTCTCCTCGGTCAACTAAAGGATGAGTTGGCTTCGCTTCAGACAAAAGCTAGCACGCTGAAAGACAGCAACCTTTATCAGTCCAGGAAGTCATCCGTCTCTGATACGTCCATCGGTTCTTCCTCAGTAGAGGCAGGAGCAGCACTGGGTAACTACGACTTCGATTTCTTTCAGAAAGCCACAACTGGGGTTCACAAAGGTGGGGGTGATGCGGGGCAAGCGGTAGACAGCAGTTCCGTAATTGCAAGCAACGGTTTTGGCGTTGGGATCAGCACCGGGACGTTCACCATCAATGACGAAATCATAACGGTGGAAACTGATGATACATTGTCGGCAATTTTCACTAAAGTCACGACGGCTGATGCCGATTTGTCGATATCGTACAATTCTTCAACGGATAAAATTACGCTCGGTTCAAGTTCCGGCAAGACGCTCTTACTGGGCAGTTCCAATGACTCAAGTAATTTCCTGGTGGCGTCCAGGCTCAGTAACAACGGAACCAGTTCGGTAGCCAGTAGTTACAAGCTGGGCGGTATCAGCCAAGCGTCAACGTTATCGAGTGCCAACTTCAACACGACACTCGTCGGCAACTCTGGCAGTTTCCGTGTGAACGGCGAGACAATCTCTTGGTCGAGCAGCGATACGGTGGGAGCGGTGCTTGCATCAATCTCTCAGTCTGGTGCCGGGGTTGTGGCTAGTTATGACGGAGTGAACGATCGTTTCCTGCTGACCAACAACACGACAGGCGATATTGGGATCAGCCTGGAGGATGTCCAGGGTAATTTCTTACAGGCAGCCAAACTGTCATCAGAGCCAATCCGGGCCAACGGTGCACAGTCGGCCGCCGGTTCGGTGAGCGTCAATAACTCAGCCGGTTATGCAACGGGCGATTACTCTACGAGCGGAGTCGTGGTGGATACCACCAGCGTCGCATTCAGCAGCGGTGACAAGTTGTGTTTTGAGAACGGAGGCGTGCTGACGTTGAGTGCTGACGCCAGTTCTGGTGTCAGCACGCTGTACGGTACGTTATCCGATGCAACGGTCACGAATGACGAGACGGGCTACAAGGCCAGTGCATTTTCAATATCCGCTCCGGTTAGTCTCACGGCGAGCGGTTCCGCGACGGCTAAAACAGTGAAGATTGATTACTCATCTGGTTATTCCAACGGGGCGACTTCATTAACGGTGGACTCGTTAGGGGCGGCATTGAGCAACGGTGATGTAATTCGATTCGGCAACGGGGCCTTATTTACCTTGTCGGCAGACGCTTCAGCAACTGACATAACACTCACCGGAAGTCTTTCTGGTGGGGCGTTGTCTGATGACGAGGTGGGGTACCTCGTGCACAGCATTACTGTCTCCAGCAACTCCGAGGATTTTGCCGCCGGTGATAGCATTCGGTTTTCCGGAGGGGGGATTCTTACACTGTCGGAGAACCCGGCTTCCGGAGCGACGACATTGACAGGCTCTCTCTCTTACGATCTGGCTGCCGGTGAGTCGACCGTGAGTCGTACCGAGGCCTTCCTTTCGGGGCAGGTATTTCACTTTGCCAACGGGGCCAAGTTGACCTTGACGGCAGATGCCGCAGCCTCCAGCACGTCATTGACTGGTTACTGGGATAGTGATGTCACCGATAAGGAGGAGGCAGGGCAGCAGGGTTTGAACAGGGGCAATGATATTTTATACTCGCTTAACGGTGGCGGTATTTTGAGCAGTCACTCGAACACGATTACGGAGGACAGTTCCGGTGTGACGGGTTTGTCCGTCACGGGGAATGTCACAGGGTCTGGAATCAGGGTGGACGCGCTGGATGAGGACAACAACGTCATCGCAACCAGTGGATCCCATGGTTTGGCGACAGGAGATGTTGTGAAGCTGTACACACCTGCAACGCTCATGGGTGGCGTCTCGTCGAAGACGGCCTATTATGTCAGGGCGTTATCCGGTTCAAGGATTTCCCTGCACTCCTCATCGGCAGATGCAATGGCAGGCGCCAATGTCGTGAATATCACCGACGATGGGGCGGGGGATCAGTACATACTTGGGGCAGCTCCGCCATCCCTGTCGGTGACCGTTGCCGCTGATACCGACAAGGTGAAACAAGCGGTTAAGGATTTCATTGGTCAAATCAGCAAAGCTCAGTCCATGATTGGGGTGCACACTACGGTGACTACGGATTCCGACGGTAAAGTGACTGCCGGCAAACTGTCCGATGATCGATTGGTAAATGAGATCGCGGGGGAGCTTCGTGCGAAGACAACGGGGGAGGTGTCCGGTTCAGGAAGCAGCTTTAATCGGTTGAGCGATTTGGGTTTTACCGGAAACGGGTACGACAACCAAATCTCACTGACAAACGAAAACACGTTGGATACGATCCTCAGAGAGAGAATGGGAGATCTTGAAAAGTTTTTCGCAACAGAAGACACCAAGGCTGTTTCGGATGGTGCCGCTGCGGATTATCAGACGGAGGAAGGACTGGCCGATATAATGGGGGACTACATGTCCTTGTTGCTTGGGGACGTCTACGGGACGGATGGTGCACTGGTGGATCACCGGGACAATTACACCAAGGAGGTTGATCGCATCGACAAGAATATTGCGGATATGGAGACGCGGGTGCAATTTACCAAGGAGCAGTTAACACGAAGTTTCATCGAGATGGAGCAGGCTCAGGCCAAGACCAACCAGGAGATGCAGTTTCTGTTGAAGCGCTTTGGAAGTGGGTAATCTAAGAAATGAGAAGGATGAAATGTGACGCAGCAGCAATCATGTTGAGAGTTATCAGGACGCTTGGCCAAGCGGTCTTGGCGTTTGTTTTGGCATCGGTCATGACCGGGTGCCGGAGCGCCTCAGTCAAGTATCCGGGAACTATCGTAGGTCCGTTTCATAAGCCGGCCAACTACCACTTGGCCAACGAGCGTATGCCGGTTGACATGCGACGGGTGGCTCTGTTGCCGTTAACCTCGGCGCTGAACACGGTTGAACATCAGTCGGGCCGGGAGCATCTTCAGGGATTGCTACAGGCTGAAATTGTCAAGTCGGGATTGTTTGAAGTAGTGTATGTAACTGAGTCCAAGATGGAACAACTCACTGGCCAGCCCGCTTGGCGGATGATCGATCAATTGCCCATCGATTTCATAGATATACTTACCAAGGAGTATGATTGCCAGGGTGTCCTGTTCAGTCATCTGGCAGTTTACCAGGCTTATCCGCCGTTGAGCATCGGTTGGAGAATGGGGCTTGTGCACCTGAGTCAGGAGAGTAATAATGGCAACGTCGTTTGGGAAATTGACGAGGTGTTTAGCGCAGGCGAAAAGGCCGTGATAAATTCAGCGAGACAAAATGCCATCAAGAACGGGTTGTCCGATCCTGAGTTGGATCACAATTTCGGACTGATGAATTCACCTCGTCGGTTTGGCCGATACACTGCTGAGGCAGTTGTCGCCACGATGAGTCGACTCTCCCCCTCTGCTCCACTTGCAGGTGTAGACGGAGACACCAACAAACTTAGAGCCCAAGGGGGGTTTTTTAAGAAACTGTTCCGCAGGTAAAACGAATCTTATGAACACAATACATGGAGTTAATCAACCGCATCGCCCTCAACAGAACAGTGCCAACGGGGCAGTGGGTGAGGCAAAGATAACCAAGGCCGAAAGACTCGCGACTAAAGACAGGCTCGATATCGGAAATGGACAGGCCGCCATCGATGCCGAGAAACAGGTCGAAGCAGAGTACGCAGAGCGAAAGACGGAAATAATGAGGCAGGAAAAGGCAAGTGGTTACAATCCTGACGCAGCCATGGATTACATAGCCAAGCGCCTTGCAAAAGGATTGGTGGAGCACCGGTAGAGGCACTGCGCCCTCTGATTGATTTCATAATTCATCAATGAACCCCTACGCCAAGCGAGAGAGTGCACAAGCGGCCAATCCCTATGCCAAAGCCAGTACTTATAAGAGCACTTCCGTCAACACCTCCTCTCCAGCGGACTTGGTGCTTATGCTTTACGACGGCATTCTGCGGTTTCTGAATAACGCCCGAGCAGGCTTTGAAATCAGTGATCCGTTGCAGTACCACCAGACAATCAACGAGAACATTCAAAAGGCTCAGGCCATCATTCGAGAATTGCGCTCCAGCCTTGATGTCGAACAGGCTACGGAATTTGGGGAAACGATGACAGGCCTTTATGATTATTTTGACCGGCGCTTGCAGGAGGCTAACATGGAAAAAAAACAGGAACCGGTGAATGAAATCTTCGACCGGGTGACCGATATACGCAATGCCTGGGATGAAATGGTGCAGCGCGAAATGAAGAGCGGGTTTGATTCACAGCAGGCCGCATCTCCGGGTGGTGGCGGTTCATTGGATTTGTCTGGATAGAGTAGCACCATGAACGAGCGAGGGGATTTATTGAGATTGCTAAAGATCCTGAGAGAACTCACTCAGGATGAGTGCGAAGCAATCCGTGATGAGGCGCTGCCCAAGGTGGAGCAGGTGCAAATTGAAAAAGAATCTATTCGAAAGCAAATCGAGGAACTCGAGAGGCTTCCAGAGGGAGGTGTTTCACGGTATGCCGTTGACAAGGAAGTGAGGGAGGTCGTTTCTCAAATCATGAAGATGGACCGGGCCAGTAATGAACATTTTCACAAGAAGATAGAGACATTGAAAGCGGAGTCTGAGCAGCAAACGCAAACCCGGAGCACGCTCCGCCGTGTGCAGGGTGCATACGCCAAGCGGTTATCTCACGCCAACTGGGAAGTCTACACGTAGCGGTAATCCTTTTGGATTGAATAAAACAGCATGAAACCAGTCTTTAGACTGGTTTTTTTGTGTCTCCGGATAACTGCGTTGCAACATGTTGGGAAGTTGTGAATAAGTCCCAATGGACAGCGTAACCATGATGCACTTAAATCCTTTTTTTCTGGGTTCGGTCGCGCGCGACCGAAAGATTGACGTTCAACAGAGTGAGATGAGGTCTTTTTCACCTATTTATAATTTCAAAATGAGACTAATGAAGCCAATGAGCCTGTCCGTGTGTCTGTTTCTGTTATTGGGAGGGTTGTCGTTAAGTGTGGTAGCGCAGTCTGAGGTGCCGCCGCCGAAAGCCGTCGAGGGGGAGGGCGTTGCCAAGCAGGTAGGCGACAATTCGGCAGAGTCAGATAAACAGATGCGTAACATTCGTTTTCAGTTTGAGGGTGTGCCGTACACGGACGCGCTGCAGCGGTTTTCCCAGATGGCGGACAAGCCGCTGATCGCCGAGACGCCGCTCGAGGGTACGCTGACGTTCTTCGACTCCGAGCCGTATACATATCAGGAAGCAATGGATGTCTTGAATGTGATCCTGTCGATGAAAGGTGTGGCGTTGGTTGAGGCTGGTCGCTACCTGCAGTTGACGAATCTGGAGAACATTAAAAAAATGCCGCTCAAGGTGGTGCGTGGCACAGA
>Ga0163108_10003866_pt1 | contig 10626 bp, 9 predicted proteins | sample Fk1155metaG_FD_109644 | JGI IMG/M metagenome (GOLD analysis project Ga0163108, IMG submission 109644) | Marine microbial communities from the Central Pacific Ocean - Fk160115 155m metaG | ecosystem: Environmental > Aquatic > Marine > Oceanic > Photic zone | place: The Central Pacific Ocean...
AATGTTTTGAAAGCTCACTAATATCAGTTTTTCTTTCTCGTAGTGATGGCACATGCACTCTTATCACATTCAGTCGGTGCAATAAATCTTCACGGAATCTGCCTTCCTTTACTAGCTGCTCAAGATTCTGATGTGTGGCAGTAATCACACGTACATCTACCTTTATCGGTGTATGGCCACCAACACGATAGAACTCACCTTCCGCAAGAATTCGAAGTAATCTTGTTTGTAGATCTGCAGGCATATCACCAATCTCATCAAGAAAAAGAGTACCGCCATTAGCTTGTTCAAAACGACCTTGCCGTAGCGAGGTTGCGCCTGTAAAAGCGCCTTTTTCATGACCAAAAAGTTCTGATTCAAGTAAGTCCTTTGGAATAGCGGCCGTATTTATAGCAATAAATCGGTTTTTTGACCTAGGACTATGTGCGTGTAACGCAACAGCAACCAATTCCTTACCTGTGCCTGATTCACCAGTAATTAAAACTGTAAAATTAGAATTTGATAACCGCCCAATTGCCTTGAAAATTTCTTGCATTGCTGGAGCTGAGCCAATAATTGGAGTGCCTTCCGTTTCAGCTTGAGGGATAGGCGACGAATCATCAGTATGTTTGTGTGTTATGGCTCTTCGAACCAAACTAACAACTTCATCTACATCGAACGGTTTAGAGAGATACTCATATGCTCCACCCTGAAATGCTGACACAGCCCTATCAAGATCAGAATATGCAGTCATTATAATTACTGGGATATTTGGTGAATGCCGTTTAATTCGATCCAATAATGAAATACCATCCATACCAGGCATACGGATATCAGTAATAATAACATCGGGTTTCTCGTCCTCTATCTTTTCAAGTACCTTTTCAGGACGAGAGAAACTTTCAATATCAACATCAGATGATTTCAAAGCCTTCTCTAAAACCCAACGAATGGATTCATCGTCGTCAACAATCCATACTTTCTTATTATTTTTCATTGCCACACTCAATTGGGAGTAATATTGAGAAGTGAGTACTATTTTCTTTTCTTTCATAATTAATTATCCCGCCATGTGACTGAATTAACTGTTGGGCAATAGATAAACCAAGCCCGGTTCCTTCGGCATGACCTGTGACCATTGGATAAAATGCGCCAGATTCAATTTCAGCCGGAATTCCTGGTCCATTATCAATAATATCTAACTGAACAACTAATCGATTTAATTTATTTTGAATTGTCATCTGACGTTGAATACGTGTTCTTAATAATATACTCTCATCCTTAATTGTTGCCTGAACTGCATTTCTCAATAAATTTAATACCGCCTGTATAAGTTGTTCTCTGTCTGTATAAATACTCGGAATACTTGGATCGTAATCTTTTTTAATATTTAAATCTCTAGGGCTCTCAGCACGAATAATCGAAACGACATATTCAACAATTTCATGAATGTTAGTTTCTAATTTTACAGGATGCGTGTTAGCCGCCATCATGCGGTCAACAAAATTTCTCAAACGATCTGATTCATTAATTATAATCTTTGTATATTCAAGTAAACCTTTATCGTCCAATTCCTTTTCCATTAATTGTGCTGCGCCACGTATGCCGCCCAAAGGATTTTTAATTTCATGCGCCATACCTTGTATTGATTCTTTCGCTGCCTTTTGGACAGTTTGTTGGTTAAATTCTTGCATTACACGAACAAAAGCATCGGCACTAACAAGCTCAACTAGTATCTCCTTTGTTTCATCCTCAATAACGAAAGGAGTAAATATACAATCTACTTTAATTGAGTTTTGATTAATAAGATCCATTTCAATGCCGCGCTCTATACGTGTACTAGCATATTGAAAAGACTTTTTGATTGCGTTTGTAAAAAAAGGAGTATTTGGCCATATTTTTTTAGGTGTTTTGCCTAATAGTCGCTTACTGCTAACTGATAATAGACTTTCCCCTGCGCTATTAATTGAAACCAAACACAAATTTTCATCAAACAACAAAACAGCGGTTGTTAGATGGTCAAAAATACGAACGGCCCTTTCTTCTGCCTGAGTCATAGTGTACCTATTATTGCACTCTTTTAGTGCATTTATCACTTATAGATCCTCTTTTTTATTTATAATAATAAGGTTTTCTTAGTTATTACAATAAGTTAGTTTTTAAATAAATATTTTTTTTTCTTTGTATTAATTAATGCAAGAAGTAGGCCATCAGCCTTAAAAATGGGCAAACTAAGAGAAATATTAAAATTAACCTAATTAGTAGCTATTGAGATGCTCGAAGTATTGAAAATGAACTTGAAGTTGAAATTATTGTATTTGATGAACTATCAATAATACTAACGGTTACCGTGTGTGTGCCTCTATCCACATTTGTTAGCGAAACACTTTTACCGGTACCTTTAGATAACTCTTTTCCATTCATTGTTATCAGAATTCTGTGTCCGGAACGAAGAGAAGGTTCAGAATTAACTGATATACTTACATTCCCTGTATTGCTTCTAATTGAAGACCCATCTGCAGGTTTTGACACAAATAACTTTTTATAGGAAAAATCTTCCGTATTCTTACCCCGACTAGCACTACCCGAGGAAGAGCTAGATGGTTTAACAGTTTCTGTTGTTTTTAGCTCTTTGAGTTTTATTTCTTCTGAATTTGTAGTCGGCCTATCTGTGAAAATAATATTCCCATCTTCATCCACAGTCTTATATACCTCTCCAAAAAGAATAGGTAAATAAAAAATTAAAAACGCTAAAAATATTAATTTTAATTTCATAAATTAACTACAAAGAATTATTTACACATACTTTAGATTACCATTATCTCGGTGTAGTTCAAAAAAAATCCCCCTAATAGAGGGGGATTTCTCAAACATCAATATTAGCTATTAAAGTTATAAACTGTAATACATGTCGAATTCAATCGGATGAGTAGTCATGCGAAAACGGTTTACTTCTTCCATCTTAAGTTCGATATACCCATTAATCATATCATCAGTAAAGACACCGCCTGCAGTCAGAAAACTACGGTCTTTATCAAGTGCTTCGAGAGACATATCTAATGATGATGAGACGGTTGGTATTCCTTTTTCTTCCTCAGAACTTATATCATATAAATCCTTTTCCATTGGTGCGCCTGGGTCAAGTTTATTTTGTATCCCATCAAGACCGGCCATCATTAATGCTGCAAAAGTAAAATATGGATTGCCGCAAGAATCAGGAAAGCGAACTTCAATACGTCTTGCCTTTTCGTTAGAAACCCAAGGAATACGGCAAGAGGCAGAGCGGTTTCGTGCTGAATATGCTAATAAAGTTGGTGCCTCAAACCCCGGTACTAAACGCTTATAACTATTAGTACTCGCATTTGCAAATGCATTTATAGCACGCGCATGTTTAAAAACACCGGCTATGTAATGTAATGCAGTATCTGAAAGGTTGCCGTACTTATCTCCTGCAAAAAGATTCTTATCGCCTTTAACTAACGACTGGTGAACGTGCATGCCATTACCATTATCGCCTACCAGTGGTTTCGGCATAAATGTCGCCGTTTTACCATAACTATGTGCAACATTTTGTATAACGTATTTTAATATAAGTATCTCATCAGCCTTTCTGGTTAATGTCTTGCATGATGTTCCGATTTCAGCCTGCCCCGCTGTTGCGACTTCATGATGATGCACTTCCACTGTAACTCCCATTTCTTCCAGAACTGTACACATTGCAGACCGGATGTTCTGACATGAATCAACTGGTGGTACTGGAAAATAACCGCCTTTTACACCAGGCCTGTGGCCAATATTTTTATCTTCATCAATACGGTCACTATTCCAACAGCCTTCTTCCGAATCAACTTCATAAAATCCTGAATGTAATTCATCGCCCCAACGTACCTCATCAAAGATGAAAAATTCAGGCTCAGGACCAAAATATGCTGCATCGGCAATGCCAGTAGATTTCAGATAATCTTCAGCACGCTTTGAAATTGAACGTGGGTCACGCTCATACCCTTCCATTGTTGATGGTTCTAGCACATCACAACGAATATTTAATGTAGCATCATCAAAGAAAGGATCAATAACTGCGCTTTCTGTCTCTGGCATTAGGATCATGTCTGATTCATTAATGTTCTTCCAACCGGCTATCGATGATCCGTCAAACATTTTTCCCTCTTTAAGCATTTCCTTGTCAACCACGCTGGCAGGAACCGTGACATGCTGCTCTTTCCCAATGGTATCGCAGAAACGAAGGTCAACGAATTTTACATCGTGTTCCTTTATTAGTTTCAGTACATTATCGGATGACATTCTTAACTCTCCTCTGTCTATTTTTTATTAATTAATTAGCGCAAATTTCTATTTTCGCTATTACATACGCAATTAATATGCCATCATCAAATAAAATGTATATTCATAAAAATCAGTGAGTTACTTAGACATAAATACTAGAAGAATCCCCATTTTTGTGCAAAAATTCTATTTTTGCACTATATCTGTGCAATTATCTAACAATTACTAATAACAAAATGTCGGTCTGAAACAGTCGAAACTTTCAGTGATTTAAGACCAGCATGTCGCAATTGAGATAGTACTTCTTCGGTTGTGAATGCTGCTTTCAATGAATTTCTAAAATCCCTTTGTAATATTTTTGGCTCCTCTCTTGCATATTTATCTACCAAGTCTTCTACTTCATCTTTATTTTTAGGTCTTACTAAATCCATAATAAAAATTATTGGAGTACCTTTCGTTTTTTTAACTAATTCCCATAAAACCATCGGATTATGTAAGTGATGCAATAAACTATTACTCATTACAATTGCATATTCTTTTTCCATTAGTGCTGCGTCTTGTATTGAACTATGAATAAGTTTAATTCTGCTACGAAGGTTGGCCTTATTAACAGCTTTTTTTGCTTCATTAAGCATCGCAATTGACCCATCAACTGCATCAATACTAAAAGATGGATAGGTTTTTGCGAATCTTATCGCTATATCAGCGGTGCCAGTTCCAAGGTCAATAACATCTCCTGAAAATGTAATTTTTTTTTCTATTGAATACCTTAATAATTCTAAAAAATGATTATGTGGTTCTTCAAAATTAGCATTGGCATAAGCGATTGCTTGTTCCTTATCGCTCATCAATTCAGGTTCTATCACACGCTTCATTATTTAAAAATTACATCGATTTTAAAATAATGATTCGCCATTGATTAAATCTTCTAATGTTTCCCTGCCACGAATCTCATAAGTCTCAATACCATCAACTAATATTTCAGCAGCGCGTGGTCTTGAATTGTAGTTTGATGACATACTAAAACCATAAGCGCCTGCTGAAAAAATAGCGAGTAAATCGCCCTCAGTTAATGGTAGCGTACGGTCCTTGCCAACAAAATCGCCTGTTTCACAAATGGGACCCACAATATCATAAATCTTTTCTTTGACCTTCGAGTCTTTAATTACTCTTTTGATTTCATGCCAACCATCATAAAGAGATGGCCGTATCAAATCGTTCATTGCTGCATCAACAACTGCAAAATTCTTAAAAGAATTTTGATTAAGATATTCGACTTCTGTAAGTAAGACACCTGCGTTGCCAATAATAGATCTGCCTGGCTCAATAATTATCTCGAGATCATGTTTGCTTGTAATATTGGTAATCGCGGTTACATATTGATTTGGTGTTGGTGGTTTTTCGTCTTTATAAGTAATGCCTAAACCGCCCCCAATATCAACATGTTTGAGTTGAATACCCGACTGTGTAAGTTCATTAATTAAGTCTAGTAGCTTTTGTAACGCATCCTGAAAGGGGCTTAACTCCGAAATTTGAGATCCAATATGGCAATCAATTCCAATCAAATTAATATTACTCATTTTTGCTGCCTGCTCAAAAGTATCCTTAGCTAATTCAAAAGAAATACCAAATTTATTTTCCTTTAAACCAGTTGCAATATAGGGATGTGTTTTAGCGTCAACATCTGGATTTACACGTAATGATACCGGAGCAAGCACTTCCATACTTTCAGCAACTATATTTAATTTTACTAGCTCGCTTTTTGATTCTACATTAAAGCATTTTATGTTCTTCTCTAAAGCAAATTTCATTTCATCTACTCGTTTACCTACGCCAGAAAAAACTACTTTACTGGGATCGCCTCCAGCTTTCAGAACACGAAATAATTCTCCTGAGGAAACAATATCAAAACCAGACCCCATGTTGGCCAAAATATTTAAAATAGAAATATTCGAATTTGCCTTTACGGCATAACAAAGCAAATTATTCTCAGAATTAAAAGCTGAAATAAATTCTAAATATTTGGTCTCAATAGCCTTTTTTGAATAAACATAGCATGGCGTATTGTGTTGCTTCGCAATTTCAAGCAATGAAACGCCCTCGGCATGTAATTCACCGTCTTTATAGATAAAGTTAGACATAAATTTTAATTAATATTTTGAAAATTTGATGCTGCTGTTTTGTCCTTATCTGGATGATAAAGTGGTCCCTTCTGCCCGCAGCTGGAGGCACAGAATAAAATGATAAATATTAACCCAACCTTTAAAAAATCAATTTTATAAGCTTTTTTCACTTTACTACCCTCTGATTGTTTTTTTGTCTATTCGTTCAGCATAACAAATTATTTGTTAGTAAAAAATGACTGGGGTTCATTTCATTTGGTAAATTACTATATCTGGCTTAAAACTTTATTCTAAATATGGGAACCAAATTATGTTATTTAGGCAAAATAATGCGGTAATAATCGAACCTCAAGAGAGACATAGAGCAAGCATTATTTGGTTGCATGGATTAGGTGCTAATGGTCATGATTTTGCTCCTATTGTATCTGAACTATATCTACCAAGTAGATTGGGGATTCGCTTTATATTTCCAAACGCACCAATCCGAAAAATAACAATTAACAATAATATGAAAATGCGTGGTTGGTATGATATCAAATCCTCTAATCTCCGAGAGATGGAGGACGTTGAATCAATCGTCAAATCTTCAAATTTAATTCATAGCTATATTGATGCTGAAATTAAAAAAGGCATTAGGTCAGATAAAATTATTGTTGCAGGATTTTCTCAAGGAGGAGCTATTGCATTACACTCTGGGATGAGATACTCACCTAAACTAGCTGGAATACTTGCGCTTTCTTCATATCTTCCTCTGCCAGAAAATCTTGAAAAAGAAACTTCCGAGTGCAAAGAAATGCCTATCATAATGGCGCATGGAAAAGATGACAATATTATTCCGATTGAACAAGGTCGTTCATCTTACCGAACTCTGATTGAAAATGGCTATAAAGTTGAATGGAGTGAATATACAATGCAGCACTCAATCTGCTCTGATGAAATCTTGATGATAAAAAAATGGATTGAAAATCGATTATCTTAAATTATTTTGTGATGATTTGTTTTGATTCTTAAGATGTTTCTTATTTTTTGAAGAATAAGATGGCCTCTTGTGATGTTTTCTTTTTATAGGTGGCAAAATTTTCTGTAATGACCCTTCTGTAATTGGGGATGTTGGGATCTGATATCCTATAAATGATTCGATTTCCATTAGTGAATACACATAATCTTCACATGCAAAACTTATCGCATCGCCTGATGCGCCTGCTCGCGCTGTTCTACCAATTCTATGAACATAGTCCTCAGCATTCTGAGGTAAATCATAGTTAAAAACATGGCTGACATCGGATATATGTAAGCCACGTGCTGCAAGGTCTGTGGCAACTAACACTTTTAAATCCCCCGTAGAAAATTCACTAAATAAGCGTTGTCTTGTCTTTTGTGGTACATCTCCTGATAACACAGCCGCATGTATTTCATTTCCCTCAAGATAAGACCATACTTTCTCTGCAGTTTTTTTAGTATTTACAAAAATAATTGTCCTTGTTGTCTTTATGCATTTTAACAAACTAATTAACAATGCCATCTTTTCCTCATTGGCAACATGGTATAAAGTTTGATTTACATTATCTGCTGTAATTTTTTCTGGGTTTATTTTTATCAGCGCAGGATCATTCATATGTTCGTACGCCAATTCCATAACACGATATGATAATGTTGCTGAAAATAACATATTTAAACGCTTTTCTGGTTGTGGCATACGCCTTAGGATGTAACGAATATCACTGATAAAACCAAGATCAAACATTCTGTCAGCCTCATCTAAAACAACAACCTCAACACATTTAAAATTAAAAACGCCTTGTTTAAAATAATCAATCAAACGACCTGGTGTGCCGATCAATATGTCAACTCCGCTTATTAATCTTTCTTGTTGCTTCTCGTAGTCAACTCCGCCATAAACAAGACCAATCTCGAGACCACAATAACGATTGAGTATTTCAGCATCTTTATGTATTTGTATTGCAAGTTCACGAGTTGGAGCAATAATAATTGCACGTAAACTTTTGTTATTTTCTATTTTTTTTGTAATTAAGAAATGGATTGTAGATAGTAAAAAAGCTGCTGTTTTCCCTGTGCCTGTTTGAGCTTGTCCGGCTACATCGTGCCCTTCAAGAATCAAAGGTAAACATGCGGCTTGAACTGGGGTGCAATCTATAAACTCTATTTCATCCAAAATACGATGTAGATGTTTATGAAGCCCAAACTGCCTGAATTTAATAGTTTTCATATATCATTTTTTTTAAATGCCTTGTAGTATTCTGGTAAGATATAAACCAAACTTGCAATTAATCTTCAATTTAGTTCAAATTACATACTCACACATGTTAGAAAGGAACTCAAAATATAATGAGCAATAATATATTAAATGTTACAGATTCAAGCTTTGAAGATGAAGTTTTAAAATCAGAGCTGCCTGTAGTTTTAGATTTCTGGGCAGAATGGTGCGGGCCTTGCAAAAATATTGCCCCTATACTTGATGAATTAGCTAGCGAATATAAAAATAAATTAACCGTCGCAAAAATAAATATAGATGAGAATCAAAAAACACCGGCATTATATGGTGTAAGAGGCATACCTACACTTGTCCTATTTAAAGGTGGTGAGGTTGTAGCTACAAATGTAGGACAAGCAACAAAATCTCAATTGGAGGCATTTTTCGACACGAATATTTAGCGATTTTTAAAAAAATTAACTGGACGAATAAGAAAACGCATGTTAACTTGGCACTGAAATTCGTAGAACTTTTCAACTAAAATAATCAAATCCCTCAAAAAAGAGAATAGTATAAATCTCGTTTCGTTATAAAAAAACAAAACCTATTTTTCAATAAACTAAATCAATAAAATGAAATTTTAATGCCTATGAACCTAACAGAATTAAAACAAAAACCTGCGTCAGAACTCGTTTCACTCTCCTCAGACCTTGGCCTTGATAATCTAGCACGCTCTCGCAAACAAGATGTAATCTTTGAAATTTTAAAAGCTCACGCTAAAAAAGGTGAAGATATCCACGGAGATGGGGTATTAGAAATTCTTCAGGATGGATTTGGATTTTTGCGTTCAGCCGGGAGTTCATATCTTGCTGGACCAGATGATATTTATGTTTCGCCTAGTCAAATTAGACGTTTTAATCTTAGAACAGGTGACAATATATCTGGGAAAATTAGACCTCCAAAGGATGGTGAACGTTATTTTGCATTACTAAAAATTAATGAAATTAATTTTGAAACTCCAGATAAAGCTAAGGGAAAAATATTATTTGAAAATTTAACTCCTCTTTTTGCAGAAGAAAAATTAACGCTTGAACAAGGTAATGGAAGCACAGAAGACCTGACTCCTCGTATTATCGATCTTGCTGCACCAATAGGAAAAGGGCAGCGTGGTTTAATAGTTTCGCCGCCTAAAGCTGGTAAAACAATGATACTGCAAAGTATTGCTCAGTCGATTACTCACAATCATCCCGAGGTACACTTAATTGTTTTATTAATTGATGAACGACCCGAAGAAGTAACAGAGATGGAAAGGTCGGTTGGTGGAGAAGTTATTTCAAGCACCTTTGATGAGCCAGCAAGTAGACATGTTCAGGTTGCCGAAATGGTAATTGAACGTGCCAAACGTTTAACCGAACACAAAAAAGATGTTGTTATTTTGCTTGATTCCATTACACGTTTAGCACGTGCTTATAACACAGTAATCCCAGCCTCAGGTAAAGTATTAACAGGAGGGGTTGATGCAAACGCCTTGCAAAGACCAAAACGTTTTTTTGGTGCAGCTCGTAATATTGAAGAGGGTGGTAGTTTAACTATTATCGCAACTGCCTTAGTAGACACAGGCTCCAGGATGGATGATGTGATATACGAAGAATTTAAAGGAACAGGTAATATGGAATTACACCTTGATCGAGTTATTGCCGAAAAGAGAATTTATCCAGCAATAAACATAAATCGTTCTGGTACCCGTCGCGAAGAAAAGTTAACGGGGGATCAGGATTTACAAAAAATTTGGATACTACGAAAATTGCTTCACCCAATGGAAGAACTCGCTGCAATGGAATTTATACTTGAACGTTTAAAAGCGACAAAAAATAATGCTGAGTTCTTTGACGCAATGAAAAGATAATTTTTTTAATCTAAAAAAAACCCGCCATAAGGCGGGTTTTTTTTGTTAGAGCAAAAAAGAAAATGTCTCTTTGTAGAGAAATTACATCATACCACCCATACCACCCATACCACCCATATCAG
>Ga0163108_10003867_pt1 | contig 10625 bp, 9 predicted proteins | sample Fk1155metaG_FD_109644 | JGI IMG/M metagenome (GOLD analysis project Ga0163108, IMG submission 109644) | Marine microbial communities from the Central Pacific Ocean - Fk160115 155m metaG | ecosystem: Environmental > Aquatic > Marine > Oceanic > Photic zone | place: The Central Pacific Ocean...
CACGAAGTCGAACATCGCCTCCTCGGGGGTAAAAACGGACATTTTGGTGCCGCCCGCGTGCTCGACCCCTGTGACCTCACCAAAACCCTCCACCATCAAGGGAACGCCCCACTCCAAGGGCTTGGTCAGCAGCGTACTCTCTGTTGGATCGTCCAAATTGATCAGGTCCATCCCAATGATGTTGTACATCGTCATCATTGCATTCGTGGTGTCGTCGTCCGAACCAAACCAGAAAAAGGCCCCCGGTATGGGATCGTCAAAGTGGGTGCGGTCCGTTCCATCAACATGATGACAACTGCTGCATCGGCCATGCCAAGGCTGAACCAAGGTCTCAAATGAATCGACCAAATCCGCCTCAGAACAATCGGCCAATGGCGTGCTGATCCCATCGGCCAGGGTCGTCCCATCTGTACCGCTGGTACACGGTTCCGCAATGTCTCCGCAGACTTCTTCGTGGCACTCGGCACCCCACTCAATCCACTGAAGAAAGGCCGTGTGCTCTCGCTCCATGACGGCTTCATCAATGAGGTCGCTCGTGGGATCACCCATCGTGATGTACCGCAAAATTTCGCTTTCGGGCGGGTCCTCAAAGTCGATCACCTCAAGTGCTTCCATGCAAGACATCGATTGGCAGGGGGTGTCTTGAATGTACATCGACAAGTCAATGCCGGAGAGGTGGCAGGAATTGCAGTTTGACGGATGAGCATCGGTCACAAGTGGTTCGATGTATCGCTCATACAAGGCCAGTTCTGCATCCTCTGTACACTCCAAATCGATGCCGCCGTCCGCATCCACATCGGCATCTGAGGACACGCCATCATCGGCATCCCCACCATCTGCATCTGCCGGCGTGCCCGTGTCACCCGTGCCCTCATCGGCATCTGCCGGCGTGCCCGTGTCACCCGTGCCCTCATCGGCATCCGAATCCGAATCCGAATCCGAATCCGAATCTGGACTGTCTCCACTCTCGTCCGCATCCAGTCCATCGTCCGCATCGGTCGACGGCTCCACGACTCCGTTGGCTACACCGTCGCCTGTGTCTGCCACCTTTGACGGTGTACAAGCAATGGCAAAGCGACCACCATCAAGTGGGTGCACATTCTTCGCATGGGTCTCTCCTGGTTCCGTCCGATTGTACCCGAAAGAATCCCCACCAACCGGCTGTTTTCCACTCCTGCCCTAAAACTGCCAGGAAAGGCCCACACCGCGCCGAGACATCTTCACCTTGGGGGACGAGAATCCTTTGTAACGATGATACCGCAGCTGATCAGAGCGCCGCTGCGAAGAAGACACCGTGTACGAAACAGGCAACGAAATCAAGGACAGTGGATTGGGCACACTGAGAACAACCGCGAGCACACAGGAACCACAGCCCCGATCTGCCTGCCGACCGTCCACCAAGGCCCGGTGAGACTTGGCCGTACCCATGGCTGCAACGGGTGCGCCGACTTGGACGGCCAATATTCCGGTAAAACCAAGCATCATCCCGCTCAGGGGCATCCAATTTTCGCTGAAAGACTCGAAGCCTTCTTGACCATTGGCTATGCCGGCCCCAATCAAGCCGATCCCTGTCACGATTGCGATGACGCCTGCCGTACCCATTTGCGTTCCCAATCGGGCGGTATTGCGACCCCGCTCGTAATCAAACTCCCACAACGGGGTCTCTGAAGCGATTGGCTTGGTGATCTCCGGTTCCAATACTGCGGGCTTTTCGTTTGTCGCATCTTCGGACACCTCCGTCGCCAAGGCAGGTGCCGAAATCAAGAAACCAAACAAAACCAAAAACAAACGCATCCAAACCACTATCCGATTGAAGTTATCTTTAAAGGTCATCGGCCATCTGCAGCCAATTCCGCATCCAACACGGCCCTAATTTCTACCGGATCGTACAAGGTGTTGACGTACTTGACGCGCCCATCGGTCCCGATGATCCAGTCCTGTGGGTACTTGCTCTCCGTAGGGACCGCCCCTGGGTTGTAGAGATCGTGCACCGAACCTCCATCATCAAACAGCACCGGAAAGGTCAAACCCATTTGTGTCTGAAACTCCGCCAAGTTGGCATAACTGTCTTCGGGACCGATCCCCCACAGCACCACGCCACGGTCCTTGTAGTCTTGCCAGATGGTTGCTTCGATGTCTGAGACCTCAGACGGACACTGTTGTCACCACGCAGCAAAATAGATGAGCAAGACCGGTTGACCGAGTTGTTCCGACAAGGTGTAGTTCTGACCATCCAAACCCGGCAACACAAAGTCAGGCGCGGGTTCCCCAATCAACACACTGGAATCATCGTTGCTGGTCAATATCTGCAGTTCTTGAATCGGCTCGTCGGGATCATTCGTGGCGATGCACAAGCTTCCTGACAGGTCACCCGTACCCGACCACCGAACGCGAATTTGTGCGGCTTCTCCCGGCTCCACCCACAAGGAGTCAATCCGAATTTCCATGTCCGGAACGTCCGTGCTCAATGCCGCCACTTGCAAGCCGTCGGATCCGGCATTTTGCAGATGAACCACCTGTTCGGTCGTGCGTTCTGGGAAATACAAAGCGGACAAGTCCGGACGGGCATCCGGTGCTTTGATGCTGGTATCGGCCGAATAGACTGCGACCTCACTCCAGCCCGCCAAAAAGACATCCTTGCCCGATGAAGCAACCGCCATCGCCCACGATGCGGTGAACTTGCTGCCCATGACCTGTGGGTTCGTGGGGTCGCGCACATCGATGGCCGCAACACCACGTTGGTTTGCCACCCACAGCACCCCATCTCCGAGGGCTACACTCATGCTGCCGCCTCCGGGATCAACCAAGGCAACAGACTCCGGTTCCGCGGGATTGGCCAAGGAGAAAATCTCGACGCCCCGAGAACCCGCTGCACCATATGCGTAGCCATCCGCGACAACCACATCTTGCAACCCACCCACACCCTCGGTCACGCCCACCACAGACGGCTCCGACGGATTGCTCATGTCGAGCACAACCAAGCCGCTGGTATTGTCCGCGACGTAGGCATGGTCGCCCACAATCTCCAAGTCCCACGGATTGGCCATTCCCGTCATCTGATGCAGCTGTATCGGAAACGCCACATCGGTAAGATCATAGGTGTACAGCGAACCTGTGCCCGTCAAAATGTACAGCCGATCATCCACCATTCGCATCCCCGCCGCATCGTCCACGAAAATTATGGCGAGTTCCTGGAATTCATCGACCGCCAAAATTTCGACCATGCCCAGGCGCGATGCATCTCCACGCCGACTGACCGCCACCCGGTGGGGACCGAGTATGGTCACGTGTTCTGTGGAACCCGCGTCATAGCGAACGGTCTCTTCCAAGCCGGAATCCGTCACCTTCCAGCCCGTCAAGGCCGGAATGCCCGCCAAATAAAAATGATCGGTATCGGCGTTGTACGAAGCATCCAACACATGCGCGAATCCTTCCACCTCCGCATACCGAGTCTGCGAAACCGGATCTACGGGAAGCGTCGTCGGTGCTTCACATTGGGTCGGCGCCAGAAGCCAATCTCCATCGTCCGCTTGGTCTACATCTGCAGTGTCCGACGCCACTTCATTGTCGGAGGCGTCGTCTGCGGGAAAGTAGCAGGTATCGTCCGCACCCCGCACAAAACCATCCGCACAAGCGGCCACAACATCCTTGCCGCATCCGGCCATTCCGAGGCCCGTCACCATGATCGCCAATATGCGCATCGTTTCGCTCCTGGAACAAGATCGCTCTCAAAATCCAGTCTACCGAACAAGAACCAGCGTGCGAACAAAAAAACGAGGGGTTCTAGCCATTCCAGCAGCCGTTGATTTCCGATAAGATGACGCCATGCCATTTGTAGTCACCAAAGAACTCGTTCAAGAGATGCTCGATGAGGACACCAGTCTTCAGGCCATCGCCAACCAATTCACCCTCGATGAAATCTTCAATATGATCGAAGACAAAGAGCAAATCACAAACGACGATCAGCTCTTTGAAGCTCTGATGGATGTGATGTACGCCACGCGGCCGCAGGGAACGCTCTAAGTGGCTTCATCACGCACCTGCTCCGCATGCGCCCTCAGCCAACGGCCCAACGGCAACCAGAACACCAGTTTAAAGACCAGGGCATAGAACACAGACAGCACCATCACGGCACAGGCAGGCCCTAGGGTTTCCAAATTGGCGGGCCCCGTATACTGAAGGATTTGAACCAACCCAATCATGGCGGTGACCCATCCCACCAGCATCACCCCTTGCGCACCCGAACCGGAAACCGAGGCTGCGTATTCCAAATCGGACCGTTCCCAGTCCAACACATCACCCGCCAGCCAAGCCCGTGACCCTTTGACCACGATCCCAACACCCGTTGTCCCATGGGCTTGCAACAGAAAAGCCAACATCCCAAAAAAGACCAAAATGGCCGAAATGACATCAAAAAATATGATGGCTTTTGAACCAATCATGATGCCCATCAACACCAAACCCAAGGCCACAACTCCACCAACAATCGCACTCATATTCATGTCGCAGAGCCTCCCAAAGAACAGCGGCGAAAAAGGCGTTCCCACCAGCCATCCACACCAACTTCCCCCAAAATCGCAATCAATCCAAATTTGAAGGCAAAAACTAGCGTGTGAGCCCCGCGCTGGACATGTTATTCGCGAGGCTCACCAGGAGAGTTCACCATGGCCGAAATGACCTACCACGGAAAAGTCAAGCAAGTCTGGAGTACAGACGACCCAGACATCATCGAGTTTCGCTACACAGACCAAATTTCTGTGTTCGACCAAATCATCCCAAGCCTTGTTCCAGGCAAGGGTGAGTCGCTGAATCGGACATCGTGTCACTGGTTCAAGCTGGTCGAACAAGAAAACATCTGCGAGACGCACATCGTGGAAATGAACGCGCCCGACCGCGTCCGCGCACGCCGTTTTGATGTCATCAAAGAGCCGGGTGCCATCCCTCGCGATGCCGAGAATTTCTTCGTGCCCCTCGAAGTCATTTGCCGCCACTACCTCGCGGGTTCTGGCTGGCGCCGCTACAAGCGCGGAGAGGTATCGGTGGAAGAATTTGGCTTTGCTCCTGGCACAAAAATCCAGGAAGGCGTGAAGCTGCCCAAGCCCTACCTCGAAGTCTCCACCAAATTCGAAAAATTCGACCGATTGCTCGACCGAAAAGAAGCACTGGAAATCTCCAACCTGACCGAAGAAGAATTCGATGCAATCCTCGACATCGTGGTCAAGGTGGATGTCGTTATCGAACGCGAAGCCGCCAAAGCCGGCCTGATTCACGTCGATGGCAAGAAGGAGTTCGCACTTGGCAAGGGCCGCAAGCCCGTCTTGGTCGACTCATTCGGCACCCTGGATGAAGACCGCTGGTGGGATGCCGAAGCCTACGAGCGGGGAGAAATCGTGCAGCTTTCAAAAGAGTTCGTGCGAAACCACTACATCGAGACAGGTCACCACAATGAACTGTACGAAGCCCGCCAAAATGGCACCGACGAGCCCTCAATTCCTGCACTGCCACAAAGCGTGATCGATCAAACAGCCGCCTTGTATGTTCAAATGTACGAACGACTGACCGGTAAATCGTTCTGATGAAGAATCCCTGGTTCCACAGGGACTCACACGGTCAGCATCACCAAACGTTACATTGAGCGCGGGCTATCCAACGAGCCCGCATAGGGTGCACGCATGGCCACTGATCTTCAAATCGCTCGTTCCGTTCAGGGTCGTCCCATCTCCGAGGTTGCAGCCGATATCGGGCTAAGCCCCGACGACCTGGTGCCCCACGGCTATGACAAAGCAAAAATCCTTCGGGATCCCGACGAGAACCCACAAGGGAAACTCATCTTGGTCTCCGCCATTACCCCAACGCCAGCCGGCGAAGGAAAGACCACCACCTCGGTGGCATTGGCCCAAGGGCTCGGAAAGATTGGTAAGAATGGCTGTGTGGTTCTGCGGGAACCCTCCTTGGGGCCCTGCCTCGGCATGAAAGGAGGAGCTGCTGGGGGCGGACACAGTCAGGTGATTCCCATGGAGGACATCAACCTGCACTTCACCGGCGACTTCCATGCAGTGACCTCCGCCCACAATCTGCTCTCCGCTGCTGTCGACAACCATCTGCACTTCGGCAACGCGCTTCAACTGGAGCCACGCACCGTGATCTGGCGCCGGGTCATCGACATGAATGACCGCTCGCTACGAAACATCCTTGTGGGTTTGGGTGGCCGTTCCATGGGCGTTCCACGCGAAACCGGTTTCGACATCACAGCGGCCAGTGAAATCATGGCCATCCTTTGTCTCGCCAGCGACTTGAACGATCTTCAAGACCGCCTTGGTCGAATCTTGATCGGTCAAAGAAGAAAGACAGGCGAAGGGGTTTACGCCAAGGACCTTGGTGTCACAGGTGCCATGGCAATGATTCTAAAAGATGCCATTCGCCCCAACTTGGTACAAACCCTCGAGGGTACACCCGCAATCATCCATGGGGGTCCTTTTGCCAACATCGCACAAGGCACCAACTCTGTTATCGCCACCAAGACCGCACTTTCTTTGGCCGACTATGTCGTCACCGAAGCTGGCTTTGGCTTCGATCTCGGTGCGGAAAAATTTCTCGACATCAAGTGCGTATCGGCTGGGCTCAAGCCCAGCGCCGTTGTGGTCGTCGCCACCGTACGGGCCCTGAAAGCACACGGAGGAGTGGCGCTCGCAGACTTGGGCGAACCCAACCCAGAAGCCGTCCGCAAAGGGCTGGGCAACCTGGGGAGACATCTCGACTCCGCAGAAGCCTTCGCGCTCACCCATGTGGTCGCCATCAACCACTTTGATGCCGATACAGAGGACGAAGTGAACGTGGTGCGCGAGTATTGCGCAAACCGAAACATCCCCGCTGTGCTCAACCGTGGTTGGGCAGACGGCGGAGAAGGTGCCCGGGACTTGGCCACAAAGGTCGTCGAAGTGGTCGACGCTGCCACACCCGGCTTCAAGCCGGTCTACGATTGGAACGACCCGGTCAAAGTAAAGGTCGAAAAAATCGCCACGACCATCTACGGCGCCCGTAGCGTGCGATGGGATCGGCAAGCTGAACAAGATCTGAGGCGCATCAAAAGGCTCGATCTTGAGGGCCTCCCCGTGTGCATTGCGAAGACTCAATCTAGCCTGTCTGATGACCCCAAAGGTGGGGGCCTACCCGGCGAATATGACATTCACATTCGTGAGATCGAAATCAGCGCTGGGGCCGGGTTCTTGGTGCCCATCTGTGGCGATATGCTTCGTATGCCAGGATTGCCCCGCGTTCCCGGCGCGACCAAGATGCATCTCAATGAAGATGGTGAAATCGTGGGGCTCGCTTAGTCCCATATTCAACGCAGTGTGGGATAATGCCCACAACGTGAAACGAGGGACCCGTGGAAAAGAAGGGCAGCAAACGCGAAGCCGTGCTGACAGCACTGGAGCATGAAGGACTCAGCCGAGAAGGAATTGCTCGGGTGGCCGAACTGACGGGTATTCCCGAAGCAGACATCTACGGTGCCGGAAGTTTCTACACCCTGCTTACGGATCCAGGACCCCGGGTCTGCCAGGGCTTGAGTTGCCAATTGAATGGCTTTGAGGAACTGGCAAAACAGCTGGAGGCCACCGGTCAGACCGTTCACCGTGTGAGCTGTCTTGGGCAATGTGATCGCGCACCGGTGTCCCTCAACGCAGAAAATCGCTTGGAAGCCGCAGCACCCCGGGGTGGCATCACACCCGACAACCCAGACCTCCCCATGAACTTGGGTGGGGCCGATGATGTGAACTACACGGCGCTCCAGCGCGCCAAAGAAATGGGGGCGGAAGCTGTCATTGCAGAACTGGAAGTGTCAGGGCTTCAGGGGCGCGGCGGGGCCGGGTTTCCAGCGCACATCAAATGGCGGGCCGTTCGGGCTGAAGCCGCAGAACCCAAGTACGTCATTTGCAATGCGGATGAAGCGGAGCCAGGAACCTTCAAAGATCGCGAACTCATGCTTCGGCGGCCCCACTTGCTCCTGGAGAGTCTCGCAATTGCCGCGTGGACAACCGGTGCGGAGGCCATCTACATTTACGTCCGTGGCGAGTTCCCTGAAGAAAAGGAGAGCCTCGAAAATGCACTTTCGAAGGGTGGCCTCGAGGAATTCGACTTTCGTTTTGTGGTCGGCCACGGTGCCTACATTTGTGGCGAAGAAACCGCACTCATAGAAAGCATCGAGGGGCGTCGGGGAATGCCACGCATCAAACCGCCCTACCCCACACAACAAGGATTGTGGGGCAAGCCCACCTTGATGAACAATGTGGAAACCTTGGCCTGCGTACCCGACATTTTGCTTCGGGGCGGGGAACGCTTCCGTGATCTGGGCCACACCGAAGCCGGCACCAAACTGTATTGTCTTTCCGGGCACGTCAATCGCCCCGGTGTGTACGAATTGCCCCTGGGTGCCACGCTCGACGATTTGGTCGAAGTGGGCGGTGGCTATGTCGGCACGCCGATGGCGTTTTCTCCCGGTGGTGCAAGTTCGGGTGTCCTCCCGATCGCCCTGCGCAACGCACCCATGGACTTTCGCGGGCTGGCCAAGCATGGATCGATGCTTGGAAGTGCCGGCGTTGTTGTGTTGAATGACACGGTCGACATGGCTGTCATTGCCCGTATTCAAGCCGTCTTTTTCGAAGATGAATCCTGCGGACAGTGCGCACCCTGCAGAATCGGTGCGCGCCTGGTCCGCCAAGCACTCGATTCTTACCTTGAGAAGGGCAATCCAGACGCACTACAATACCTCGACGACTTGGCATGGGAGATGGAGGAAGGTTCCATCTGCGGCCTGGGTATGGTGGCCGCTGAACCGGCAGTCACGGCGCGCAAGCACTTCCCCGATCACTTTGGACCCCGCACATGAGCCAGTTTGAAATCACCATTGATGGACAACGCGTTTCGGCCAAAACAGGGGAGACCGTACTGGAAGTGGCCGAACGCAACCGCATTGCGATCCCAACCCTGTGTCATGATTCACGGCTCGAACCAGCCGCCGCATGCAGGACATGTTTGGTCGAGATCGAAGGCCAAGGGCGATTGCAGCCATCCTGTGCGTGGAAGGCCACGCCTGAGATGGCTGTGACCACCGAAAACGACCGCATCACGCGTCACCGGCAAGTGCTGCTCTCCATGTATTTGGCCGATCATGTGTTGGATGAAGATGGTCTCCCTGCTGAGACAGGCAACGGAAATCGCCTCCGAGCCATGGTGCAAGAACAAGGCCACGCCTTCGAACTTGCCGCCTGTGAAGCGCCCAGAGAAAACCGTGAAGACCGCAATCCGTATGTGGGCTTCGATCCTTCCATCTGCATCCTCTGTGCCCGGTGCACCCGGTACTGCGATGAAGTCGAAGCCGTGAGTGCCATCACCTTGAAAAACCGGGGTGCCGCCACCACCATCTCCACCGTGGCCGAAGTTTCCTTGCTCGATAGTTCGTGCGAGCTCTGCGGCGGATGCATCGACACCTGCCCGACAGGCGCAATGTTCGAGAAAAAGGCGCCCATTCATGTGCCCAGTGAAATCACCAAAGTACCGTCCACATGCAACTTTTGCGGTGTTGGATGTCAGCTGGAACTGAACGTGAAAGATGGCAAAGTGGTCAAGGTCACATCGCCTCCACCTGGAACAACCGTCAACGACGGAAACCTGTGTGTAAAGGGGCGGTTCGCCTACGACTTTATCCACCACGAAGAACGGATCACGGAACCCCTCATTCGCCGCGAAGACGGAAAGCTTTATCCATGCTCTTGGGAAGAGGCGATACGGACCGCAGCACGTGGACTGAGTGCGGTCAAAAAACGCCATGGGGCCGACTCCCTTGGGTTCATCTCGAGTGCGCGCTGTACTGGCGAAGAAAACTACCTGGTTCAAAAGCTGGCCCGTGCCGCCTTTGGTACCAACAACTGCCACCAATGTGCCGCCACCTGACACGCGCCCACCGTCGCCGGTCTGGTGACAATGTTTGGTGCAGGGGCGATGACCAACAGCATTCCTGAAATTCGGGATGCAGAACTGCTCTTTGTGATCGGCTCCAACACAACGGAAGCCCATCCCATCATCGCCATGGAAATGAAGCGGGCTGTACGCAATGGAGCCAAACTTATCGTCGCTGATCCGCGGGCGATTTGGCTCTCCGAGATCGCCGACATCTACATGCAGCTTCGACCTGGAACCGACGTCTGGCTTCTGAACGCCATGGCCCATGTCATCATTGAAGAAGACTTGGTCGATCACGAATTCATCGCGGCCCACACCGAAAATTTCGACGAAGTCATCGCGGCAGTCAAGGACTACACACCGGAAAAGGCAGAGGAAATCACCGGGATTCCCGCGGACGACATCCGCAGCTCTGCCCGGCTGTATGCGACCACCAAGCACGCAGGCATTTACTACACCCTTGGCATCACAGAGCACACCCATGGCACCGACAATGTCTATGGTTTGGCGAACCTCGTCTTGATGACCGGTCATTTGGGTCGGGTATCGAGCGGCATGAACCCGCTGCGCGGACAAAACAATGTGCAGGGCGCCAACGATGCCGGTGCCAGTCCCCTGTACTACCCGAGCTACCAAAAGGTCACAGATCCGGAAGCCCAAGCAAA
>Ga0163108_10003868_pt1 | contig 10622 bp, 10 predicted proteins | sample Fk1155metaG_FD_109644 | JGI IMG/M metagenome (GOLD analysis project Ga0163108, IMG submission 109644) | Marine microbial communities from the Central Pacific Ocean - Fk160115 155m metaG | ecosystem: Environmental > Aquatic > Marine > Oceanic > Photic zone | place: The Central Pacific Ocean...
CGTTTTGTTTCACCCTCTGGGTGTGCCATTTTCAATGCCCCGTATAAGCCTCAACGTATTGATTCTTATAGCAGAATCTCAGTTTTAAGATAGAAAATATCGGGGCTACTTGGGAAATAGGGGCTAACATGTTCAACGGAAATACGAATTTGATCTAGTCCCGCCGAGAGCAGTCCCTCGGCCATGTCCGCATCCAACAAGGAGGCATTGGTCGTTGTCTCGACCACTTCGGATACTTCTCGTTGCTTGGCGTAAGCCACCATATCCGGGAGGCTCTTATTCAGAAGCGGTTCACCATCCTTGTAGAGTTGAAGCTTTTTTAGGCGTTCTTTGAATCCGGCAATATCGTCAATGATCTTACAAAATAGATCCAGTTTCATTCGCCCCTTAGGACGCCCCACTTGTTTTAGAAGTTTACCGTCTCCAGTCGGGCAGAATACGCATCGAAAATTACAGGCGTTGGCAGGGTCGATCAGTATGGTAAACGGCGTATCCAAGGGCGCTACTTGAGCAAGGAAAACATATCCCTGTAAGATATTTTTCCTATGTTTCTCGATTCTATCGGAGAGCAAAGTCATCTAATCAAGCTCACCCAACATATCTTTTTTCAAAGCCATTAGTGTATCGAGCCGCTGGTCGCTGGACATTTCCTCAAAATTCTCTCCTTTAGGTCGATACATACGTTGAATTGGAATCCGGTCTGTCGTCGACCTGGCTGTTTTGCGGACGACGAAAAGCAATGCATAGACTGCATCATCCATTTTTCCATCGTAGTAGGTGGGACTGGGAAGTTTAAATGGGGAATAAAATTGGTCACCCCAGACGGTGTAGGGCTCATAGGGGTCCAGGCGGTACCGAATCATGACGCTGTCCTTAATCTCAAACCCATTTTCTTCATAGTAATCAAACATGAGGCCGGGAGAGAACTGATAAAATCCGTGATCGACATGATTATTCACCGGGCAAATGTGAAACGCGTATCCGCCTATTTTTAGCATTCGGGTTACATTCGCGAGACAGTTCGGAATATGAAAAATATGCTCCAATGTACCATTATTATACATGACATCGAAGCGATCCACCAAGTGTTTGGGGCACTCTTCGCTATTGAGGTCGAAGATATGGGTCGCACCGTCAACGTTACCAAAATCTAGGGATTCATCATCCTCATAACCAATCACGCGCAGAAACTTTGATACCTCTCCTATGGGTTGACTGTCCATCTCCTCTCCCTCCGGAAAGGGTTTTCCCACTTCATCAAAGATTTCTCGAACGAAACCATAGGTAATGTCATCACTAATTGAGGCCAAGGATCCGTAATGGCAAATCCGTCCCTTGAGTGAATTTCGCAAGGACATTCTCGTAATAAAATCCGCAGTGAATACAGTAATCGTCATGAGTTTATCATTTATGATTTTCCGCTTTGGCTTCACATATAGATGTGTAAAATTTAACTAGCCGTCCACCGTGTCGTTCGATATTAAATTTTTCTCGCGCCAAAGATAAATCAATCCCCTCTATCAGGACGCGATGTTTTAAATCCTGCCAAAAATCTTTGGATAATGCTTTTTCAGGAGTCAAACTTTCGCCGCATCCATACCTCTCGAATGCGAAACAAATCGAACGCGCCTTCCAATTAATAAGAGAATAAATTCCGGCATCAAGGTAATCCCCAAATTTAGCTCCCCAACTGCCTTTAGGGTTATGAGCGATCGGTATTTCCTCCAAATCTCTTTGGTTCCTAGGAAGGACTGTTGAAATACCTACGTCGTAGACTTCGATTTTTTCTATGATCCATTCTGGCGATGTGGCGGTCTTCAGGTGGAAGTAGGATGAGTTGTCGGCTATGGTTTTATACAGTTCCAATTCTTTGCTATCGATTTTGTGGACGAAAAGATGAAAGTGTATTTTGAACTCCTCTGCTCGGCGCGCCAGCCATAACAAGCCGTAGAACTCGTTTACGCCTCGCGGATCAGTTTTGAAGGTTCCGCCGTGAACCACATGCAACTCGCCATCGTCTGCACTCAGCTTCCGACGACTCGGCGCACTTCCCCACGAGAACTCCGGAAAATAGATTCGCTTCTGCGTGTTTTCTGGCAAACGCGATTTTGTGATTTCCGGGAGGAGAGTACGGCAACATATTCCGGCGGTGTAGTCGAAAATGTTGACCTTCATGTTGGTTATTTCGATCAATCTTTACCTATATTTACTGAAGAAAACAGTGAAAAAATTGCCTTTATCCATATTGACTGTGACTTAATACTCGTCAACAAAAACTGTCTTCGCCAACCTCAAAGATAGGCTTCAAATCGGGACTGTGATTGTTTTTGATGAATATATCATACACGAATTTCGTGCATTCGACGATTTTGTTGAAGCTAACCAATTGGCGTACAAATATTTGAGTTACGATTTTAATGGCAATTCTGTGTCTTTAATTCTCGAATAGTCGATAAGCCTCATGAGCGAGTAGAGACATTTTTGTAGATTTACTCGACGGGGATCACAGGTTAGATCCCTGTCGCGCCCATAATTTAAGTTATTGATATATAAAACATTTATTCGACGTTAGAATGTACCGCGATGCGGCGGAACAAGATTATGGCTGACAAAGCAGGGAGATATGGGGTAAGTTCATTCATGTTGAGCTGTAGGTTTTCCTGTTATAGAAGTTTAGGTTTCGTCACCAGAAAATTGCAATATTTCAACGGGTTAATCTATGCTCACCGCTCAAATGACGGAATGACGTTAATAAATCAGTTTGGCTTGAATGGAATTATTTGATCCATATGACGTTCTGACGGTCAACCTGAAAACTTCTTTGGAGCATCGCATCCACACATTTAAGAAAGTCAGCGCCCTACTCGGCAGAAAGTAAACTGCCGTAATATCGGTGAAATATTTTTAATTTGCGCCTGCTATCGTCACGCCAATCTGTCGCATAAAATTCTCGCCATTGATCAAGATGATATTCGAAAATTGGATCAAAATAGACCAGATAAATTTCCTTGATGTCGGTCCGCTCCAAACTTTGTATAAAAGTGGCAAACATGTTTTCATCGAACGGATTATATAAAAATAACACCGAGCGTTTAGCATAACGCATATAGCTAATTGCATCCTCACCAATCACCTCGATCTGATCGGCCATTCCCAGTTTGCATACATTTTGCTCTGCGATTTCTGCTAGGATCAAGTTTATTTCTAAGCCGACAATTTTTTTGAATAAGCCGCTCTCGGCCGCTAGAATTAAAACTTTTCCCTTTCCGCAGCCGATATCGAAAAAAGTAAAGTTACGGCCCTTAATGTCACCGGTCAAATGAGCGAAACAATTTAGAACCGGTGATTGAAAAGAGGGAACATAGGGGGATAATTTCGGAGAGACGTCGGTGCCCGCATTATAACTTTTACGATGAAATACTGTTTGTGTGTTGACGCCGCGTCGCAGATCGAACCAGAGGTTTTCACGAAATTCAGCAATCAACCGCCAAAATCCACGGCGCCTATATATTTTGAAATAATCTGCCAGCGTCGTCATTGAACCGATAATGATTTTGCGGCGGCGGAAGGCGTATCATCTTCAATTTTTCCCATATAATCGTTATTGAAGAATTCACCTAGAAAATCCGCGCATGCATCATTCCCAAACTCACGAAAGGTACTAATGATATCCACCAAATTTTCAAGTTTTACACGGGGAATCAAAGGTCCGCGACCGAGAGCTTCCTCTTCGCTTGCTTCAATTGCATCTAGCATCTGATAGGTCTCGGCTCTCATGAGGTCCAAACTATCCGGCTCCCACACCCATTTGTGATAGGGCCGCGCAAACGGCAATTGATCGCCGAAACGAAAACCGTGTTCGCCAAGCACATGAGGTCTCTCGACTTCACCTTCGCTCCGACAATTGATCATACCAAAAAGAATATAGCGCACTCCCCCGTTAACCCAACAAAGTTCAGACGGACCATTTGGCGAAAACAGATTCAGATAGCAGCGCTCATAAAACCCGGTTCGCAGCTGAACATTGGCGACGGCCTGTGGAAAACTAGCGAACCCCTCATAGGCCGGATTGGCATAATTATCTTCATGATCTTTCAGGAAAACCGGAAAATATCCGTCTGCTTCTAGTTCATGCGCCAGTTGGAACCATATATCAAGATTACTATTTTTTTCCTTTCTGCCATCAAGCGCACGAACGGTAAACGAGATTACTTTGCGCCCTCCAGAATTGGCGGAAATCCAGTCATCGGCATATTTGAGCGCAAGCTCCGGCGCACTAATGGATGACGTTTCGGCGCCCAAATATGCAGGCAGCATGAGCCTATACATCTCGCAGCCAGAGGACGGCGGATCGTCAACCCGGTAATTTTCAGGATAGACCGGACTTGTGTCAGTAGTAAGGATCTCTCGCACCTGCTCGCGTTCAGAACAGATCGTGATTTTCTTGCACGCAGGGAGCATGGGTAGCACCGGCATGATAATATTACCGATACGCCAGTGAATTCGTTCGTCTCCGAAATCAGATGGCGCAATCAGAATAAAGTGCAGGCCATCGAACCCTTGCATCCGACGGTTGGTGTCCGCCATAGCTAAAAAATGCACTATATCGAAGGAAATCGACGCCTTTGTAAGATCGTAAAACACCCTCATCAAATTTAGCTTGTCCGCAGCCGTATTCTCAGTCATTCAGATCCTCACATTGGCCTTCCAGAGGTCAAAATTGGTAACCCAGTTGGATTAACATATTCTATACGATGTATCGTCGACGCCCAGTTCAATCGCGATTCTGTCCTAACCTATTACAATCAATCTTCCACCCAGTTATTGGATAATTTGGATGCAATGCTGACGGTGAGGCCAAATAAGTATTAAGTATAGTGTACTAATCGGGCATTTTGATTTCGGCCTGCATAGAGGATTGAATCGCCCGTTTGAATATGTCACTTTTTTGAGAGATCCTGCGCGTCGGGCAATATCCAGCTATTATGAAAACCTGAAAACAAATCCCGGAATATTTTCGAATACTGACGGGTCGCTGATGAGTCTTGAACATAGTCTGGACACAATGCCAAATTTCTTCGCTAATCAACAAACTAAAATGATTAGCGGAAACATTACGGGAGATGAATTAACAGAAACAGACCTAAACCTTGCCATCGACAATTTGAAATCATATTTTGCATTTATTGGCATTACGGAGCGCTTCAATGAATCGCTGCTGCTCTTATCAAAAGAACTAAATTGGCGACCATGCCTGTATACTAATCTTAATTTGGGTAGGGAAAATTTAGAAATTTCCGAGGAAGCGCTCGAAAGAGCCACCAACTTGAATTCACTCGATTACCATTTATATGATAATGCGTCTGGAATTCTAAATGAGAACATATCAGCCCAGAGCGATCTGTTTCACGAGGCTTTATCCGAGTGGAATACTGCAATGCAGTCGAGAGAAGACAATCCCGAGAACCAAAATTCGTTAGTAGAATTCGCAGATAATATTTTACCGACTTATTTGAAATTTTTAAACGGTTGATGTCACGTCATATTAGGAATGTTATGGACGATCAAACTAGAAATTCACCTGACAATCGCATTCGAAAAACTCAACCTCCGAGGCTAAGCCTACCCGCCCCAGTTCCTACTGCGGGGACAAAAGCGTACCAAAACGAACGTCGATATTGCCTCGAATTGGATGATCGAAAAAAGGCTAATTTCGAATTATATCAATCCTCCAAACATTCAAACAAGATCGTCAAACATCTCCCCATTAAGCTGGACATTGAGAATGTTAGCCGCTGCAATTTTCGCTGCGTCATGTGCGCCGTCACTGATTGGGATAAAAGCCAGCGCGCCGATGATATGAGCCTTGATGATTTCAAACGCCTAGTTGACGAAAATTACGGACTTGTGGAGATCAAATTGCAAGGGTTGGGCGAACCGACCATGCAGGGCGATGACTATTTTGAAATGATAAAATATGCACGAGAAAGGCATATTTGGGTTCGGACCGTAACCAATGGATCTTTGCTCCATTTGAACGATAACATAAAAAAAATTGTCGAAGCTGGCTCAAACGAAATACAGATATCGATAGATGGCGCCACTAGTGAAGTATTTGAGGCGGTTCGCCGTGGTTCAAATTTTGAGCGGGTTATCGACAACTGTCGAGAACTGAACCAATATTGCCAGGATGCAGGCGTTGAAATCACCAAAATGGCTGCCGTCGTTCAACGGCTTAACAGGCATCAACTTCCAGACTTAATAAAATTGGCCGCCGACTTGGGCTTTAGAAATTTGGTATTCGGTTACAATCTAATCGGCTGGGGTGATCCGGCCTTGCTCATAAGGAACCAATTACTTACCCCGCCAAATTTGGTTAGCGATATTATTACCGATCAACTGGTTCTAAAAGGACGCGAATTTGATGTGCAAATTGGATTTTGGATTTCAAACCATAAATACAGCACTCTTTCCCGCGAAACGATATGTCCATGGCCGTTTGAAAGAGCGCTTATATCCTCCGACAATAGAATTGTACCTTGTTGTATGATTACTAACCCCGACTTTTTTGAGTTCGGGCGTGATTCGACTGATAGCCTCGCAGAAATTTGGCGCGGCGAAGAGTATCAAGAATTTAGGCGGCAGCATACCGAAGGAGATATTCCGGTAATTTGTCGCAATTGTTATGACGGCACTTAAATGCGGCAAGATACACAGTTTACTTCCTTCAACCTTTTAAAAAAACTATCGAGTGGTCCCGAATTTCTTTTTGTCAGAGCTTAATATTTTGTCGGAGACTGTTTAAGATTTATTCGTTAACGCCAATAACTGACGCCCTTAGAATGATGGTTATTTTCTGGAGGAGAAAAAAATATTGAATAAGGATATCACTTCGGATGTAACTTGCGTAATAGACGCTGGCGCACGATATGGCGTCCACCCCAGTTGGAAAAAATTTCAGGCGCCCTTGCGATATTATATGTTCGAACCGGACCCCGAGCACACTCCCATATTAAAACGTAAATACGAAAAACGCAGCAAGGAAATCCAAGTAATTCAATCCGCCTTAGGGAAAAGTTCTGGCCGATCCAAAATCAATGTATTTCGTCATCAGGGCGTAAGCAGCCGCCTCAAGCCGCATCCTGATTCTTTTTGGTTTTCAACGTCAAGACCGGGAGAAGGAGACATTATCGATAGCTATCAAACAGATATTACGACAGTCGACGAATTTTCGCTGTCGCACGATTTGAGTATCGATTTTTTGAAATGCGACACGGAAGGAACGGAACTGGAAATTCTACATGGCGCATCAAAGCAATTAACCTCAAATGTGTTAGGCGTGTATAGCGAAGTATCTTTCGGTGCGGTATTTGAGGGGGATTCTTCATACGGCGAGATCGACGCCTATTTGCGTGACCACGGTTTTATTTTGCTGTCCATAGACGTTCTCGACAGAGGCTCTTCGGTCAACAAATTCTATTCAGGCGGCAAGTTTGGCATTTTGGAAGCAGCTGACGCCATCTGGATCAAGCCTTTCAAATCGATCCAGGAAAACCCTGATTGGGACGAACATCAAAAAGTCGCCTCCTATCTTAAATTGTCCGCCTTTTGCTTTATTAACGAGGTGACCGACGTCGCAATGCAATACCTAATTGAGGCCAGCGAAAAATTTCCGGCGGCCATGCAGGCGAGCGCCAAAAACGAATTGTTCGGTTATTTGCGAACTTGCACACAGATTTTGTTCAAAAAACTGGATGAACATATGGCATTTTCATCAGATGAGTTGGATCAAACTTTTAATAATATTTTTGGTGACAATCGAAAAAAGATGCGTGATTTTTACGAGAACACCGAAATTAATCCCGATTAGCTGTTCGAGAGATCTATGACCTCAATTCTGGATAAATTCCCCAACGAGCCTGCACCTCCTTACGTCGAATCAACTACCGGTCCCTATATCATATTGGAGGATGGCCGTAAAATTCTTGACGCAAGTTCCGGAATAACTGGATATGCGGTGCTGGGATATTCACATCCGGATGTGATCACAGCCATGAACGCCCAGATGAAGCATTTTAGCCACATGGATATAAATCAATGGGGGAACAGAACTCTCGAAAAACTTGCGGATTTAATTCTGACGCAGGCGCCACCGGGATTGGATAAGGTCTACTTTGCTGGCAATAGCGGCAGTGAAGCAGTCGAAGCGGCGATGAAAATCAGTTATCACCTTCATCACGATTCGGGGAAAAAAGAAAAACGTTGGTTCATAAGCCGGGAAAATTCATTCAGCGGCGCCACACTACAAACAATGTCCGTATCAGATATTCCGGTAGTCAAATTGTTCGAGCCGCTGATGCCTGCGAATTTCGCAAAAATCGCTCATCATAATCCTTATTCGGAAATGAAGGATGGCGAGAGCCTGAATGATTACGCTGAAAAAGGCGCTCATGAACTGGAAAAATCCATCCTCGATATAGGTCCGGACAATGTATGCGCCTTCGTTGCAGAAACGGTACCCGGCACCCTAATGGGATATCCCCCGCCGGCGCCAAATTATTGGAAATTAATTAAGAACGTCTGCGAAAAATACGATGTGCATCTCATTTTGGACGAAGTGTTTTGCGGATTGGGAAGAAGTGGCAAAATTTATTGTTGCTCCTGGGACGATGTATCTCCGGATTTCTTGTGCGTTGGCAAAAATTTAGGCGCCGGTTACGCTCCGATCTCAGCCGTTCTCCTCAACAATAAAGTTCAAAATATCATTGCCGCAGGTAGCGGTCGGGTTCAACTGGGTCACACCCACCAAGGATATTCGCTCGGTGCATCAGCGGCCCTGGCGGTACAGCGTATTGTCCACCAGGATTCATTGCTTTCTCATATAAGCGATACAGGTAATTTCATTGCCAAGACAATGGAGTCGGAACTCGGTCAACATCCCTATTTCAAAAATGTCCGAGGTCGTGGTCTTATGCAGGCGATCGAATTTGAATGTCCTTCTCAGGTCAGATTCAGCAACGCCATTAAATCGGAAATGCTCGAGAATCATAACATCTTGTTGGATTGCCGGTGGCATCGAGCCGCCTTAGCGCCAGCTTATATTATCGAAAAGAACGAGATTGAAATGATTATTAACTGTTTTTTGAACACGTTCAAAAAAGTCGCAGATAATGGCGTGGGAGAAAAGAATTGATCGGTAAAAGCGCGGTTGTTACCGGGGCCGCTGGTTTTCTCGGCAGTCACACGGTCGAACGCTTATTGGCCGAAGGCTACGCCGTCACGGCGATTGATTTACAGGACGCTCCTATTGATGACAGTTTAAATTCGGTTCTAAATGATTCAAAATTGACAGTCGTGTTGAAAAACATAACCGAAATTCCGGTCGAAGATTCAGTCTTTAAAAATCAGGACTTTTTTTTCCATTGCGCCGGCTGTGCAAATCCGAAAGCAGAAGCGTGTTATTTGATTGAAGCCAACATCGGATCAATGTGTGCTGCGTTGGATATCGCCAAATTAAACCAATTTAAAAAATTTATTTATCCTTCTTCGGCTTCGGTTTATGGAACGGCTCAATGGCCGACAAGAGAAGATCATCAACTGGCGCCTAATTCTCCCTACGCCTTATCAAAACTGATGGGTGAGGAATTAGCGAGAAATTGGCGCCAGTGGTACGGCGTCCCTTCGATAGGATTTCGAATTTTTAATGGTTACGGCATCCGAGACACGAACAGCGTAATCGTCAGTAAATTCTTAAAGAATCTGATTGAAGGAAAACCACTAACATTGATTGGCGGCGGCGAGCAAAAGAGAGATTTTATTCATGTAAATGATATTGTTGACGCGTTTCTCAAAGGCGCAAATTCTTCGGTCAATTTCGATGTTTTCAATTTGGCGACGGGTCAGCCATCCACAATTCTGGATGTGGCGAAATTGATCGGCGAAGATATTGTTTTCACCTCTCCTCTGCCAGGTGAACCTGAAGTGATTTGTGCGGATATTTCCAGAATTAAAAATGACTTATCCTGGAAGCCTCTAATTTCTTTGGAAGAAGGAATTGCGGAACTAAAGAAAATTTGTTTGGCCGAGAAAGATTCTGACAATATTTTTTCGCCAACGTGAAATCGAAATTTCTCAATCGATAGCGTTGCAAGAAAGTCGATAAGATTTAACCAAGAGCTTACTAAAAAAATGCTGTTTAACTCTATCAACCCGATGCAGACGGGTCATTTTGAATTTGCTGAGATAACTCCAGCTTGTGGGACTCAATTTCAAGGCTGATAATACCTTTGTCTCGCCAAGTATTGTAGAACTGAATGACAGCTTCGGGCGGCTGGCTTTCGGCGTACAAACAGCCAAGTTCAAAAGTCACTAATTTACTGTGTGCGCCTTTTTCTATCATTAACTCGAACAACTTGATCGCTTCAATGGTTTGCTGATTTTTTTTATAGGCGATGGCCAGACGAAAAAACACGGCTGGCGTATTTTCTCCTTCTTCAATGGCGCGTTCATACAACGTCACGGCCCTTCCTATTTCATCCATTGCTTCACAGACAACAGCCAATTTCACACATTGGTCTACGGTCAAACCAAATTTATCGTCCAGCGCCTGCAAATGTTGAGAG
>Ga0163108_10003870_pt1 | contig 10622 bp, 8 predicted proteins | sample Fk1155metaG_FD_109644 | JGI IMG/M metagenome (GOLD analysis project Ga0163108, IMG submission 109644) | Marine microbial communities from the Central Pacific Ocean - Fk160115 155m metaG | ecosystem: Environmental > Aquatic > Marine > Oceanic > Photic zone | place: The Central Pacific Ocean...
TGAAACGTCCGAGACGAGGGAAGTGGCCTGCACTCAGGAGCAGGGCATCATGGATGGCCGACCGGTCATACGCGAGGGCAACGCGGAGGACTTCAACGGCCACAAGGATTTCGTCGATCACTTTGACTTGGACAGCACCCATCACACGACGCACATCCCCAAGAAGGGTGCGCGTTACGAGTGGGAGGAAGGCCGGACGGATCTCGCCTCGTCGCCGTACGACCACAACTTCGGCGGCAAGAGCAACGGCCCGAGGTTGATGGATCCCGAGCGCCAGCAGTGGGGGATGGTGATCGACCTCGGCACATGCGTCGGCTGCGATGCCTGCGTGGTGGCCTGCCAGAGCGAGAACAACATCCCGATTGTCGGCAAGCATCAGGTTGCCATTGGCCGGGAGATGTCGTGGATTCGGATCGACCGTTATTTCTCTGGGGATGAGCACAATCCGCAAGTCAACTATCAAGGCGTGGGTTGCCAGCACTGCGAGGATGCGCCGTGCGAGAGTGTCTGCCCGGTGAACGCCACGGTGCATGATGAGGAGGGGTTGAATCTCATGGCGTACAACCGCTGCGTTGGCACCCGGTACTGCTCGAACAACTGTCCGTATAAGGTTCGCCGATTCAACTACTACGACTACAACCGCCGGCCGTTTGGTGTTGAAGATGGTGAGCCGAAACCGGGAACCTTTTTCAACGATGACAACGACCTGAACAACAGCCCGCTTCATCCTGGCAACAAGAGTTCCAACGGCGAGTGGGAACTGGTGCGCTGGTACAAGGATCCCTCCCGGGGGAGTGTGCCGGGGCTGGACGATGGCAAGAAAGAAAACGGCGAATTTGATCCCGAGTGGGACTTGATCAAGCTTTCGAAGAACCCGGACGTGACGGTGCGCATGCGCGGCGTGATGGAGAAATGCACCTACTGCGTGCAGAGAATCCAGCAGGGCAAGATTGAGCAAAAAGTCGCGGCGAGAGACACGGACAACGTCAAGGTGCCGGATGGCAAGATCAAGACGGCGTGCGAGCAGGTTTGCCCGGCGGACGCCATCGCGTTCGGCGATATCTCGGACAAGGAGAGCGAGGTTTACCGGCTCAACCGGCAGAACCGCAACTACTCCGTGCTGGGTTTTCTTGACACGCGCCCGAGAACGACTTACCTGGCCAAGCTCAGGAATCCGAATGAGAAAATGCCGGATTATTATAACATTCCTATTTCTGTCACGGAATACAACGACAAGAACCACGGAAATGTTTTTGGCGGGGCGACACACGGGGGAGCCAAGGGAAATGAGAAGGAGGCTAAGGACTGATGGCTGATCATTCGGCTCCTTCATCCGTTACGATCGCGCCGCCTCCGGTGGAGTTGGAGCGCGTGCCCTTGGTGGCCAACCAGCGCTCGATCGGCTGGCTCTCCGACACGGTGGCCAACGTCATCGAGGACAAGACGCCAAGATGGTGGTGGATTGCTATTACCATCAGTGGCCTCACGTCACTGTGGCTACCGCTTGGCTTGATTTACCTGATCTCCACCGGGGTGGGTGTCTGGGGACTGAACCACCCGGTCGCTTGGGGCTGGGCCATTGTGAACTTCGTCTGGTGGATCGGTATCGGCCACGCCGGCACGCTGATCTCGGCGATCCTATTTTTGCTGCGTCAGAAATGGCGAACCTCGATCAACCGCGCCTCGGAGGCGATGACGATTTTTGCGGTGATGTGCGCCGGGATTTTCCCGGGAGTTCATGTTGGTCGTATCTGGTTTGACTGGTGGCTGTTCCCGATCCCGACCGCGCACTCGATCTGGCCGCAGTTCCGCTCGCCGCTGCTGTGGGATGTGTTCGCGGTCTCGACCTACTTCACAGTATCTGTGCTGTTCTGGTACATGGGCCTGATTCCCGATTTAGCCACGATGCGGGATCGCTTCCGCAAAGTCGCCGGCAAGGTGGCTGCGCCCGCCGCCCGGTTGCGCAACAAGGTAGCCCAAGTTTTATACGGGCTGTTCTCGCTTGGCTGGACAGGATCGAACCGCCACTGGCGCAACTACGAAAAAGCGTACCTGCTGCTGGCCGGCCTCTCCACGCCGCTGGTGTTGTCGGTGCACTCGATCGTTTCATTTGACTTTGCCGTGTCGCAGTTGCCGGGTTGGCACACGACCATCTTCCCGCCGTACTTCGTGGCCGGCGCCGTGTTCTCCGGCTTCGGCATGGTGATGACCCTGATGATACCGCTCCGCGCGCTGTACACGGGCATGGACGAAATCGTGACCACTCGCCATCTGGAGTTGATGTGCAAGGTGACCCTGACAACCGGCTCGATCGTTGGTTACGCTTACGGCATGGAGTTTTTCATCGCCTACTACGGCGGTAACCCCTATGAGTTGTACGCTTTCAAGAACCGCGCGTTTGGTGATTATTACTGGTCCTACTGGTTGATGGTCAGTTGCAATGTTGTCTCACCCCACCTGTTTTGGTTCAAGTGGTGTCGCACGACGCCTTGGTTCATCTGGATTGTGACCATCTTCGTGAACATCGGTATGTGGATGGAGCGCTTCGTCATCGTAGTGACGTCGCTGCACAACGACTACATGCCGGGTAACTGGGGTTACTACTCACCGACCTGGGTGGATGTCTGCACCTACATCGGCACGATGGGTTTCTTTATGACTTTGTTCCTGTTGTTCTGCCGGTTCCTGCCGTTGATCGCCATATCCGAGGTCAAGGGCGTCACCCCGTTTGCAGATCCGCATCACCCCTTGGGAGGAGCTAAACAGTGATGGACTCTTTGGACGACTACCAGATTCCGTACGGCTTGATGGCTGAGTTCGACACCCCGGCCGATGTCTTGCACGCTGCAGAGAAAGTGCACTCTGCCGGCTACACCCGATGGGATACGCATACGCCGTTCCCGATACACGGGATGGATGACGCCATGGGCCTGAAAAATTCCGGCGTTGGTTGGTTTACCTTCATCGGGGGCGTTTGCGGATTCTTCGGTGGCATGCTGATGATTTGGTACATGAACTCGTATGACTACGGTCTGCCTGTCGGCGGCAAGCCCAACTTCAGCCCGTTCGCATCCTTTCCGGTTGCCTACGAGATGACCATCCTGTTCGGTGCCTTTGGCTCGCTGGGAGGAATGCTGTTCCTGAATCGCCTGCCGCGCCTGCATCATCCCCTGTTGAAAAACCTACGCTTTGCAGAAGTGACGCATGACAAGTTTTACGTTGTCATCGAGGCTGACGACCCGAAGTTCGAGGAAGAAGAAACTCGCGAACTGCTCAAAAAACTCGGCAGCAAACACATCGAACTGGTGAACGAATAATGCGCTACTTCATCACAGGATTCGCAGTCATTATTTGCCTGGTTGTCACCATGGCTGGGTTTAGGGGTTCGTTCGCCCGCAACAGCCCGATCGAGGTGTTCCCGGACATGGATCGCCAAGCCAAGGTGCGACCGCAGGCACCGAACCTTTTTGATGAAGTGTTTGGGGCAGGGGACGGGCGCGGTTCCCGGTTGCCAGTTGCTGGTACGGTTGTCCGTGGTGCCCCTATAGATGATTCGCCAGTTAACACGGGTCGAAAAGAGGGTGCTGATGAATGGATTGAAGTTAATCCACTCGAAGTTAATGAAAAAACACTTAAACGCGGCCAAGAAAGGTACACCATCTTTTGCGCGGTCTGCCATGGCCAAGCGGGTGACGGCGGTGGTATCGTGACACAGTACAGCCTCATCACGGCGGACCTGCACCAACACCGCTTGGTTCAGGCGCGGGACGGTTACTTGTTCGACGTCATCAGCAATGGATTCAATGCGACCACTAATGCCGTGGGGATTGCCTATAGCCGAATGCCCGCCTACAAGAGCAAGATTTCAGCCGAGGATTGTTGGGCGATCATCGGCTACGTCCGGGCATTGCAATACAGCCAGTTGGGCAATCTGAACGAGGTGACAGACCTCGACAAAAAGGCCGGATTGCAAAAGACGCTTGAGGGCAAATAACCGGCAAGAGATTTTATTCGTTTAATGACCGCAAAGAAAAAAACCAGCGCCCAGAAGGTGGAACCGGAACTGAAGGTTCCATCGTGGGCGGATAAGATTCCGTTGATCCTGCTTGCAGTGGGTGCGGTGCTGGTGCTGGCTGGTTTTGCGGCGGATCGATCGCACTTTGCTCACGCGTGGCTGGTGTCTTTCATGTTCTACCTGAGCATTTGCTTGGGCGCTTTTTTCCTCGTGCTGCTGCATTACCTGTTTGACTCCTACTGGATCGTCTCGATCCGGCGGGTGGCGGAGCACTTGGCCTGTTTGCTGCCGTTGATGGCAGTATTGTTTGTCCCCATCGCCATCTGGTCCGGAATGGAGTTTGTGGTGGTGGAACCGGAAGCCGCAGTTCACCACGAGGAAGAGGCTCAAAAAGCCGGTGAAGCAACCGAGAAGGCTTCTTCCATCAATGATGACAAACACGGAACCGATCATCACGAAGCAGCAGCACACAGCGATGAAGGCAAGCGGGCCTTTTACGACTGGATGAGATCGGAGAGAAAGTACGGTGATACTCGCAAGACCCATGACCACGCTTGGTATGCGAAAAAGGGTTATTTGAGTTCCGGATTCTGGCATTTGCGCTGGGTGTTCTGTTTTGCAATCTGGGGATTCTTCACGTGGATGCTCCGCAAATATTCCCTGGAGCAGGACAAGACGGGCGCTGCGGATTGCACCCGAAAATGCCGTGTGCTGGTGGCGGTCGGGATTTTTGTTTTCGCCGCCACGCTGACCATTGGTTCCATCGACTGGATGAAGGGTCTCGAGTACCAGTGGTTCTCCACCATGTTTGGCGTGTACTACTTTGCCGGCAGTGTCTGGACGTCGCTGATTACGATTTACATCATCACGTTGTTTCTCAAGAAAACCGGGCCGCTCAAGGACATCGTTCGCGACTCCACGCTCAAGGACAACGCCACGCTGTTTTTCGCCTTCACGGTGTTTTACGCCTACATCCATTTCTCGCAGTACTTCCTGATCTGGAATGCCGCCATCCCGGAGGAGACGTTCTGGTACGTGAAGCGCGAGGACGGCCCGTGGTGGAACGTCGGCATGCTGATCATCTTCGGCCATTTCTTTGTGCCGTTCCTGATGCTACTGCGCATCGACGTGAAGACGCGGCCGGAGGTCATGATTACCGTGGCTGTGCTGGCCTGGTTCCTGCATTTCTGCGACATGAGCTACAATATCATGCCGGTGATCCACCGTTTCGGTGGCTGGATGGAGCACATCTGGATCGATGTCGGCTGCCTCGCACTGATGGGCGGCGCGTTGTCCATGGTGTTCATCCACTTTTTCAAGCAGCACCCGCCGTATCCGCAGAAGGATCCGCGAATCGCGGAGACGATGGGCGTCTATGTTCCGCTTCGTTCGGAAGCCAAGGCGGCAGGTAAATAATGAGCGACGAATATTACAATCACGATGGCGAGGGATCCGGGTTTTTCAGCCTGATTCTCTTGGCCGTGTTTTTGCTGGGTGGCTTTGTGGTGGCCCGTGTGTATGAGCCGAGTCAGGCCATTGGCGCGGATGCGGCCAAGGCCCGCTTGGCCAAGCGCGAAAAGATCGACACCGCCGGCGCCGACAAGGTGGCCGGCTACGCGGTGGTCAGCAAAGACAAGGGAGTGATCAGCCTGCCGATCGGCACGGCCTTGGCCAAGGTGGCCAAGCTGGGCAGCGAGGGAACACGCGCCGCATTGGTCGAGCGCAGCATCGCCAAGGACGGCAAGTACGAGGCTCCCAAGCCGGTGGATGTATCGGGCGTCGACCTGGCTGACCCGGCCCTGATCGCCAAGGGCAAGATTTTGTTCATGACGAAGACCTGTTTCACCTGCCACCAGGTCGATCCCGCCATCCCTGCGCCAGCCGGCCTGGCCTTGAAGGCGCCGCAATTCATCGGCGACTTTTGGGGCAAGGAACGCGAAGTGCACATCGGGTATTTGGGGCCCATAAAGAAGGTCGTGATGAACGAGGAGTACTTCATCGAGTCGGTGACCGATCCCATGGCCAAGGTGCTGAAAGGCGCGTTGGCCCCGATGATCCTTGCGCCGGGCTTGGTGAACAATGAAGAGATTTTGGCCCTGATGGCCTACGTGAAGTCCCATAGCAAATAGATGAGCAGCGAACCCAAAGAGGACGAGGCAAAGCAAGATCCGCGCGAAGCGGTGGATCGATCCTGCCGAGGCCCGGTGTTGTTTCTGGCTTTCAGCGCCGTCGCTTGGCTGCTGGTGTACAGCCTGTTTGCGCTGCTGGCTGGCGTCAAAGTGCACGCTTCCGGCATGATGGCCGACAGCGCTTGGCTGGCTTATGGCCGCATCCACCCCGCCTCGCAGTTGGCGCTGCAGTTCGGATTTCTCGTGCAACTCGGCTTGGCCGTCTCGGCTTGGATTCTTAGTCATCGCGGCAAAACGGTTTTGGTCGATGGCGGTTATTTGATCTTCGGCGGACTGCTCTGGAATGCCGGAGTCACGCTAGGCTTCCTCGGCATTCTGGTCGGCAACGCCAGCGGGTTGGAAGGATTGCAGATGCCGGGCAAAATGTTGCCGCTGCTGTTCTTCGGCTTCGTGCTCGTGGGCTTGAGTCTGGTTCAGACGAACAACCGGCGCACCGACGAAGAGATGAGTCCGGCGCAGTGGTTCCTGTTCGCGGCCACGCTGTGGTTGCCGTGGGTGCTGGGCGGTTCGTATTTGTTGATTCATTTTTTTCACGCCAAGGGGGTGGTGGCCAACATCGTCGATTGGTGGTTCATACAGAATTTCGCCAAGGTGTACCTGACGTTCGTCGGTCTGGGCACGCTGTTCCACTTTTTGTCCGCTTTGAGTGGTCGTCAACTGGTGGGGCGCGGCTACGCACAGTTCGCGTTCTGGATGCTGCTGCTGTTTGGCTCGGTCGGCGGCGTGAGCCCGGGCGCACCGGTGCCCGCTTGGCTGCCGGCGTTGAGCACGGTGACGGCTGTCTTTTATTTCTTCGGCGTGATCGCGGCGTGGGTGAGTCTCAAGCGCACAATTAACGGCGCTTCCGCCGTGAATGACGCCGACAGCTTGCCCTACAACTTGATGCGCTTGGCCGCTCTGGTTTTCATCTCGATCAGTGTCGTGAATGTGATTTTTGCGTTCCCCGGGCCGGGAAGCGTAGCGGAGTTCACGACATACGGCCCGGCGATGGAGTTGCTTTTCAACTTGGGCTTTGTGGGGCTAACGCTGATCGCCGCTCTCTATCATATTTTCCCGCTCCTAGTCGGGATGGACTTCTGCCCGAAAATGACGAGGGTTCAAACCGCAGCTATCGTCCTCGGTTTGTTTGGGGCCACACTACCGACTGCCCTGGGTGGGTTGATGTCCGGCGACGCGGTGCTGGGCTCCGGGTTTTACTTCGCCAGCCTGGGCGACATTTTCCTGCTCGTGGGAAGCTTGATTTTGTTCCTGAACTTCCTGGGAGGCATCCTGTTCGCGGTGAAAAGCTGCGACTGCCTTGCCAGTTTTTGTGGTACCGGTAAAACAAAGGAGGCCAGCGCATGACGATTGGATTGAGTTTTTTATTGGGCCTCTTGGCCAGTTCGGTTTCTTACTTCATGCTCGGCCTGTGGTGGCCCGTTGCCGTGGTCGTGGGGCTCTTCGCATGGCTCGCTTTTGGCCTGCTCGACGTGAAGATGGACAGCACCTTCACCCTGCTGGGCGGGTTGCTCTTGATTTTCTGCGTGTCACTTTCCGCGATGGTCTTTCGCGCCAGCGACCAGTTGAGCGGGTTACAGTACGTTGATACTCAGGCCGTGGACGGTACCGAGTTTCGCTATCCCGTGCCGCTGCTCGGCAATGCCCGCTACGGCGAGGCGATTTACAAGGCCAACGGCTGCGCCGCATGCCACACCCAGCAAGTGACTCACGAGAGCGTCGTGTTGGACGTCAAGGCATTGGCCGGTGAGAAAAACCACGCCGCAGTGCAGGAGGCGATCAGCCGGTTTCGCAATGTGACCGGTCGTGATGCGTCCAGTGGTGCTGGTTTCCCGATTGGCGAATGGGAAACAGTGGAAAACGCCCTCGACGCTGCAGATGCCTCGAAGGCCCGCAATTTCCTGGCTGCTGCGGGTGCCTCGGTGGATGTGCAGGTGCGTTTTAGCGGTGAAGACCTGACACGCGGCTGGGGCAAGCGTCGCTCCGTGGCGCAGGACTATCTGTTTGCTGAGCCTCCGATGCTCGGATCGGTTCGAATCGGGCCGGATTTAGCCAACGTTGGTGCGCGACACTCGCGCGAAGTGCTGATGCGCATTCTCCTGAATCCGAAGACCGTCAGGAAAAACAGCAAAATGCCCCAGCACCGTTTCCTGTTTGAAAAGGCCGGCAAGAACGAGCAGGGCCAGCACATCATTCATGACGGCGAAGAAACCTACAAGCCCACCAAGGATGCAGTGGCATTGGTCGATTATTTGTTGAGCCTTAAGAGCGCGAACTACCCGTTGCCCGAGGCGCCGATCAACCAACCGTACACGTCTTCCATGCCGAAGCCCGCTCCGGCCCCCGCGGAGGCAGCAGACGCGACCAAGGCCGGCGACACCGGCAAGTAACTCAGCATTTTACGAGCAAAGATGGCGGCCAAAAAAACCAACGAAGAAACTGAAACAGCCAATGCCGAAGTGGCCGGCCCGGCACCGTGGGTGTTTGTCCTCATGGTGGTGACTATTTACTGGGCCATAAATTATCTGGACGGCCATGGCGGCGGCTTTAACGCCAAGGTTTATGCGCCGCACAAGGATGCTGTAGCGGTGGCGAGCCTCAAGGTGCAAAAAACACCGGAGGAACAGGCCTTCGAGAGTGGCGCCCGAACTTATCGCAGTTTTTGCGCCGCCTGTCACCAGCCGAATGGCCTGGGCAACGCCAACGCTGGTTTCCCTCCGCTGGTGAATTCCGAGTGGGTACTGAACGAGTCGCCGAGTCACGCCATCGCGATCGTCTCCAAGGGTCTTCAGGGTCCCATCGAGGTGGCCGGGCAAGTCTACAACAAGGTGGCCATGCCGGCACAGGGTGTCGCGTTGAGCAATGAGGATATCGCCAATGTACTGAGCTATATCCGCCGCAACACCGACTGGGGGGATGCCCACAACCTGCCATTGGTGACCTCTGAACAGGTCAAGACTGTCCGCGAAACAATCGCCGATCGCTCCGCGCCATGGACGGCTGACGAACTGGTTCAACAATTCCCCGACAGCCAGTAGTCCTTCCCGCAATACACTTTTTGAATGGCGGCCAACGGGCCGCCTTTTTTTGTGCCGGGAGAACCGGCGCAAATGCGGCTTGGCTGTCATCTGTAATTCCGTTTCAATTGCTTCCTGCTGTTCGTGCAACGATTCACACAGGATGACTTCCCGCTATTTGTCCATCGACCTCGGCGCTGAGAGCGGCCGGGTGATGCTCGGCACGCTCGAGGACGGCCGCATCGCGCTCGAGGAGCTCTCCCGCTTCAGCAACACGCCGATCCGCGCCGGCGATCGGATGTACTGGAACATCCCGGCGCTGCTCGACGGCATCTGCGCCGGCTTGGCCAGTGCCGGTGCGCTTGGCCAAGTGATCACCAGCGTCAGCGCCGACGCGTGGGGCGTGGACTATGTGCTCCTCGATGCAGCCGGCGAGATCATCGAGCCGGTTTTTCACTATCGCGATCCGCGCACCGCTGAGGCCGAAAAAACCGTCCTCGCTAGGGTCGATTGGCCCACGTTGTTCGAGGAGACCGGTGTTCAGTACATGCTGCTCAACACCAGCATCCAGTTGTGCGCCGAGCCGCCCGCTCGCTTGGTCAAGGCCGCCCAACTGCTAACGATCGCTGACGCGATCAACTACCTGCTCAGCGGCATCGGCAAAATTGAGATGTCGATGGCCAGCACCACCCAGCTTTACAACCCACGACTGGCCAAGTGGAGCGAACGCCTCATCGACGCGCTGGGGCTACCCAGCGCCATTTTCCCCGAGGTCGCCGCGCCCGCGACAACGCTTGGTCCGCTCAAGCCCGGCTTGGCCGCCGAGACTGGCTTGGGCAAGCTTAACGTCGTTGCGTCGCTTTCGCACGATACCGCCTGCGCGGTCGCCGCGTGCCCGGCCGAGGACGAGCGCTGGGCCTACATCAGCTCTGGCACCTGGTCGCTGATGGGGCTGGAGATTCCAGAACCGATCATCACCGACGCCTGCCGCGAACTGAACTTCACCAACGAGATCGGCTACGGTGGCTCCATCCGGTTGCTTAAAAATATCATCGGACTATGGCTTGTGCAGGAATGCCGTCGTGCCTGGGCCGCGCAGGGTAACGAGTACAGCTACGCCGATTTGGCTGAGCAAGCCGCCGCCGCCGAGCCGTATGTCTCCGTGCTCAACCCGTCCGACCCCCGCTTCCTCGCGCCGGATGACATGCCGCAACGCATCGCCGACACTTGCCGCGAAACTGGACAACCAATCCCCGGGACGCCTGGGGCTGTAGTGCGCTGCGCGCTGGAAAGCCTCTCGCTGCTTTACGCGCGCACCCTCCGTGAGTCCGAGAAACTCGTTGGCTGGCGGGCCAACACGGTGCACGTCGTTGGCGGAGGCAGCCGGAACGAATTGCTCAACCA
>Ga0163108_10003872_pt1 | contig 10621 bp, 9 predicted proteins | sample Fk1155metaG_FD_109644 | JGI IMG/M metagenome (GOLD analysis project Ga0163108, IMG submission 109644) | Marine microbial communities from the Central Pacific Ocean - Fk160115 155m metaG | ecosystem: Environmental > Aquatic > Marine > Oceanic > Photic zone | place: The Central Pacific Ocean...
TCCGCCGCTTCGTGCTGCCGCCTCGCAGATCCCACAGGCGGTATCCGCGTGAGGTTCGTATGACCAAGACCCAGTATCCCGTCAAAAAAATGCCGCTCAGACTTAACTGAGCGGCATTGCCCTGCGGGGGCCATTTTTCATGGTTGTTTCGGGCCGCAGGACCCTCACCCATAGAATCGATAGGCGATTTCATCATGGGTGTTATCGTGTACCGGAGCACTTCTTTTCGGCCCCTTCGGCTTGCCCTCACTTCGCCCCACCATGGTTCACTCTCCTGCGCCTGACATTGCCACGGCCCGACCGGCTGCCGATCCGCTGTTCAACCAGTCGCTGGAGAAAGGGCTGGATGTGCTGCGCGCCTTCACGGCGGCGCACCGCACCCTGACGCTGTCGGAACTGGCGCAGCTGACGGGTATGAGCAAAGGGTCGGCGCAGCGCACGGTGCACACGCTGCAGGTGCTGGGCTATGTGGGCAAGCACCCGCAGACGCGGCGGTTTCAGCTGCTGCCCAAGGTGATCGAGATCGGCTTCAACTACCTGGCCGCGCACCCGCTGATCCGCGTGGCCCACCCCTACCTGTCGCAGCTGGCCACCGCCAGCGGCGAAACCGCCAGCCTGACCGAGCCGGTGGGCACCGACATGGTGTTTGTGGCGCAACTGCTCACCACCCAGTTCATCCCGGTGCTCACGCCCGTGGGCATGCGCATCCCCATGTACTGCACCAGTTCGGGGCGCGCCTACCTGAGCCAGCTGCCCGAAGCCAAGGCCCGCGCACTGTTGGAGGCCGCCCCCCGGCCGGCACGCACCCCGGCCACGCTGACGCAGGTGGACGCCATCCTGGAGCGCATCGCGCAATGCCGCCAGGTGGGCTACGCCACCAATTGCGAGGAGCTGTTTCTGGGCGACATGGGGGTGGCTGCGCCCATTCTGGACAGCAAGGGCCAGCCCGTGGCCGCCGTGCACCTGTCGCCGCCCACCAGCCGCTGGACGCTGGAGCAGGTGCAGCAAAAGCTCGCACCCATGGTGATCGAATGCGCGCGGGCCATCTCGCAGTCGATCACGCACTAGCCGCCTTCTTCCGGGGGCTCAGGTAGCTATTGAAATAATAGCTGCAAGCGCTTGTTGAAAAAGGGCTTGCGCCCACTTTGACGTTGGAAGGCTCTGCCGGGTCGCTTATTGGGCGCGCTCCAGCATCGCCAGCAGCAGCACGTTGGCGCCGGCGGCAATGTGCTCGGGCAGGGCGTCTTCAATCTCGTTGTGGCTGATGCCGTCCTTGCAGGGCACAAAGATCATGCCGGTGGGGGCGACGCCGTTGACGTACACGGCATCGTGGCCTGCGCCGCTCACCACGTCCATGTGCGGCAGTTGCAGCTGCCCGGCCGCGTGGCGCACGCTGGCCACGCAGTCGGCATCGAACAGGCAGGGTTCGTATTTCACCACCTGCGCCACGGCCACCTGCACCTGGGTGGCGCGGGCAATCTGCGCCAGTTCGGTGCGCAGGGCCGCGTCCATGCGGTCCAGGCCGTCTTGCGACAGGTTGCGAAAGTCCACCGAGAACTGCACCTGCCCCGGGATCACGTTGCGCGAATTGGGCAGCACCTGCAGGTAGCCCACCGTGCCGCGTCCGTGCGGCGCCTCCGACAGTGCGATGCGGTTGATGGCATCGACCATGCGGGCGGCCGCCAGCAAGGCATCGTGGCGCAGTGCCATGGGCGTGGGCCCGGCGTGGGCGTCCATGCCGGTGACCGTGACGTCATACCACTGCTGTCCCAGCGCGCCGGTCACGATGCCAATGGGCAGACCCTGGGCTTCCAGCACCGGGCCCTGCTCGATGTGGGCCTCGAAGTAGGCGGCAAACATGCCGCCGGGCACTGCTCCGCACGGGTGGGCGCCACGGTAGCCAATGCGCGCCAGCTCGTCACCCACGCTCGCGCCCGCAATGTCTTTCTGGGCACGGATGAAGTCGGGCGTGAACACGCCCGCAAAGGCGCCCGAGCCCATCATCACCGGGGTGAAGCGGGTGCCTTCCTCGTTCGTCCAGACCACCACCTCCAGCGGCGCACGGGTCTGCAGGCCCAGGTCGTTCAGGGTGCGCATCACTTCCAGCCCGGCCAGCACGCCAAAGTTGCCGTCAAATTTGCCGCCCGAGGGCTGGGTGTCGATGTGGCTGCCCGTGGCCACGGCGCGCGCCAGCGGGTCCTGCCCTGGGCGCCGCGCAAACAGGTTTCCCACCTCGTCCACCCGCACGTCCAGCCCGGCCTCGCGGCACCACTGCGCCACCAGGTCGCGGCCCTGGCGGTCTTCGTCGGTGAGGGCAATGCGGCGCACCCCACCTTTGGGTGTTGCACCAATCTGGGCCAGATCCATGAGGGATTTCCAGAGGCGGTCTGCATCAATTCGGGGCATGGTGGTAGAGGTCATGGTGGGGTTCGGAGGATGTGTGATGGAAAGAAAAAGACCCGGCAGCATTGCAAAAATCAGGCCACATATAACGGAAACAATATCAGATACGCCGATTGTCGGATTATTTATATCGATTAACGATATGTGCATTTGCATGTGGCATGCCTATTGCTTAGGCCATGGCGTCCCTCAACCTGCAACTACCAAAGGTGAAACCCATGAGCAAAGCCCCGTTGTCGCCACTCTCGTCACCTCGCCGTGCCCCGCTGGCACTGGCCCTGGCTGCTGCCCTGTCGCTGGCGGGCGGCACTGCCGCACTGGCCCAGGAAAAAGTGCTGCGCATCGCCATGACGGCCGCCGATATTCCGCGCACGCTGGGTCAGCCCGATCAGGGGTTCGAAGGCAACCGGTTCACCGGCATTCCGATCTATGACTCGCTCACCCAGTGGGATCTTTCCAAGGCCGATGCCCCCAGCGTGCTGATTCCGGGGCTGGCCACGGCCTGGTCCGTGGACGACAAGGACAAGACCAAGTGGGTGTTCAAGCTGCGGCCCGGCATCAAGTTCCACGACGGTTCGGCCTTCAACGCCGATGCGGTGGTGTGGAACGTGGCCAAGGTGCTCGACAAGGATGCCGTGCACTTTGACCCCAGCCAGGTGGGTGTGACCGCCTCGCGCATGTCCACCCTGCGCTCGGCGCGCAAGATCGATGACCTGACGGTGGAGCTGAGCACCAGCGAGCCCGACGCTTTCCTGCCCATCAATCTCACCAACCTGTTCATGGCCTCGCCGACCCACTGGCAGAAGAAGTTCGATGCCGCCGCGGGGGCCACCCCGGCAGACAAATCCAAGGCCGCCTGGACGGCCTTTGCGGCAGACCCATCGGGCTCGGGTCCGTTCAAGGTCAGTCGTTTTGTCGCACGCGAGCGCCTGGAGCTGGCGGCCAACAAAGCCTACTGGGACGCCAAGCGGGTGCCCAAGATCGACAAGGTGGTGATGCTGCCCATGCCCGAGGCCAACGCCCGCACCGCGGCGCTGCTCGGTGGCCAGGTGGACTGGATCGAGGCCCCTGCGCCCGATGCCATGCCGCAGATCACGCAACGCGGCTTCAAGATCTACTCCAACGCCCAGCCCCATGTGTGGCCGTGGCAGCTGTCGTTTGCCGAGGGCTCGCCCTGGCTCGACAAACGCGTGCGCCAGGCCGCCAACCTGTGCATTGACCGCGGCGGCATGAAGCAATTGCTGGGCGGCATGATGGCCGAACCCAAGGGCACGGTGCCCCCGGGCCACCCCTGGTGGGGCAACCCCAAGTTCGACATCAAATACGACGTGAAGGCCGCGCAGGCGCTGATGACGCAGGCCGGCTATTCGGCCGCCAAGCCCATCAAGGTCAAGGTGCAGATTTCGGCCTCGGGCTCGGGCCAGATGCAGCCGTTGCCCATGAACGAGTTTGCGCAGCAATCGCTCAAGCAGTGCTTCTTTGACGTGCAGTTCGACGTGATCGAGTGGAACACCCTGTTCACCAACTGGCGCAAGGGTGCCAAAGACCCGTCGGCCAACGGTTCCAACGCCGTCAACATCAGCTTTGCGGCCATGGACCCGTTCTTTGCCATGGTGCGCTTTGTCAGCACCAAGGCCTTCCCGCCGGTGTCCAACAACTGGGGCTACTACGGCAATGCCCAGGTGGACAAGCTGGTGGCAGACGCCCGCACCAGCTTTGACGACAAGAGCCGCGACGCTGCGCTGGCCCGGTTGCATGCGCATATCGTGGAAGACGCACCGTTCGTGTGGATTGCCCACGACGTCGGCCCGCGCGCCATGTCGGCCAAAGTCAAGAACGTGGTGCAGCCCAAGAGCTGGTTCATTGACATCGCCACGATGACGATGGACTGACCGTCGGTTGACCCCTGCCGGGCGCCGCTCCCCCCCCCCTGCTGACGGGAGGGGCGTGGTGCCCGCAGGCCCTGCATCCCCTACCACCAGGCTTCCCATGCTCTCTTATCTCTTGCGACGCATCGTGTATGCCCTGCCCATCATGCTGGGTGTGGCATTGGTGTGCTTTCTGCTTGTGCACCTGGCGCCCGGCGATCCGCTGGTGTCCATCCTGCCGCCCGACGCCTCGGCCGACCTGCAGGCCCAGCTGCGCGAGCTGTATGGCTTCAACCGTTCGTTGCCCGAACAGTTCGCCATGTGGGTGTGGCGGGCGCTGCACGGTGATCTGGGGGTGTCGATCGCCAGCAACCGGCCGGTGGCCGGTGAGGTGCTCACCGCCGTGGGCAACACGCTGCGCCTGGCCGTGGTGGCCACGCTGATCGGCTTTGTGCTGGGCAGCCTGTTTGGCTTTGTTGCGGGGTACTTTCGCAACTCGTGGCTGGACCGGCTGGCCTCCATGCTGTCGGTGCTGGGCGTCAGCGTGCCGCACTACTGGCTGGGGATGGTGATGGTGATCGTGTTCAGCTCGCAGCTGATGTGGCTGCCCGCGACCGGTGCAGGGCCGGGCGGATCGAGCGACTGGGCCTGGGACTGGGAGCACATCCAGTTTCTGGTGCTGCCCGCCATCACCATGTCGGTGATTCCCATGGGCATCATCGCGCGCACCGTGCGGGCGCTGGTGGCCGATATCCTCGACCAGGAGTTCATCGTGGGCCTGCGCGCCAAGGGACTGACGCACCTCGGAGTGTTCCGTCACATGGTCAAGAACGCTGCCCCCACGGCGCTGGCCGTGATGGGCCTGCAACTGGGCTACCTGCTGGGCGGCTCCATCCTGATCGAGACCGTTTTTTCGTGGCCCGGCACCGGTTTCCTGCTGAATTCCGCCATCTTCCAGCGCGATCTGCCCCTGCTGCAGGGCACCATCCTGGTGCTGGCGATGTTCTTCGTGCTGCTCAACCTGCTGGTCGATGTGCTGCAAACGCTGCTTGACCCGCGCATTGCCCGTGCCTGAGGAAGACACCACCATGGCCACCTCCACTGCTTCTTCCCTGCCTTCTGCTGCTGCTGCGGCCCCTTGTGCCGACTCCGCTGTTCCGGCCCTGCCGCCGTCGCGCGGCTACTGGGCCCTGGTTTTGCAGCGTTTCACCCGCGATCCGGTCGCCATGGGCGCCGCCGTGGTGGTGCTACTGCTGATCGGCCTGGCCTTGCTGGGCCCGTGGCTGGCACCGGCCGACCCGTATGCGGCATCCATGCTCCAGCGGCTCAAGCCCATCGGCACCGAGGGCCTTCCGCTGGGCAGCGATGAGCTGGGGCGCGACATGCTTTCGCGCCTGATGGTGGGCGCCCGGCTCTCGCTTTTCATCGGGATTACGCCGGTGGTCTGCGCCTTCGTGGTGGGGTCGGTCATCGGCATCGTCGCGGGCTATGCAGGCGGCATGACCAACACGGCCATCATGCGTACCGTGGACGTGTTTTATGCGTTCCCCTCGGTGCTGCTGGCCATTGCGCTGTCGGGCGTATTGGGCGCCGGGATTGTCAACTCGCTCATCTCGCTGACCATCGTGTTCATTCCGCAGATCGTGCGGGTGGCCGAGAGTGTGACCACGCAGGTGCGCAGCCGCGACTATGTGGACGCTGCCCGTGCCTCGGGCGCCAGCCCTTTCACCATCGTGCGGGTGCATGTGCTGGGCAACGTGCTGGGGCCCATTTTTGTTTACGCCACCAGCCTGATTGCGGTGTCGATGATCCTGGCCTCGGGGCTGTCGTTTCTGGGCCTGGGCGTCAAGCCGCCCGAGCCGGAGTGGGGCCTGATGCTCAACACCCTGCGCACGGCCATCTACGTGCAGCCCTGGGTGGCGGCCCTGCCCGGGCTGATGATTTTCATCACCTCGATTTCCTTCAACATTCTCTCGGACGGCCTGCGGTCGGCCATGGACAACAAGGGCTGAAGCAATGCAAGCAATTACCGACATTGGCGGCCCGGCGCAACCGCTGCTCACCATCACGGGTCTGACCAAGCACTTTCCTCTCACGAAGGACGCCCTCGGGGGCGGCAGCGGTGTGGTGCGCGCGGTCGATGGCGTGAGCTTTGAAGTGCTCAAGGGCGAGACCCTGGGCGTGGTGGGCGAGTCGGGTTGCGGCAAGTCGACCACCGCCCGTCTGATGATGCAGCTCATGGCACCGACGGCGGGGCAGATCGTGTTTGACGGCTGCACCGTGGGGGGCAGGGACCTGCCGCTCAAGGAGTTCCGGCGCCAGGTGCAGATGGTGTTTCAGGACAGCTATGCCTCGCTCAATCCGCGCCTGACCATTGAGGATTCCGTCGCTTTTGGCCCCCAGGTGCACGGCGTGCCCCAGCGTCAGGCCGTGGCACGGGCGCGTGACCTGCTCGACCGTGTGGGCCTGGCCCCCGGACGCTTTGCCGAGCGTTATCCGCACGAGCTGTCCGGTGGCCAGCGCCAGCGCGTGAACATTGCGCGTGCGCTGGCGCTGCAGCCGCGCATGGTCATCCTCGATGAGGCCGTGTCGGCCCTCGACAAGTCGGTGGAAGCCCAGGTGCTCAACCTGCTGACCGACCTGAAAGCCGAGTTTGGCCTGACCTATGTCTTCATCAGCCACGACCTGAACGTGGTGCATTACATGAGCGACCGCGTCATGGTGATGTACCTCGGCCAGGTGGCGGAGATTGGCCCGTCGGATGCGCTGTTTCGCCAGCCTGCCCACCCCTACACCGGCGCGCTGCTGTCGTCGATGCCCTCGATGGACCCCGACCACCGCACCGAGGTGGCGCCCCTGGCGGGCGACCCGCCCAATCCCATCGACCCGCCCGCGGGCTGCCGGTTTCATCCCCGCTGCGCCCTGGCTGCGCCGGTGTGCGCCCAGCGTGTGCCGGTGCGCACCATCACCGGCCCGCACCATGTGGCGGCCTGTCTTGTCCACGAGCCGGGCAGCGGCCACCCGCAAGCGGTGGCGGCACTGGCCCAGGCGGCCTGAGCCGCTGTCACACCGTCGCGTACTGGAGAACGTCCCCATGAATACCCCCCAACCCCCTACAGAACCCATGGTGGTGCTGCGCGACCTGAGCGTGACATTCACCGGTGCGCGCAAACCCGTGCAGGCCGTCAGCGGCGTGAGCCTGCAGGTGCAGCGCGGCGAAGTGGTGGCGCTGATTGGCGAGTCGGGCTCGGGCAAGAGCGTCACGCTGCGCACGCTGCTGCGCCTGCACCCCGAGCGGCGCACCCGCATCGGCGGCGAGGTGCGCGTGGCCGGGCAAGACCTGCTGGCCCTGTCGGGGCGGCAGCTGGCCGACTACCGGGGCAAGGTCACGTCCATGATTTTCCAGGAGCCATTGCTGGCGCTGGACCCGGTGTATACGGTGGGCGCGCAGATCGTGGAGTCCATCCGCCGCCACGAAGGCGTCACGGCGGCCGAGGCGCAACAACGTGCGCTGGCCTTGTTCGAGCGTGTGCGTATTCCCAGTCCCGCACGGCGCCTGCAGGCCTACCCCCATGAAATGTCCGGCGGCATGCGCCAGCGCGCCATGATTGCCCTGGCGCTGGCCTGCCGCCCCCAGCTGTTGCTGGCCGACGAACCCACCACGGCGCTGGATGCCACGGTGCAGATCCAGATCCTGCTGTTGTTGCGGGAGTTGCAGCGCGACCTGGGCCTGTCGGTGATTTTTGTCACCCATGACATCGGCGCGGCCGTGGAGGTGGCAGACCGCATTGCCGTGATGTACGCCGGCCGCATTGTTGAAGAGGGCACGGCCCGCGACCTGATCCGTAACCCGCGCCACCCGTACACCATCGCCCTGCTCAAAAGCCGTGCCCACGGCGCCATGGCACGCGGTACACCCCTGGAGACCATTGCGGGCGCGCCGCCCGATCTGTCGGCGCTGCCGCCCGGCTGTGCCTTTGCCGAGCGCTGTGGCCTGGCCACCGACGCATGCCGTGCACAGCAACCACCGGTGATCGAGATCGCTCCCGGCCATCGTGCGCGCTGCCTGCGCACCAATGTGGCAGCGGCCACCGCGCCGGTATTGGTGCCCCACCTTTGACCGTTTCTTCTTTACAGGCCTTGCGCTTCACCACCATGCCATTGCACGATCCTGCCCACGCGTTTGTTCCGTATCCCGATGTGCCGGTGCCCCATGCCGGCACGGGGCCCCTGACCGGGCTGAGTTTTGGTGTCAAAGACCTGTTCGATGTGGCGGGCTACCCCACCGGTGGCGGCAATCCCCTGGTGCTGGCGCGGTCGGGCACCAAAGACCGCACGGCCCCTGCCGTGCAAAAGCTGCTGGACGCCGGCGCGCGCATGGCCGGCAAAACGGTGACCGATGAGCTGGCGTTTTCCATGAATGGCAACAACGCCCATTTTGGTGCCCCCCTCAACGGGGCTGCGCCAGAGCGCATCACGGGCGGCTCATCCTCGGGGTCTGCATCGGCGGTGTCGTCGGGCTTGTGTGACTTTGCGCTGGGCACCGACACCGGTGGCTCCGTGCGCGCCCCGGCCAACCACTGCGGCCTGTTCGGGCTGCGCCCCACGCATGGCCGTGTGAGCTTGTCCGGCGCACTCGACCTGGCGCCCAGCCTGGATACCTGCGGCTGGTTGGCCCGCGATGCCCAGACATTTGCGCGCGTGGCCGACGTGTTGCTGGACGCCGACCCGCAACCCCTTCCCGCCCAAGTGCGCCTGCTGTGGCCGGTGGATGTGTGGGCCCTGCTGGACCCCGCCGTGCGTGCGGCACTCGATGGCGCCGTGCAGCAGGTGCAGTCGCTGCTGGGCACCGCTGCGCCGGTGGATGCCGTGCTGGAGTCGTTTGACGCCATGTACTGGAGCTTTCGCTACATCCAGGGGCGCGAAGCCTGGATGACCGACGGCCCGCTGATTGAACGCCATGCGCCCCCGCTGGGCCCGGGCGTGGCGGAACGCTTTGCCTGGTCACGGGCGGTGACGGACGCACAGGTGGCTGCCGCCCGTGCGTTCCGGGCACGCTATCGGCTCCATCTGGGCCAGTTGCTGGGCCATGACGGTGTGCTGGTCCTGCCCACCATGCCCGATATCGCCCCTCTGCGCAGCGCCCCGGAAAGCAGCCTGGAGGACTACCGCAACCGTGCGATCCAGATGCTGTGCATCGCTGGACTGACCGGGTTCCCGCAGGTGTCGATGCCGCTGGCACAGCGCGATGGCGCCCCGCTCGGCCTGTCGCTGCTGGGGCCTGCGGGCGCGGACCGGTCGCTGATTGCGCTGGCGGAAGGCATTGCGGCGCGCTGCTGAGGTCTGCGGCAGTCGCCGCCGCCGCCATGGCCCGTCAAATGGCCACGGAAACCTCCACGGCGGCTGGAAGTGTGCACAGCACGCAATCCGTCTCGGGGGCGGCACGCTCGATCACCACGAAGTCGCCTTCATCTAGTGCCAGTAGGGCATGGTGCCAGGTCCCGGGTGCCAGCGTGACGCCCTGTGTTCCATCGGTCACAAAGGCGGCAAGCGCCGTCGCATCGGGGGGCACTCCCGCAGGCGCCACCACAATGACAAAGCGTTTGGCTCCCAGGGGCACGAAGGTCTGGCTGCCCAGCCGGTGGCACTCCAGCGCATGCAATGCGAGCGGAAACGACCGCGCCCGGGCGCGAAACAGGGCCAGTTGGGCCCGGCCGCCGGCGGTGTGCAGATGCAGGTCGTCCACCAGGTCAAACCGCCGGGCCGTGCCGGCATTGATCGGCCGGCCAGCATTTGCGCAAGACGGCGCCTGCAGCACTGTGCCAAAACGCTGGAAATCGTCAGGGTCCAGAGGGCGGGCCACCAGCGACGAAACCGTGAACACCATGGAAGAGGGTAATGAAGGCATGCCGCAGAGCGCAGCAAGAATCACACCGGACGGCCCCTCCGGTCATCATTTTGCCGGCTTGCGGGCCATGGAGGTCATTGCAGGCCTGGCGATCCCTGGCGCTCGATCAGGATCACACAGCGACGGATCAGGGTTTATACGGTCGAAGCCTACAATGCACATCCCCTCATACGCTGACGGCCCGCCCGGCGCAGATCAACCGCGGGCCCGGCACTTTCTGATAGCTGGAGCTGCTTGATGCCCGAGAACACCACGGACGACCACCACAACCTCCCCGACAAGCGCGCACTGCTGCGTAAGGCCGCCCTCGAATACCACGAGTTCCCCAAGCCCGGCAAGATCTCCATCGCTGCCACCAAGCAGATGGTCAACCAGCACGATCTGGCACTGGCCTACTCGCCAGGTGTCGCGGCGCCGTGTGAAGAAATCGTCAAGGACCCCA
>Ga0163108_10003873_pt1 | contig 10621 bp, 6 predicted proteins | sample Fk1155metaG_FD_109644 | JGI IMG/M metagenome (GOLD analysis project Ga0163108, IMG submission 109644) | Marine microbial communities from the Central Pacific Ocean - Fk160115 155m metaG | ecosystem: Environmental > Aquatic > Marine > Oceanic > Photic zone | place: The Central Pacific Ocean...
CAGTTTTCGCCGGCCTTCCGCGACAACTACAAGGACAACATGATTGCCTTTATCAAGGACGTGCGCAAGGAGTACAAGGCTCCGAAAATGCCCTTCGTGATCGGCGTCCTGGGAACCAACCGGACCGCAGAAGGCGTCGGCAAGAACGCCGTGTCCCTGGCCCAGCGTGCCGCGGCCAAGGCCCCGGAATTCAAGGGCAACGTCGCCTCGGTGGAAAGCTACGAGGTCTATTCACACGATGCCTACGAGGTCTTCAAGAAGGGCTGGGCCCAGCACTTTGCCGAGTGGTGTGTTGTCGGCAGCGACCGGCCCTATCACTACCTGGGCAGCGGAAAGTTCTTCGTCCGCTTCGGCAACTCGCTGGGCCAGCAGATGCTGAAGTTGATCGCCGACTGAACGCCGGCCGCTCTACCGACCCTTCTCGGTCGGCGGAAACCGCTTCCGGCGGCTGCTGGCGACCGGCTTGCCCGATCGGGTGCTCCACCACTGGGCCGCCTTGCCGGGATCAAAGCCCGGGTTGGGTAGCGGCATGTCGGCCAGCACCGACTGCCGCCACGCGTTGAGCTTCCGCTTCAGGTCGGCCGCCCGGCCCTTCTTCTCAACCGCCAGGTTCCGCTTCTCGCCGATATCGTCGGCCAGGTTGTAGAGTTCGACATCACCGGAGCCGTCCAGGTACTCGATCAGCTTCCAGTCCCGCTCGCGGATGCTGCTGGCCGGGCGGTCGTGGTGGTAGTGAGGATAGTGCCAGTGCAGGGCGGTGCGGTCCAGCCGAGCCCCGGGGTTTCCCAGCAACGGTCTCAGGCTGTGGCCGTCGATCGGCTGGTTGCGGGGCAGCTTGCCTCCGGCAAGATCGACAAACGTCGGGTAGAAATCGTGGCTGATCGTCGGCTCGCTGCTCAACGAGCCCGCCCGGGTCATCGGCGGGTACTTGATAATCAGCGGGACACGGACCCCACCCTCGAACAGCGTGCCTTTTTCCCCTCTCAGCGGAGCCTGCGTGGCGACGATGTCGTCGGCGGCCGGCTGGTAGTCGTACCGCTTGTAGAGTCCGCCGTTGTCGGAGGTGAAGATGACCATCGTCTGTTCGGTCAATCCCAGGGCTTCGACCGCATCGACAAGCCGGCCCACCATGTCATCGGTGTGTTCGATCATTGCCGCGTAGATCGGGTGCGGCAGCTTGCGGTTCATCGCGGCCGCCTTCTTGCGGTACTTCTCGGCCTTGATCGACATCGCGCCCAGCGGGATGTGGACCGCGTAGGGCGAGAGCATCAGGAAGAACGGCGTCTCGCTTTTCGCGGACCTGCGGATGAAGTCGATGCAAAGGTCCGCTTCGAAGTCGGTTCGGTACTGCCCGGCCCGGGGTTTCAGATCGGGCCGGCCCTGTACCCGATAGCGACCGGGCAGGTGCGGACCGTTGATCACCGCCGAAAAATCGTACCCCTGCCGATCGGGCTGGTACCGTGCCCCGTTGCCCAGGTGCCACTTGCCGACATAACCGGTCGTGTAGCCTGAGGCCTTGAGTGCCTCGGCCACCGTCACCGTCTCCAGCGGCAACGCCATGGTCGGCCTGGGCGTGATCACGCGTTCGAACGGCCGCCAGTGACCGGGAATGAAATCGGTGATGCCGATCCGGGCCTGGTTCTGCCCCGACTGCAGGGCACAGCGGGTCGGCGAGCAGACGGCACCAGAGGCATAGAAATCGGTGAAGCGAAGACCACCGGCGGCCAGGCGGTCGATCCGGGGCGTTTCGACGAACCCGTTGCCGTAGCAGCCGATGTCCTTCCAGCCCAGGTCGTCGACGAAAATCAGCACGATGTTCGGGCGTTCGGCGGCCTGGCCTGCCAACGCCAGAAACGTCGAGAGCAAACCCGCTGTTGCCAGAACCGTAAAAGGACGAAACATCTGGTGACTCCCGGGGGACATGACCTACTTGCCGATGCAGTAGACGTGAGCGGCGGTACGGATCAGCAACCGGCCCCGGGCAATCGAGGGGCTGGCCAGGCAGAGTTCGCCGAGCGGATTGGTACGTTCGACCCGGAACTTGCGGTCGGCGGATACGACATGCGTGGTCCCGCGTTCATCAAGGCAGAAGATCTTGCCGTTGTAGGCCCAGGGCGAGGCCGTGAAGCTTGCCCCACGGGGGAACCGGGTCCGGTTGTAGACCACCGCGCCCGTCGCGGAATCGTGGCAGGTCGCCATCCCGCGATCCAGCAGCGTGAAATACAAGCCGCGGTAGACGATCGGGGACGTGTTGTAGGGTCCGGTTCTCTGCAACGACCAGCGAATGAATTCGTTGGACGTCTGGCCGGCAGCCAGCGTGAAATCGCCCCGTGCCCCGGGACGAATCGCAAACACCGGCCGCTTTGGGTCCTGGAAATATCCGGAGGTGATGTAGAGCAGGCCATCGACGGCGAAGGGCGACGGAATCGTCAGCACCGACATCTTTCCGTTGAAGTGCCAGAGCAGTTCACCGTCGAGCGAGTACGACCGGTTCTCGTTCTTGCCGGCAACGACGATTTCTGTTCCCTGAGCGTGCTTCCACACGAACGGCGTCGCCCACGTGCTTTTCTCCCTGCGGGCCTTCTTCCAGCGGGATTTTCCCGTCCCGCCGTCCAACGCCATGATGTAGGACGACTCGTGGTTGTCGTAGACGAAGATCACCTGGTCATCGACGACGACCGGTGAAGCAGCCGCCCCGTAGCCGAACTGTGTCTTGCGGGGTTCGATCGCGTGCTTCCAGAGTTGCTTGCCCGAGAAGTCGTAGCAGTACAAGCCGAGATCACCAAAGAGCACGTACAGGCGTTTGCCGTCGGTCGTGGGCGTTTCGGCCGCGTAAGTGCTTTTCGGGTGACGGGGCACGCGGGGTTTCCCGACATGGGCCTCGTGCTTCCAGAGCAGTTTGCCGGTTTCCAGGCCTAGGCAATACACCATCCAGTGGTGCACCGTATCCGGCGCCGCGGGACGGCCTCGACCAAGATAGAGCCCCGCCTTGGGCTTGTCGTACTCGGCCTCGCTGTGAACGGCGGTCACGAAGACCCGGTCGCCCCAGACGATCGGGCTTCCCCAGCCCCAGCCGGGAATCGCGGCTTTCCAGCGAACATTGGTCTTTCGGTCCCAGGTATCCGGCAGACGGGAATCGTCGGCCACAGCACCCGAAGCATCGGGACCACGAAACCGGGGCCAGTTCTCCTGGGCCGACGCGTCCTCGAAAACCATCAGTGCCAGCAGGCAGGGGAACAGGAAAAACGAAAGCCGTGGTGAAGTCATGACGGTATCCGGGAAATGTTCTGTCTGTGTGGACTGGGAGAAAGAATCCCTGGCTGAAATGTTGCCTGCACGAATGGTACCAACCGCAATGTTGGTCTGTCACTTGCCGGTGTCGCTGGCGGCTTTTCTCGCGTCCTCCAGGAAAATCTGCGTGACACGGAACTTCTGCAGGATGCGCCACGTCCAACTTTCATCGGGCCTGACCGGGACTCTCGACTCCGACTGTGGGAGATTGATCGATGCAACGGCTTCTAAGCGGGTTGGTGTTGGCGTGCCTGGTATTGTTTCCCGAACCTGCACGGGCACAGATGGTCATCATCGACGGACCGCCCGGCATCCGGCATCCGGTTCGGCCAGGCCCGCGGCCGGTTCCCGCGGAATACCGCATCAAGTCGGTTGATGCCAACGCGACGGTTCGCGACCAGATCGCCAGGGTCCAGTTCTCACAGGTCTTCGAGAACGTCGGCAGCCGCACGCTCGAGGCCCGGTTGCTGTTCCCGTTGCCCGCCGATGCGGCGATCAGCGGATTGACGCTCGTCGTTGACGGCAAGGAACTGACAGGCCGGTTGCTCAAGAAAGACGAGGCGAGGCGGATCTACGAGTCGATCGTCCGGCAGCAACGCGACCCGGCCCTGCTCGAGTACATGGGGCACGGGTTGTACCAGACCCGCGTGTTTCCGATTCCTCCCCGGGCCAGGCGAAGAGTCGAGATCCGTTACTCGCAACTGCTCAAACAGGAAAACAACCTGGTCGACCTGCACCTGCCCATCGGCACCTTCAAGCACTCGCATCGGCCGATCGAATCGATGAACATCAGCATCCGCATCGCCAGTTCGCAACCGATCAAGACCGTCTTCAGCCCATCGCACCAGGTCGACATCCAGCGACCCGACGACACCCACGCCGTCTGCAAGCTGGCACTGAAGAACGTCGTCGCCCCCGACGATCTTCGGCTGTTCTACGGAACCAAGGAGGGCCTGGTCGGGATGAACGTGATCAGCTATCGCCCCGACCAGACGCAGGACGGCTATTTCCTGCTGCTGGCCAGTCCCGAGGTGAAAGCGGAGCGGGCCAGGCCTCTGGCCAAGTCTGTCGTGTTTGTCGTCGATCGTTCGGGCAGCATGAACGGCAAGAAGATCGAGCAGGCCCGCCAGGCACTGAGGTTCCTGATCAAACGGCTTCAACCCGGCGACACGTTCAACATCGTCGCCTACGACACCACAGTGGACAGCTTCCGACCGGAATTGCAGCGAGTGAACGACAAAACCCGCAAGGCGGCACTGGGGTTCGTCGACGGACTCTATGCCGGTGGCAGCACCAACATCAACGACGCCCTGCAGACGGCCATGGCAATGCTCGCCGACACCACGCGTCCCAACTACGTGCTGTTTCTGACCGACGGGCTGCCGACGGTGGGCGAGCGGAACGAGATGAAGATCGCCGCTCACGTCAAGCAGGCCAACAAGGTTGCTGCCCGATTGTACAGCTTCGGGGTCGGCTTCGATGTCAACAGCCGGTTGCTCGACCGTCTCTCCCGCGACCATCGCGGCCAATCGGTCTACGTGCGGCCCAACGAGGACATCGAGGTCCAGGTCTCGAAACTCTTCGACCGCATCGGTGCACCGCTGCTGACTGACCTGGCATTGAAATTTGACTCTGACAAGGCGGCCGAAGCCGCGCCGGGCATCTCGCGGACCTACCCGCGAAAACTGACCGATCTGTTCCGCGGCGAGCAACTGGTCTGGGTCGGTCGCTACCGAAAATCGGGACCGGTGAAGGTCACGCTGACCGGTACCAACGGCGACAAGAAGCAGTCGTTCAGCTTCGGGGTGAGACTGGCAGGGAAATCACGGGACGAGTCCAACGGATTCGTCGAGAAGTTGTGGGCATTACGACGGATCGGAGAGATCATCGACCAGCTGGACCTGTCGGGCCAGAACCAGGAACTGATCGACGAACTGGTGAGGTTGTCGATCGATCACGGCATCATGACACCTTACACGTCGTTCCTGGCCGACGAGGGTGTCGGGCTGGCCGCTCGGGGCAACGCCAACCGTGCCTCGAGCCTGGCAAAGACACAACTCGACCTCTCGAATGGCCGCTCGGGTTTCGCGCAGCGGCGAATCAAGGGACGGCTGCAGAGGGCGGTTACCGTCGGCAACGCCGAGTCCGCGTTCGACGGGCAGGGCGCCGGAGGCCCCATGGGCGGTGGCCCGATAACTGGCCCGCCAGTCGCTTTTGGCGGAGGCGGTAACATCGGGACCGGTTCTCCACGGCGTCAGAACGTCCGCAACATCGGACAGAAGTCGTTCTTCCGAAAGGAGGGAGTCTGGAGAGATTCAACGGTCACCGCCCGGCAGGAAAAACAGGCGATCAAGGTGAAACAGTACAGCAAGCCGTACTTCGACCTGGCCGCCTCGCACGGCGGAACACTCGCCAGGTACCTCGTCTTCAACGAGCCCGTGCTGGTGAACCTGGGGAACCGGACCTACAGGATCGATCCTCCTGCCAGGCCATGAACCGGGACACGACCCGAAAACGGCAGGGCGGCGAGGCTCGATCGGCCACGCCGCCCTGGCAGTGTCGACGGGCCAGCCGGCCCGCTTGAATCAACGGCTTTCTAGAGCGAGTTCACCCAGCCCTCGAACAGGTCGTACTTGTCCTGCACGTCCGAGATGATGGCCGCGTTGTTGGCCATGCCATCGGTAGTCGAGCCGACGCTGTCATCGAAGCCCAGGCCGGCTTCGTTCATGAAGAACAGGGCAAAGATCTCCGCGAAGTCGTCGTACGGATTATTGGCCCCGTAATCACTGGCGAAATCGCCACTCGTGTCATACCACCAGTCGCCATCTCCACTCTGGGCGAAGTCGGAATCACTGCTCTTGTCCCGTTTGGTCCAATCGCTGAGGTCCTTGAAGTCCGACCAGATCGAGCTCTCGTCTTCCCAGTTGTGGCCAATCTCGTGCAAGACGACCTGCTCGATGGGTGTGCAACCGAGGAAAGCCTCGTTGTAGAGCCTGATCCGTCCGTAGTCATTGTTTGACCCGAGTAATGCACCACTGCAGGATCCGCCGTTGGAGTCGGCCTCTCGTCGGAACTTCAGCTTGTTGCCGTTGGCCCGTTCCAGAAGCGTGGCGTCACCGGTGAAGTGATGCAGCACGGAGAAGGCCTGGTCGATCGCCTCGATCTCCTCTTCCGACCAACTGCCGTCACCGTCATAGAACCGGATCTTGGCATCCGCCGACGTCTTGTCGATCAGCGTGTCATCGTCCTGGTAGAGGAAGCGATCTTCATTGTCGCCACCGTTGAGTGAATCCTCGCCGTCACCGCCGAACATGCCATCGTCGCCGTCCATGCCGTGGAGTTCGTCATCGCCACCGTTGCCGTACAGGTCGTCGTTTCCTTCGCCGCCGAAGATCTCGTCCCGACCTCTTCCCCCGTTGAGGGTGTCATCATCACCGTCGCCGTAGATCACGTCCTGGTGATCACCACCGGAGATGAAATCACTGCCCGAACCACCGTGGGCCTCGTCGTTGCCGTTGCCGGCATAGATCGAGTCGGCACCATTGCCGCCCTCGAGACAATCGTCGTCGGCTCCTCCATGCAGTTCGTCGTCGCCCTTTTGGCCGCTGAGTTGATCCTCGCCATCTCCGCCATACATGAGGTCATCGTCGGGACCACCCTCGAGCACGTCATCTCCAGCAACGCCGTACATTGTGTCGGCATCACCACCGCCATACAGGTGGTCGTCTCCATCGCCACCGTTGACCATGTCATTGCCATCGTTGCCCCGGACTTCGTCATCGCCAGCTTGCCCGTACAGGGCATCGTCACCACCGTTGCCGGCCAGGTAGTCATTGCCGTCTCCGCCGCGGAGGACATCATCGTCAGACTGCCCGTACAACTGGTCATCACCGTCATCGCCTTCGAGTCGATCGTTGCCGCCGGCACCGTAGAGGAAGTCGGTCTGATCACCACCGTGAAAGACATCAACCCCACGGCCCCCGTAAAACACGTCGACACCTTCATCGCCCCAGGCCGATGAAGCAACGCTTGAATCGTTGTCGAAAAAGTCGTTGCCCTCGAGAGCGTAGAACACGATCGCTTCGACATCCTCGAGATCCTGGCTCAATTCAGGACCGTCGTTCAGTACGACGTGCAGAAGATCTTCGCCATCGGTTCCGGCGCCCTCGAGGACTTCGACCTCGGCAATGTCGTCACAGATGGTGCCGTTGATAAGAACCGTTCCGCTCGAGGAATCGAAAACAACCGATCCAAACTCGAAGGCACAGGGAATCTCGGTCTCGGGAGTATCGACGATGACCGGAGTTCCCAGGTCCGGGTCGTCGGATCCGGATGGAATGTCAAGATCGATCGAGGAATCCAGCCAGGCATCGCTGTCACCGGAAAAATCCAGTTCGATCTCCGGACGAGACCCAGCCGCCAATCCCACCTCATGCAGTTGATCGGTGATCGCGGTGGCAACCTCGGTGGTCAACTCGGACGTGCCGTCGGCCGCGGCAACCCAACCGCTGACGTTCTGATCGATCGGCACCGATGCAACCAACGCCTCCTGGCCGATTCCCATTGCGGCGGCCGACAACAGCGTTCGCTGCTCCAGGCTCTCGATCCCACGAACGGCGACCTGCTGACGTCTCCGCGTCGCCCGACCGTTTCGTCCGCCCCATTTCATTGCGTTCGCCAAGATGCCCATTTCGTTCTCCCGTGTTTCCGGTGATCGACAAACAACCACACTCACGAAGAACTACATGCATGATCCCCGGACCTTTCACAAAAAAATCGATTTTTCGGGTTCCCGCTAGTGAGCCACTTGCTCACCGGAAACCGCGCCAGGCCGGCTTCAGCGGCGTGGTACTGGCGTCCAGTCGCTTGGCCCTTGATCCCAGAGCCCGAATCAATTCCAGGCAGGAATTGACGACCAGTATTCCCCGGGGAGACGGGAAGTGGTGATTCGTGCGAATCGCCCCGCCGGCGCCCACGAAATCAGCTGGGCGACATGGCCGCGTTGAGCACGACCCGGTCGGTGACCAGTCGGTCCGGAGGAGATGTCGGCGAGGTGATCACGACGGTCGTCCCGGACAATTCCTCGAGAACTTCCAGCACCCGTCCCGTCCCGTCGTCGTCCAGGTCGGCCAGCGGTTCATCGAGCAGCAGCAACTTCGGTTCGATCGCCAGGGCCCGTGCCAGGGCGGTCCGCTTGCGTTCACCGCCGGAGAGCTGCCTGCTCGGCGACTCGGCCAACCGCCAGACACCGGTCCGTTCCATCCATTGCCGCGCCCGGCGCCGGCATTCGGCACCAGCGATTCCCCGTGCCCGCAGTCCGTACATCACGTTGGAAACCACGCTGCCGCGAAACAGCAGTGGCTGCTGATGGACGTAAACGCGATCGATTTGTGGCACAGCAATCCGGCAGGTTCCCTCGATCCCGACTTCCAGTCCTGCCAGCACTCTCAACAACGTGCTCTTTCCCGACCCGTTTTCACCCACGATCCCCAGGCGAGAACCGGCCACGACCGACAGTTGGTCGATCGCGCAGATCGTCGTTCCGTTTTTCCTCACGCGGAGGTTGTTGAGTTCGATCGCCGCCACGTTTCACGTCCTCTCTTCACGACCAACCCAGCCGATCACCGCTGTCACGGCCAGGGCAATCATCAGCAACAGGAATCCCATCGCCAGGCCGCGTGCGAATTCCCCTTTTCCGGTCTCCATCGCCGTCGCCGTTGCCAGGGTCCGGGTGCGACCGGCAATGTTGCCGCCAACCATCATCGGGATTCCCAGTTCGGTCACGCAGCGGGCAAACGCCGTCAACACGCCCAGCATCACCCCCAGCCGCGCTTCCGAGAGATACGTCGACCAGCGGCGGAACCGCCCGGCGCCAAGCGTGATCGCCGTCTCGGCCACACGCGGATCCAGCGAACGCACGGCGCCCTGCGTGATCGAGATCACGATTGGTAGACCCAGCAGAACTTCACCCAGTACGATCACCCACGGCGTGTAGAGCAACTCTGTCGGGCCCAGTGGTCCCTGCCGTGCAAAAACCGCAAAACAGACAATGCCGACAAACACTGTCGGCACGGCCATCCCCGCACGACAGAGCACGACAATCGCCCGGCGTCCCGCGAACTCGACCCGGGCCAGCACGATGCCCAGTGGCAATCCCAGTCCTGTCGCAATCAGCACCGCCAGGCTGGAGATCCACAGGCTGCGGACGGCCGCCGAGATGACGGCACTGTCGAATGTCACCACGAACTGCACCGCGTTGCGGAGGCCGTCCCCGAGAAAACTGGCGCCCGTCGCATCCGGTTGACGCGTCGAAGCCGTTGAGGATTTGATCTCGACCGGCAATCGCAACGGGTAGAACAGGGGCTCGCCCCCGACCCGGTAATCACGGATCTTCTGCTGAGTTTCCCGGGACACGAAGAAATCGACCAGCCGATGGGCACCAGCAACGTTGATCCTGGCGTCCTTGGCCGGGTTGACGACAAGTATCCCGTAGGGATTGTTGAGGATCTCTCCCTGGCGGGCCAACGGCACGAGATCGAGCTTCGCTCGGAATTTCAGGAACGTGCCGCGATCGGCCAGGACATAGGCCTGCCGCTGGTTGGCCATGATCAACGTCCGACCCATCCCCTGGCCACTCTCCAGATAACCATCCCAGGCAGGTCGACCTCCCGCCCGTTTCCACAAGGCCAGCTCCCGCTTGTGCGTCCCGCTGTCGTCGCCACGCGAGGCCAGCGGCTGTTTCGCCACGGCGATCGCCGCCAGCGCCTCGACCGCCGGGAGTCCCCGGACCTCGGCCGGATCGGCCGGTGGTCCGAGCAGGTCGAAAGTATTGAACATCACGTCCTCGCGGCGGACCCCATGCCCGGCGGCGATGAAGGCGTCCTCGTCGGGCCTGGAGTGCACCAGGACCACGTCGACCTCGCCACCTTCGCCCAGCTTCAGTGCCTTGCCCGTCCCTGCCGCGATCACGTCCACCTGCAGCCCGGTCTGTCGTTCGAAGACCGGCAGCAATGCATCCAGCAGTCCCGAATCGCGGGTGCTGGTCGTCACCGCCAATCGCAACACCTTCGCGGGTGAGGACGGCACTGATGGATCGCTTTCACAGCCGGCCAGCCAGGCCATCAACGTACACACCAGCCCGAACCGCCAGGCAAAGCTCGTCACGACGTGTCACCCGTGCGGTACATCATTCGTCAGTCGAGCTCTCGTCTGCCGTGCTCTCGCGTGTCCCCGACGTCGCGACCGCCGCGGAGATCAACGACAGGCCCCCACCGAGTGCGAAGCCACAGGCAGTCAGGCCGGCGGTCAAGTTGCGGTAATCATCTTTGGG
>Ga0163108_10003874_pt1 | contig 10621 bp, 9 predicted proteins | sample Fk1155metaG_FD_109644 | JGI IMG/M metagenome (GOLD analysis project Ga0163108, IMG submission 109644) | Marine microbial communities from the Central Pacific Ocean - Fk160115 155m metaG | ecosystem: Environmental > Aquatic > Marine > Oceanic > Photic zone | place: The Central Pacific Ocean...
CATGTGGGCATCGCACTGAGTATGCGTTTGGGTATGTTCCCCTATGGTGTGCTCGCCTTGTACCCCGCCTTTTTTCCACCGGATGAATGGCGCCGTTGGTTCGCGCGATTCACCCAGTAGGTTCAAACGACAAGACCCCCTCCCGAGTGCTCGAGAGGGGGTCTTGTGTTGAAACCGTCGTGGCTTAGTAGCCGCGGGCGTACTTCAGCTTGCCATGGGTCGCGTCAAAGTAGCTGATGTGAATGCTACCGTCGTCGCCGATGCCGATAGAAGAGGCTTGGCCCACATCGCCGGTTGAATCGACCGTGATGATTTCCCAATCGGAATCCTTCCGCTTGGATGCCAACATCAAGTCGCGGGTGGTTTCGTTGTAGAAACTGATGAAGAACTCATTGCCTTCGCTGATGGCCAAATCGGGCTGGCTTGGAATGTAGCCTTCGATGGGCAATACTTCGAATGCGCCTGTCCACTCTGTGACACCGGAGCAGCCGAACTTAAGCGCGTTGGTGTCCGAGTTGATGTACGTGACACACGGTGTCTCTTCTTCTTCTTCTGTGGCATTGGTGACTTCAAGGCGAACTGCAGAAGTTTGTGTTTCTGCCAAGGTTTGTTCGATCGCAATACCGCCGGGGATCAAGGCACCCAAATCGATATCCCAGGAGTCGGGGCTGAACGGATCAAAGTCGTCGGAAACCACGGCACCTGGATCCCAGGTGTACTGGGTGTATTGAATCTGTGGTGTGAGGGTCAACCCCGCATTTGGGTCGTACCAAGCCACGTAATGGGTGCCATCGGATGAGACGCCCAGCGACGTGTACATAGCGCTCGGCGGAAGTGCGCCACCCGTCCAGCTTTCGGGGAAGCCTGAACCAACTGTGGTGATGAAGGGAACGCCGCCAGAGACGAGAACGTCTGCAATCCGTGCATTGCCGTTGTCTGCATCCAAGTACGCGAATGTGGCAGTGGTTCCCACCAATCCGCCATCGTGGATTTCGATATCAACATACTGACCCAGATCGAAGTCTGAGGCTGCATCGCCTTCGATGATGTTGTCTTCCCAGCTGAGACCAGCACCGCCCACCGCGTAATGCAGTTCGCGTTGAACGTAGGTCTCGCTTCCGACGTACTCAAAGGTACTCACATATCCAACGTGCACGCGGCCGATTTCATCGACTTCAGCATCGAGGTACTCGCCAGAACTCCATGTGGTGCCACCGTCATCTTCGGAGATGACTTCGGCTGCCGTGACGCTGCCCGAAGGGGCCACTTTCGTGTACATCACATCGCCATCTGCTTCAAACACGATGTGCGCTGAGAATGTGCCATCGACTGCGATAGAAGACGGGGTACCGTATTGGACGTCTTCCGGTAGGTCTTCTACCTCTACATCTTCAATATCGAAACGTTCGTCGATCTCGTCGTCACAATCGTTGTCCGTTTCATCGGTGAAATCCTCGTCGGCACCTGGGTACACATCTGCCCGGGTATCGTCGCAGTCGGTGTTGTCGGTCACCCAGCCGTCTTTGTTTTCATCGGGGCAGAACTCATCGCTGACTTCAGGGTTACCGAATTCATCGTTGTCCGCATCTTGGTAGTAGGTCTCTTTGATGCCATCGAAAGTCTCATCGATGACGTCATCGCAGTCGTTGTCGATGCCGTCGCAGATTTCATCAGCGTCGGGAGAGACGGTGTCGTCTTCGTCGTCACAGTCGCCTTCTTCGATCGAAATGCCATCGCCGTCTGCATCTGCGGTTGCCGGATCGTCGTCGCCACCTTCATCGGCATCGGCATCGGCATCGGCATCTGTGGCGTCGCCAGCAGTGTCGTCCGCGTTGCCTGAAACATCACCATCGTTGTCGTTAAACTTCGATGAGCACCCCACAAGGGCGAAAGCAAGAACAAGGGAAATAGTTTGGATCTTCATGATGAACCTCCGAGCGCATAATTTACGCCGATTCGTGCCGCTTTTTGCCTCCAATCAAAGCAAGAGTCAACTGTCGAAGTCTTTTTTTGGTGCCTTTGTTTCAAGACCGTTTCAATAGTTGGTGAAAGCGCGGTCTTTTTGTGTGATCTATGGCTGTTGGGGGATCAAAAGACGACGGGCTGGCTGTCGCTTGTGAGCGCGCTGTGGTTCAATGCCATCATGCTATCGACTTTCATTCACGATCCGGTGGGTATCAGTGGTCGCCTTACCTCCCTTCTTGGGCTTGGTGTCATGCTGGGGATCGCTTGGGTGTTGTCCACCAACCGCGGTGCGGTTCGTTGGAAGCCGGTTGTCTGGGGCGTGGCACTTCAGCTCATTCTTGGCATTGTTCTGTTGTCCCCGGAACTCCAAGAGTTCTTCTTTTCAGCGGTGGATACGGGCGTCAAGAAGTTGCTGAGCTTCTCGGAAGCGGGTGCCGACTTCGTATTCCAGTCCGTAGAGCCCCATCAGATTGTGGATGTCTCGGGGGAGTCCGTCACCTTTGTGGGTCGCATTTCACCACCAGTGAAAACATTTGCTTTTTGGATTTTGCCCACCATCATTTTCTTTTCGAGCTTGATGGCCATTTTGTACCACTTGGGCATCATGCAGTTTCTGGTTCGGGGAATTGCGAGAATCATGCAGCGCACCATGGGGACGAGTGGGGCGGAGAGCCTCTCGGCCGCAGGAAATATCTTTGTCGGTCAGACCGAAGCTCCATTGTTGATTGCGCCCTTCGTCGGAAAGATGACCCGTTCAGAACTGAATGCGGTGATGACGGGTGGGTTTGCCACCGTGGCGGGTGGTGTGATGGCTGCGTACGTGGGCTTTCTACAGGATATTCCAGGCATTGCGGGCCACTTGGTGGCAGCGTCCATCATGTCTGCCCCCGCTTCGTTGGCCGTTGCGAAGGTTTTGGTTCCAGAAGATGGTGTACCGGTGACCCTGGGCGAGACACCCATTTCGGTTGAGAAGCCGGACAGGAATGTTCTCGAGGCAGCTGCACGGGGAGCCACGGAAGGGGTCAAGTTGGCGATCAATGTCGCTGCAATGTTGATTGCTTTTGTGGGTTTGATTGCGATGTTTGACTGGATGATTGGATGGGTCGTCTTTCTCGATGCACCCCTGTCCTTGTCGCGCATCTTGGGCTGGCTCTTTGCGCCGATCGCATTTTCAATGGGCGTGCCATGGGCCGAGGCGCCCATTGTTGGTGGTTTGCTTGGCGAGAAAATCGTGCTGACTGAATTCATCGCTTACATCCATCTTGGTGAACTGGTGGCAGCGGATAATGCAGTCCTTTCAGAGCGGTCCGCGGTAATTGCCAGCTACGCACTTTGTGGGTTTGCCAATTTTGCCAGTGTCGGAATTCAGTTGGGTGGCATCGGAGGCATTGCGCCGGAGAGAATGGGCGACCTCGCGGATTTATCCATTCGCGCTCTGATCGGCGGATCGTTGGCAGCGTTTATGACAGCGACGGTGGCCGGGGTACTGATTGGATAGGCTCAGCGACGGTTCCGGTTGCCTTCCTCGATGATGGATTCCATCAAGAACAGATCCACAAACTGTCCGATTCCGCACAGACCCAAGGTGACGAGCCAAATGGCTCCAGAGAGCCACTTCCCTGCATAAAATCGGTGGATTCCACAAAATCCAATGAATGTAGCGAGCCAAAGTATGTAGCCGGTGCCGGTTGTAAGTGGGGGTTTCATGGGTGCTCCTCCTCCCATCATACGTGGTGTGATTGCGAATATTGCATCAGTTGAGATAGAGGTGGCCCATGAAAGAGTCTTACAAAGGCATCGAGCCTAAAATCGATGATGGTGCTTGGGTGCACGAGAATGCTGTGTTGATCGGCGATGTACACATTGAAACCAAGGCCAATGTTTGGCCGGGGTGTGTGCTTCGTGGAGACCAAGGCAAGATTACCATCGGTGCTGAAACGAGCATTCAAGACGGAACCATCGCGCATTGCACGGGTGGAATGTCCCAGACTGTCATCGGCGCCCGATGCACTGTGGGGCACAGGGTCGTTCTTCATGGCTGCATCGTTGAGGATGACTGTCTGATAGGGATGGGCGCCATTTTGCTGGACAACTGTGAGATCGGGACCGGCTGCATCATTGGTGCAGGCGCCTTGATTCCCGTAGGAAAAAAGATTCCGCCCCGTTCCAAAGTCATGGGTATCCCAGGAAAAATCGTTGGGGAGGTCTCGGATTGGGAGTTCCAAATGATGATTGGTGGGGGTCACCACGAGTACCAAAAACTCTTGGCCGACTACACGTCTGGAGATGGAAATGAGTGACCGCGCGCAAAGGCCGGGTTGTTTTTTGACTTTGGGTGTACCCGTGGTGTTGATCTTGGGATTGATCAGCGTACTCGCATGATTCCCGCCATCGGTTAAGCACCTTGTGTCACGTCGACCCGGGGGGGTTGATCGTGGTATGGTTTTTTCTCCCCGCGGGATTCGCAGCATCCTCCCCGGATGCAAGATTGTGGCGCCCGCATACCATCCCCGAACACTCTCATGCACATTCGCAAACTTGAGCTGCAGGGCTTCAAGTCCTTTCCTGATCGGACGAATTTTCATTTCGGGCCGGGTGTCAGTGGTGTGGTTGGTCCGAATGGCTGCGGCAAGTCCAATGTTGTGGATGCGGTCAAGTGGTGTTTGGGAGAACAGTCCGCAAAGAGTCTGCGTGGCCGGTCCATGGAAGACATCATTTTCGCGGGTTCGGAAAGTCGGAACGCGACGGGTGTCGCGGAGGTTTCCCTTACGTTTGAGTCTGGCGACGAGCCCTTTGCTGGTGAGTTCGCGCGCTGCGAAGAGATTCAGATTACGCGCCGGCTTTTTCGCGATGGGCACAGCGAATACTTGATCAATCAACAGCGTTGTCGATTGAGGGATATTCAGGATATTTTTCGAGATACCGGTGCCAGCAACCGGATGTACTCGTTTATTGAACAGGGCCGCATCGGTGAGATCGTCAAAGCCAAGCCCGAACAGCGCCGGACACTGATCGAGGAAGCCGCCGGGATTTCAAGGTTCAAGGCCAAGCGTCACGAAGCCGAATTGCGCCTGGAAGGTACCAACCGAAACTTGGAGCGAGCGACGGACCTTGTTGATGATTTGTCCTCACGTTTGCGGGCGCTCCGCAGGCAGGTGGCGAAAGCCACACGGTATCGCCGACTTCGCACAGAAGTTCGCCAAGGTGAGGTCTACTTGGGCCTTGCCCGGTATTCGGGATTGGCGGGCGACCGGAAGGTGTTGAGTGAGCGCTTGCGGACGGCCACCCAAACGGAAGAAACCAAACGGCGTGAGTTGGAACGACAAGATGTGGACATAGGGAAGCACCGTGAGGCCGTTGAAGTGCTTGAGGCTTCCGTGGGTTCGCTTCGAGACGAACTCGCTGAAATGGAAGCCTCTCGGCGTGAACAGGAGTCAGCACGTTTGTACCAAGGCCGCGAAAGCCAACAGCTGCAGGAGCGAATTGATCGTCTGATTGCGGCTTCGGAACAAGCACAGCTCGATTTGGAAGTGGGTGCAAGTCGGAGAAAGGAAGCCCAGGGAGAGCATGACAAGGTTGTGGACTCCTCTCAGTCTGTTCGAGACCAAGCGGAACAAACCCAAGCGCTTGCGGACGTGGCCGAAAAGGTGGTTGTGGAACGCAGGAAGACGATCGAGGACACGAAGTCATCGGTACTGGATCTTGTTCGCCGACTTGCTCGGGACCAGGCCAACCGTGAAGCGTCGAAACTTCGTCACGAGGATGTAGAGGCGCGCATTGCGGATTTGACCTTTCGGGTCCAGGTGGCGCGGGACGCGATATCGGACCACTCGGCTGCGCTGGAGAGAGCACAAGCGCTGGATAGTACAGCGACAGTGCAGTTGAAGCAGGCGCGTGATCAACACGACGCCGCAGCAACCGCGATGGAAAATCAAAAGGCGTTGTTGAATACCTCACGCCAAGCCAGACGGGATGCGGAAAACCTGTTGGTGCAGGCCGAACGCGAGGCGGCCCAAACCCGGGCCCGCTTGGAGTCGCTTGAAGCGCTTCAAGCGGCGCATGATGGTGTAGAGGAGCATGCTCGGCAGGCCTTAGCGGTGGACGGTGTATTGGGTACGTTGGCGGATCATATGGATGTGCCAGAGTCCCTCGATGCATTGGTCGCGACTGCGCTGGGAGAAGAACTGGAGTACGTGCTGGTGCCCGATGCTGAAACGGCGATGAAGGTTGCGGAAGCAACACGAGGTCGCGTCAGCATGTTGTTGCTCAATGAGCACGCGGGTGGTGCGGGACCCTTTGTCGACATGGCGGGCGATGGTGTGGGTCAATCTGCACTTGGAACGCTTCTCGGTTCTTGTGAACAGGTCGACGATTTGTTGACTGCGATTCAGCGGCATCAAACAGAGGGTGGAGCCTTCTTGGTTCCGGATGGTCCAGGCGGCTTGCCCATCTTGGTGACACACCGCGGCGAAGTTCGAATCGGTCCGGCGAAGACCGGAGCCACCATGGTGTTGCAACGTCGCCGTGACTTGAATGCCTTGCGCGAGAAGGCGCCCAAGCTCGAAGCTGCATTGGAGGCCGCGCAAGAGAAGGTCGAGATGTGTGTTCAGGGCCAAGACGCTGCTGCGCGCGCGTATGAGGGTGGCCAGGCGACATATGCTTTGGCCCGGGAGAAGCTGAGTGAGGCCCAGGTGTTGCACAGAACGACCCTCGCCGAGCGGGAGCGGTTGGAACGCGGGCAAGGTGAGCGAGAGAGCCAGTTGGCTGTACTGGACAAAGAACATGCCGCACTCAAGGCGCTCAAGGAACAACTCAGTACACAGCATACAGACTTGCGTGGTGCGATAGAGGCGGCCCAGACGGCGCAGATTGCACAGGAAGAGTTGCTTCATTCTCAGCAGCAAGCGCTGTCAGAAGAGGAAATCAAGGCGAAGGACCTTCGGCAGAAAGCTGTCGTTTGTGCCACAGAACTCATGGGGGTCGAGCAGCGGATTCAGTCCTTGGCGCGCATGGTTGATGTTGCCAAGCAAACGGAGGACGGGGCTGCGCGTCAGGTCGACGCAGCCACCACCGATATTGCGTCTGCGCGGGCGCGAATTGAGTCTTTGACTGCAGATGACCAGCGATTGGTGGGCGAACTGCAAGAGCTGTCAGAGTCTCAGGCATCGCTGCGGACCAAGATAGAATCCGGCCGGTTGGCTGTGGGCGAAGCGCGTACTGCGCTGCGGACATCGGAAGAGTCTGTTCGTGGTTTGCGTGATGAACGAGAGGCCGCCACGACCCTGCGAATGGAACTGGAACGTCAGATCGATCAAGTGAAACTGGAGATTGCCCAGATTCGTGGACAGTTGGAGGAGAGGTATCAGCTATCCGTGACGGGTTTGCTCGACCGTCTGGAACGCAATGGACAAATCATTGTTGAGGTTCCAGAAGAGGCTCGTCAAACGATCTCCGATACGGACGATGTGGATGACTCGCTGGGTCGCGTGATGGATGAGCAACTTGAAGATTTGTGCATCAAGCCCAGCATGCTTGAGAACGAGACAGTGATTTCGGAGTGGGTGCAACGGCTGACCGAAGCAAAGACCCGCTTAGAACGGGTCGGTGAGGTCAACCTCGTTGCGGTTCAGGAATATATGGAAGTCAAGGCGCGCTACGACACATTGGAAGGTCAGCGCGCAGACTTAGAAGAGTCGGTTCGTTCGATTCGCAATACGATCGCGCAGTTGAATCGGACCTGCCGTGAGCGGTTTCGGGAAACGTTCGACCGGGTCAATGCTTTGTTTCAAGAGGGCTACCCCAGGCTGATGGGTGGTGGCCGTGCTCGTTTGGTTTTGACCGACGAGGAAGACATGCTTGAAACGGGCGTGGACATCGAGGTCCAGCCACCAGGAAAGCGTCTTCAAAACATGGCGCTCTTGTCGGGTGGAGAGATGGCCATGACGGCCATCGCACTCATTTTCTCGTTGTTCCAGGTAAAGCCCAGCCCGTTTTGTCTGTTGGACGAAGTGGATGCGCCGTTGGATGAAGCGAATGGTGCGCGCTTCAACAACCTCCTTCGGGAGATGGCGAAGTTGTCTCAATTTATTGTGATCACGCACAACAAGAAGACGATGGAATGTGTGGACACGCTGTATGGGGTCACAATGCCGAACCCAGGCTGTTCACAATTGGTCAGTGTAAAGCTAGATTGAACTTCAGGGGTTAGACGCCCGGCATGCAATCTAGTCTGTTCATTTCTGTGTTGGTTGGTGTTGTCGGTTCGTTGGGTGCGCTCGCCGTTTGGTGGGTGATACGTGCGAACACCAAGGCGATAGAAGCCGAAGAGCAACAGGCCCTAGATGGGGGTTTTTGGTCCGGTCTTGGTCGGACCCGCGCAGCCCTGGCTTCCGGATTGGGACGCGTCTTCTCTAGTGACACGGAAGGGGATGCTCGTTTTGAAGCCTTGGAAGAGGCGTTGATTGGGGCCGATGTGGGTGTTCGGACAGCGATGGATATCGTCGAAGAGGTCCGGTCCAATTGTGCTGACCCTTCTGATGCGGAAGCGGTTCGGGCAACACTTAAATCACAGCTCTTGTCTCGGCTCACTGCTGATACATCGATAGCGGAACGGGATGATGGGCCACTGGTTCTGTTGGTTGTTGGGGTCAATGGCAGCGGCAAGACCACCACCATCGGTAAGCTTGCTCACCGGTACATGCAGGAAGGAAAAAAGGTCCTACTTGCTGCTGGAGACACATTCCGTGCGGGTGCGATCGAGCAACTTCAAGTATGGGGTGAACGGGTGGGTGCCCCTGTGGTGGCGCATCAGGAGGGTGCCGACCCTGCTGCAGTCATCTATGACGGAATACAGGCTGGTGTTGCCCGGGGAGTGGATGTGGTCATCTGTGATACAGCTGGTCGCCTACAGGCGCAGAGCCAGCTGATGGATGAACTGGGCAAGGTGGCGCGGGTCATGGACAAAGCGCTGCCAGGGTGTCCCCATGAGACCTTGTTGGTCTTGGATGCCACGATTGGTCAGAATGCCCTGTCTCAGGCCAAGGCCTTTAAGGATTTGGTTGGCGTTACAGGCGTAGCGTTGACCAAGCTGGATGGTACCGCGAGAGGCGGTGTGGTGGTGGCTGTTCAGGCGGAAATGGGCATACCGGTCAAGTTGGTTGGTTTGGGGGAGGGGATGGACGACCTTCGGCCATTTATACCCGGCCCTTTTGTGGATGCGCTCTTGGATACCGACGAAGGGGCTGCTTCGGTTTGACGATGCCCTGCTTGGCCCGATAGGAATGCTTCATGCAAGTACGAATCACCATCCGAGGCCGAGAATACACCGTCCGTGGCGATGACAACGCTGGTCAAATGCAGGCCCTTGCGGTCGATCTCGACCGGCGCATGTCCGAAATGGCGGAACGAACACGGTCGTTCGATGAATACACGATAGCGATGATGACAGCCCTCAACTTGGCGAGCGAACTTCAACAGCTGAAGTCTCAGGTTGCCGGTCGTTTGGATGAACTTGATCGCGATGCCGCATCTGTGGCGGCAATGATCGAGGCGGCGTTGCCGGTCGACGACGGGGAGTGAGTCCCACGACGCTGCGGGTGACTTCAGCGGTCCTGTTTGTCTGTACGTCCATTGTCTTGTGTCTGGCTGTGTGGCTGAGTCCTGATCCGGCAGGGGTTGGAACACACACGCAACTGGGTCTGCAACCTTGCATCATGATGTCCATGATGGGACTGCCATGCCCTATGTGTGGCATGACCACGACCTTTGCTTTGATGGCGAGTCTGCGTCCGCTCGACGCATTTTTGAACCAACCATTTGGCGTTGTGTTGTTCTTGACTACGTTCGCGACTGCGATCGTTTCGGGTCTGGAGATCGTATTCCCGAAAGATCGTTGGAAAATGATCCTTTCCTGGATGGAGCCTCGAAAGTCCTACTTAGTAGTACTCTTTTCAGCGGGTTTCTTTGGCGGTTGGCTCTATAAACTGGCCATAATCACAGAAATATCGACAACTACTCCTTGACTCTATGGGCCTAGCTTCATAAAAGCCGGTGGCTCTGATCGGGGGGAACCCTGAGTAGCGCAACATAAATGGACCACACGATACCATTTTGTTCTTTAAACAACACCCCGCGCCCGTTCACTTTTTTAGGTGATCATCGAAAAAGAAATCCTTGACAGGGTTTCCCAAACTCGATAAAACCGCGGGGTTCTTTGGTCAGCAGGCCCCTGGGGGGTGCCAAGCGCTTAGCGCGAAGCAACTGTTGTCCACGGATTGGTCTTTGAAATGCAGGCAGCAGCTCCGTTGAGTCGGAGCATTAATACGCAAAAGCGGAAAATATGTTCCGTCTTTATAAATAGAGTTTTAAGAATCAAACTGGAGAGTTTGATCCTGGCTCAGAGCGAACGCTAGCGGCAGACTTAACACATGCAAGTCGAGCGAGAAACCACTTCGGTGGCGGACAGCGGCGAACGGGTGAGTAACACGTAGGTTACGTACCCTTTGGTGGGGGATAGCCCAGGGAAACCTGGATTAATACCGCATATGTCCTTCGGGATGAAAGCCTTCGGGCGCCATAGGATCGGCCTGCGGCCCATTATTTAATCCTGGATGGTAAGGTAACGGCTTACCATGGGTACGATGGGTAGCTGGTCTGA